>Ga0105245_10002608_pt1 | contig 16248 bp, 13 predicted proteins | sample KBSM54metaG_FD_81523 | JGI IMG/M metagenome (GOLD analysis project Ga0105245, IMG submission 81523) | Miscanthus rhizosphere microbial communities from Kellogg Biological Station, Michigan, USA - KBS M5-4 metaG | ecosystem: Host-associated > Plants > Roots > Rhizosphere > Soil | place...
CGACACGGCACGCAAGAGTGCGTACGCCACTTTGCCCTGGCCGCTTGCTATCGGGCGGTCACCAGAGCTTCGCGTCCTTTCCCTTGCTACAAATTGGATGCAAGAGATATGCCTCCGGCTGTCGTGGCTCCTGATCCGGAATGGGGACCAACGGTAGATGAAGGGGGTCTGGCTCCACCCGTTCAAACTCCGCACACGCGAACTTATGCACTGGCTCACGATGGATTCGCTTGTTAGGCGGGAACGGATTGTCCGTGTATTCCACGATTAGCCAACGCCCTTGATTATCCGGCTCTACGAAATAGGACGTCCTGCTACTTCCGTCAACGTAGAAATGCGTTGCGACAACGCTGCCACGACGGTGCTGACGCCAATGAGTCCACAGAAACTCACGCACCTGGCCACTCAAGCGGTCAGCCTCCGGTCTTACAGATTGAATCATGTATGGACCTGCTACCTCATATTGGGACAAGTCACGGGATTCATCCGCGCCGACTAGGGCGCACGAACTAACTAGCATTAGCCCGACACCGACCGCAGTGGCGCGAAGTTGTATCATGCCTTGGGCGGGACCTTGGCTTCGAGCCAGCCGCGAATCGCTTCGAACACCACCTTGCGATTGCTCTCGAGCATCATGAAGTGGCCGTTTCCGAAGATGCCCTTATCCTTCAGGTTCAGTGCTTCGGCGTCGCAGCCAGCCTGCTTGAGGAACGCGACGACAGGTTCCGCGCGGCGCGTGGAGCGCTCGGCCACGATGTAGGCGATCGGGATACCTTGCAGGTTCTTGAGCTTCTTCACCGATCCCTCGGCTTGAATCCCATCCTTCATCACGAACTGTGAGGGGTCTGTAACCGGAGGATCATAAGCCAAGGGAACTGCAGTCAGAGGCCACGCACCCGGCAACATCGGACTCGCACCTTCGACGTTCAGGATCGCTTTCACCATGCCGGGACGCTCGTTGGCGATCAGCCAGCTGGCCGGGCCACCTGCGGAATGCACCATGACAATCGCGGGTCCGATCTTGTCGAGCAATTGGCCACCGGCTCGCGCCCATAGTTTCTGCGCCAGAGCGTTATCGGTAGGCGTCGAGTTCTGCCCGGCCTGAAATTGATCGATGAGGGGATCGCCGACGTCGCCCGTTCCAATCCAACGGCGGTTGGGCTCGACCGCGGCGCGCTTGAAGTCGACCGTGATGCTGGCGTAGTTGAACACGGGATTAATGGGACCCAGCGCATCCGGGTGATAAATTGCGCGGCCGTGGCCCACGCGATCCATGATGTAGGTGTCGTAGCCGGCCTGCACGAAGTAGTGCGCCCACCCCGCGTTCCCGCCGATGCCCATATAGTGGGTGCCCTGCCCGGCGCCGCCGTGGATGAGCACGATCGGAAAGCGATGCCGCTTCTGCTGCGGCTTGAGATATTGCACGAACGTCTGCCCAACGAGAATCGTTCCTTGCTGGATCTTCTTCTCTTCCATGCCGACCCAGAAATATCCCTGGTCGGCGAGCTTCATCGCCGTGGAATCCTCACTCCGCTTGTTGGACGCGGTTTTGGGCAGCGGAGCCAGGTGGTTGACGTTCTTATCGAGCCAAGCAAGGATGGGCTTCAAGGTCTCGCGGTTGTTCTTTTCGCCCATCATCAAGTGGCCGTTGCCATGGATGCCGATATCGGCCAGCCGGATTTCTTCCGCGCGCACGCCCGCCTGCTTCAAAAAGGCGACAGCGCCTGGATTCGGAGCAACGAAAGAGGCTTCGGAAGTATAAATACAGATCGCGCAATCCCGCCAGTTCTTCAGCTTATGCGCCGGCTCTTCTTGAATGTTATAAGGACCGATGCCTAACTTGGCGTCCGCTTCGGTAGGCTGGACTTGCTTCATCTTGACTTGCGCCGGATCCGACACGGGCGGATCGAGTTCCACCGGCAGGTTGATCAAGCCCCAACGATTCGGCCCGAATACGGCGGATCCCTGCGCTCCTTCAACCACCACGATTCCCTTGACCAACTTGGGCCGCGCTTCGAGAACGTAAAAACCGAACGGGCCGCCGGCGGAATGAGTCATGATAATCGCGGGACCGATTTTGTCCAAAATCTCGGCGCCGTTTTTCTGCCACACGCTGATCTGGGAATCCTTGATGAGGCCCATGCCGTTGCCAAAAGATCCGCCCTGCGAAGCGACCAACTGAGCCAGCTCAGGCGTCCCCACCGCGCCGGTTCCCGGCCACTGATTGTGGAGCTTCGCGTTGGCCGAATTGCCGAATCCGCCGCCACGTCCGCCACGGCCGCCTGCGGGAGCATTCGCTGACACATTGGCGCGCTGGGGAGTGAACAAACCCGAGATGGATTCCAGGGTCTGCGCTCCGGGCCATCCGCCGTGCAGATCAGGATGATAGGGAGAACGGCCATGACCGGGGCGATCGACGACGTAGACTTTGTAGCCTTCCTCAAGCAGAATCGTCGCCCAGCCGCGGCGTCCGTCAGGCGTACCCATCCAATCCAGACCCTGACCGCCACCGCCATGCACCAACACGATCGGGTACGGGTGCCGCACCTTGGCGGGAATTTGATATTCGACGTACATCTGCTTGCCGCTGACAACGGGGCTCGGTTCACCCTTGGCGTTTGCCGCGGCGGGAAGCGCCGCGCGCTCGACGCCGACCCAGAAGAAGCTCCACTCAGCGATATCGAGATCTGGTCCACCGGTGGCCGCGGCGACGGCTTCGGGACTGGCCATCAGACCAGCGAGTCCGGCGGGAACGGCGAGGCTGGTCGCCATGAAATCGCGGCGGGTGAACTCCGCAGGGGCACTCTTGGACGTCGGTTTCGAACTCACAGGCTAGGCTCCTTTTGAAGGGTGTCGGAACATTGATACCACGTTCTCAGAACTGATGGAATACTCCCATGGCGCAGACTTCGATCCGCCAAGTAAGCTATTATTCTTGTGAGGAAGACGTCTAGTGAGTCTGCTCAGGGACTTCGCGCCGGGGATTGCGGGCATTCTGCTCGGCACGTTGATGGTTCCGTTCTTTCGCAACCGATTCCCGTTAAATCTCATGCGGAATAGGCCTGGCGACTCCCACGCAACGCTTTTCGCGCGGATCATTTTGTCAGCGGTCCTGTTCGGCGGGATGTTCGGACTAATCGGCGGATGGAGCATTATGCTGGCTACGCTCCTCTTCCCGCACGTAGGATCAAAGTAGCGGCTGGTCACTCGGAAGGTAGCGGATTAACAGCGAAGACGAACTCCGCTACGGGCTTACCGCCGATGAGGTGTTCCTGGAGGATGCGTTCGAGGACTGGGGGAGTGGCGGAGTGATACCAAACGCCGTCGGGATAGACCACGGCGATGGGCCCCTGCTCGCAGATCCGAAGACAGTTGGCCTTGGTCCGATAGACGCAGCCTTCGGCTCCTGTAAGTTTGGTTTCCGTGAGTCTCTTCTTGAGGTAATCCCAGGCAGGACCTGTAATTTCGGGCGGGGCGCACTTAGGTTTGGTCTGCTCCGCACACAGGAAGATGTGGCGCTGGATCTTGCCGATTCCCAGGTTGCGGGCGACTTCCGCTAGACGAGATCGAACATCATCTGAAGGCAATTGGAGGCTGCTCCGATCAGCCTCCAATTATACCGACAGCGTCGCTTGGATCAGCTTGCGTTTGCGGAACTAAGAACGGATGCGACCTGCGAAAAGATCTGACTGATGCTGGTGGCCACGTTCGGCATAATTGCGCCGGCGGCGACAGCAACGAAGCCAGCCATCAGGGCATATTCAATGAGATCCTGACCACGGGAGTCTTTAAAGACTCGGAATTTCAAAAGTAAATGTTTCATCGCCATTCTCCTGGGTTGATATAAATTGAGGCTGGGGGGCCGCTCGATTGACAGTATCAAGTCCGGAAGCGCAGATGAATCCCTCAGAGGTTACATTTCTGTCTTAGTACGATTCATCGTCAACAACAAAACGATGGGTGTGAATATTCGCCGCAGTTAAGGGAAACATCTGAGATGGCTAGGCCGCGGAGCGACCGCATCGATCAGGACTGCGGGTCGCGCTCGCCGCTCAGGTAGTAATGGACAGCGGGAGTAACGATCAGCGATAAAACCATCGACGCCACCAGCCCGCCAATGACCGCGATTGCCAGCGGCTGCAGCATCTGAGATCCGGCACCAAGGGCCAGCGACAACGGAATCATTCCCGCGATGGTCGCGAGGGCAGTCATCAAGATCGGGCGCAGCCGGCGTTCTCCGGCCAGAATCATGGCGTCGCGAGCGGACGAACCCTCGGCCCGGAAACGTTGATCAGCGTCAAGCAGGAGGATGCCGTTTTTCGCCACGATACCGATCACCATGATCAAACCCATAAAGGAGGATATATTGAAGGTCTTCCCGGTCACCAGCAGCGCGAAGAACACGCCGCAAGTGGAGAGCAGAGCCGACGCGAGAATCGCCGCGGGGGCCGCGAACGTGCGGAACTCGAACAGCAGTACGGTAAACACCAGCACCACGGCCAGCGCCAGCACGATGAGAAGATCGCGGAAGGATTTTTGCTGCTCTTCATAGGTGCCGCCGTACACGACGCGAATAGAATCCGGAATATGCAGGTCCGTCACGGCCTGCTGCACCAGTTTGATGCCCTCGCCCAGGCTTACGCCTTCGAAACGGCCGGTCACCGCCACACGCCGCTGCAGGTCCTCGCGGATGATCTCGGTCTGCCCGCTTTCGTTTTGAAAATTCGCGAGCGAGCCCAAAGTCGCGGTCTTTCCGGTCGAGCTACTGGTGATCAATGTGTTCCGGATCTGGTCGAGCGAAGTGCGCGAGTTATCGGGGAAGCGAACGCGGATGGTGTAAGCGTGGTCGTTCACCACGACGGGGGTGGTGGAGGGTTCTCCCTGAAGGATCGCGCTGGCGTCAAGTTCGATTTCCTGAGGAGTAAAGCCCGAACGGGCGGCGATCACAGGATCGACATTCATCACGATTGCGGACCCGCTGACCGTATTCTCAATGCCGTCCTTGACGTCTGCAACTTCCTTGATCTTCTTGATCCTATCGGCCACTTTGGGAGCCCATTCCTCCAGAAGCTTGGGGTCGGTGGAGAATAGCTTCAGCTCGATCGGCTCGGGTGAGCTAGTGAGGTCCCCGATCATATCCTGAAGGACTTGAATGAATTCGACGTCGAGCTGCGGGTACTGCTTGTTTACCTTCTCACGAACCTCGGAAATAATTTCGTCGATCGCGCGATCCCGGTCACGCTTCAACCGAACTGAGAAATCCCCGGTATTCGACTCGGTTACCGCGGCCAGACCCAACTGCATCCCGGTACGCCGCGAAGTGCTCTCCACCTCGGGCGTCGACGCGAGGATCTTCTCCACGCCCAGCAGGACGCTGTTCGTGTCCGCTAGGGCCGATCCAGCCGGCATGATGTAGTCGAGAATGAATCCGCCCTCATCCATTTCGGGGAGCAGGTCGCTGCCCAGTGCGCGATATCCGAAGAAAGAAGCGACGATCAGCGCGATACAGGCGACGCCTAGAACCAGCGGATAAGCCAGGACGAACCGCAGCGCACGTTCGTATCCGCGCGTGACCTTTCCCATGAAACCGGTTGCCGCAACGTGACCGTGCGGATCCACAGCTTCGGGGGATTGACCGGATCTCCGGCGGCGCAGAAGGTAATGGCTCAGAGTGGGGGTCCACGTGAGCGCCAGCACCAGCGAAGTCAACAGAGCCGTTCCCACAGTCACAGCCAGCGCGCGAAAGAACGTCCCGGTGACACCGGTAATCGTAATCAAGGGCAGAAAGACCACGATGGGCGTCACCGTCGATCCCACCAGCGGCACTCGAATTTCGCGCAGCGCACTGCGGATGGCTTCACTCCGGCTCTGTCCAGAGTCGCGGTGGAGGACGATGTTCTCCACGACCACGATCGCGTCGTCGATCACCAGCCCCACGGCCGCGGCGAGCCCGCCGAGCGTCATCAGATTAAGCGTTTGTCCCAGAGCGCGCAGCGCGATCAGGGTAATCGCGATGGTTGCGGGAATCACCAAGGCGGCCACCAGCGAACTGCCCCAATCGCGCAGGAACAAAACCAGGATGATCGCGGCTAGCGCCAAACCGATCAGGATGGCGTCCCGCACGCTGCTGATCGAATCGCGCACCAGGGTCGATTGGTCGTAGAACGCCTGCACCTTCACGCCGGCCGGAAGCGTTTTCCGGATCTGCTCCAATTCCTGATTGGATGCATCCGCCACCGCCACGGTATTGCTATCCGCCTGGTGGAAGATATTCAACAGCACCGCTGGCTTGCCGTTAGCGGTGACGATCGTATACACGGGCATGACCGAGGAGTGCACGGTAGCGATATCGCCGACTCTCACCGGGACTCCGGCGGGCGTGTTTCGCACGACGATGTTCTCGATCTCGGCCGGATTGCGCGCCTGACCGCTGACCAGCGTCAACGAAAGCTCATGATTGTTTTCGATCAAGCCGGGCGAATCGATCATGTTGCTTTTCGATACGGCGTCCAGAATCGCGGGGACGGTCACACCGGCCTCTAAGAGCTTGGCCGGATCCGGCTCAATCTGGAACTCCGGAACATTGCCGCCTTGGAGAACCACACTCGAGACACCGTTGACACGGTTGAGGCGCGGCTTGATGCTGTAGTTGGCAAGCTCCCAGAGATCGCTCTGCGACATGGTGTCAGAGGTCAGGCTGTAAGCCAAGATCGGCATCAGCGCGGCAAACGTCATGCGATTCGCAGTGAGTTTCGCGGTGGGCGGCAGCGAGGGCTGGACGCGCGCGAGCGCCGCATTCACGTACTGCAGGGTTTGGAACATATCCACGTTCCAGTTGAAGAACAAGCTCACTTCGCCGGAGCCGCGGCTGGTAGTGGAAATCACGCGTTCGAGGCCCGGCACGGAATTCATGGCTTCTTCGATGGGCCGGGTAACGGTCACTTCCATTTGATTGATGGGCGACACTCCGTTATCGATGGCGACAATAATTTTCGGGAAGTCGGTGTTGGGGAAAACGGCCACCGGAATCGCAAACGCGAGATAGACGCCGACCGTGATCAGAGTCAGAATTACGAAGATGACGGGGCGCGAAAAGTGCGCGGTCCAGTGCTCGGCAGAGGCGTTGCCGGCTGGAAGGATCGAGTTAGGCTCGCTCATTCCTTCTTGCCCTTGGCGTCGTTGCCCTTCGCATCCTTGCCCTTGGCGTCGCCGGCTTTCGCGTCGTCGCCACCGGAATCATCGTCGTCGTCGTCCTCGGCCTTGGGCTGCTGGATGGTGACCTTGGCTTTGTCCTCAAGGCCCAGCCCGCCGGAGGTCACTACCTGGTCACCCTCCTGAACGCCGCTGAGAATCTGCACCCGATCACCTTGACGCACGCCGACCGCTACGGTGCGCTCATGAGCGACGGAATCCTTGGTTACGACCATCACCTTTTGCTTCCCTTCATCACCATTGAGAAGGGCTGAGGCCGGAACGACAAGTGTGTTCTGGATGGTCTCCGCGATGATAGACACCCGCACCGTTGCGCCAGGCTTCAGTCGTTCGCCTGGATTCGCGATTTGCACCCACACTTCGACGGTAGTGGCGTTCGCGCTGGCCGAGGGGCTGACGACTGTCACGGTGCCAGCGATGTCGCCATCGGGTCCGGCCACCCGAGCCGGACGGCCCGGGCGAATGGATTCGGCTTCCTTCACGGGCACGTTCGCAACGGCCCGGACCTGGGATATATCGACAATCGAAATCAGCGGCGCACCGGCGGCAGCCATTTCGCCGGCATAGACCGGGCGGTCCGATACTACGCCGTTGATGGGACTGAGAACCCGGGCATAGGAAAGCTGTACCTGCAGAGCGTCCATATGAGCCTTGGCGGCATTCGCCTGCGCCTGTGCACCCTTGACCGCCTCTTGCCGGCTGACTCCGTTTAGCGACTTCAGATGCTGCTGCGCGGTTTCCAATTGGGTCTGCGCCTGGACCATTTGCAGCCTGGTCTCATCGACCTGCTTCTGCGCGAGTGCACCTTCCTTCTGTAGCGCGACGCGGCTGTCGTAGAGCTTCCTGGCGGCGTCAAACGCGCTTTGGGCGGATTGCACGTCGGCTCGCGCCTTGGTTTCATCTTCAACCACGGTCGCGCCGGTAACGGTCGCGGAAGAAGCCTGCGCTTGTTCGTATTGAAATTTGGCCTCGTTCAGGGCCGCTGCGAGATCGCTGCTTTCCAGTTCGGCAACCAATTGTCCGGCGCGAACGTGATCGCCGCGATTGACCAACATGCGCCTTACGGGAGCGCTGATCTTGGGAGTCACGTTGGCCTGGTTGATCGGGAACAGAACCGCGTCGGCGGTTACTACACGATCGATGGCGCCGAGCACCGCGGTTTCCACTAAGACCGGAGTAGGCGCTTCCGTTTCGCCCGCCGCCTCCTCCTTTTCTTTGGACTTACCGCATCCGGTGAACAGCGCCGCAGCCACAAGTAATGCGGCTATCGCGGCATTCCGCGAAATCGCTCTATTTGGGTATGCCATGGTGGTCGCTAAAATGTTCCCGTTACCGTTTGCAGATTGGCGAGGGCCAGGCGGTACCGGACCAATCCATCATCATAGGCGTTGCGCGCACCGGTCAGCAGAGTCTGGGCATCCACAAGCTCCAGGATGGTGGCTTCTCCGGCCTGATACCTTAGGCCGTTCAGGCGAAGATTCTCGGCGGCCTGATCCATGGAATGGCGAAGCCGGTCCACTTGATCGCGGGACGTTTGCGCTTCCTGATAATAGCCTTGGAGATTTCGGATGAGAGTACGCTGGGCTGCGGTCAGTTCCACATTGGCCTGATCGCGCTTGAGTTGGGCTTGGCGGACCTTGCTGCTCCTCGAACCCCAGTCCCACACCGGTACGTTCAGCGAAACAGTCAAGAAGTATCCCAGATTCGGCAGAGGACCTTTGTCCACCGCAGCCGCGACGGTACTGTGCAAGGCGAAGGCGTTAGCTTCGATGCCGTACGCCAGGTCTGCTGTGAGCGATGGCAGAAAAGCCTGGCGCGCGATCGAGACATCCAGTGTGGCGGCGCGCAAAGCGGCATTGGCGGCACGAAGGTCGGGATTCTCATGCTCGGCCATGGCCTGAACGTCGGCGAACGGGGGAAGGACCGAGGCGAGCGTGAGATCGTCCACCACGGTGAAATTCTGGTCGAAATCGCGGAACAACAGGACTGCCAGGTCCAGGCGAGCGTTGTCCATCGCGAGCTTGGCCTCCTCGAAAGCCTGTTCCTGCTGGGAGTACTGGAAGTCGGCGCGGATGGTATCGCTGTGGGGTACCTCGCCACCGCGCTCCAGGCTCTGGGTAATGTCCAGATAGCGTTTCGCCTGATCCAGAGCTTGCTGGGCTGTGGCGTATTTGCGCTGGCCGGTGAGCAGTCCGTAATACGCCTTGGTGACCGTAACGACCAGTCCCCTGCGTGCGATTTCTGCCCGCGCCAGTGCCAGCGACTCGGCCGCTGCTGCGCGCTGCGTGCCCGTTCTGGTCAATGCCGCCGTAAAATCCTGGTGCACCAGGGCCCAATCCCGATAGAGGTGTACGCCGTCGTTGGTGACGAACCGGCCGCTGGGCAGCACTCCGTTGCCCTGGGTGCCAAGATAGTCGGACTTGAAGCTCACATTGGGGCGCTGTGCCGCGCGAGCCTGTAAAATGTCCTCGCGGGCCTGGTTGGCATCGCTCAATGCCGAAAGAAGCTGCGGGCCGTTGACCTGGGCTCGCGCAAGGGCGTCCTGGAGCGTCAAGGTAAGCGGCGCCGATTGGTTCGGCGCCGGCGCATTCACGGGTGCAGGCACCTGTCCATAGGCTGAACCTGCCAGCGTGACGGCGCAACTCATCGTGCGGAACCATCGGTGGAATCTAGTATTCATTTGTGGCCTCGGGGGCATCCTTTTAGTGAACCATCCTATCCTGAAATATCGCTGAAGACCTCAAAAAGGCTGATAATGCCGTTTGGGCGTTGTTTCAGCCTTTTTTCAGGCTTCTCTGGTACGCTCAGGGAGAATGCAGATTCTGGTGGTCGAGGACGAGCGCCGGATGGCGGAGCTCCTGGAGCGGACCCTCAGTGAAGAAGGCCATCAGGTGGTGCTCGCAGGGGATGGCCATCAGGGCTTTGAGATTGCCCGGTCGTCGGCTTTCGACGTGATCCTGCTGGATATCGCGCTCCCCGGAATGGACGGCCTGACCGTCGCCCGGAAACTGCGCGAGCAGCGCAATCAAACACCAGTACTGATGCTGACCGCGCGCGATGCCGCGGGAGATATCGTGTCCGGCCTAGATTCAGGGGCCGACGATTACCTGACGAAACCCTTTTCTATCGACGTTCTCCTGGCCCGGCTGCGCGCCGTGAGCCGTCGCGGTGCGATTCCCCAGCCGGTGTGCCTGGAGGTGGCGGATGTGGTGCTCGACCCTGCGCGTCATCGCGTGACGAGGAGCGGGGACACCTTGAGCCTCACGCCACGCGAGTACAAGCTTCTTGAGCTGCTGATGCGCAACCTGGGGCGAGCCGTCAGCCGAGACACGATTCTCGAATCCGTCTGGGGGTTCGGGACGGAAGTGAAAGAGAATACCGTGGAAGTGTTCATGCGGCACCTCCGGCTCAAGGTGGATACCGGCGAGCCCAAGCTGATCCATACGGTTCGTGGATTCGGCTACATGATGCGGGAGCCCTGAAGCATGCATCGGCGCTCCCTGCGTTTTCGGTTGACGGTCTGGTACGCGGTGATTCTGGCGGCCGGGCTGAGCCTGTTCAGCGGGCTGATCTGGCTGTCTCTTCGCCATCGCCTTATGGAGGAGATCGATCAGGACCTGGAAGGCCGAGCCAGCCGTTTTGAACGCTATTTCGCGAACGAATCCACTACCCATGCGTCGGACGACCAACTGCGGGACGAATTAGAAGAATTCTGCCAGGCTCTTCCACCTTCCAGTTACGTTGCGGTGCGCGGCGCGGGAGGTTTTGTCTTCCACTATCCGGCCGGCGCGCGCGAGCCCGAGGAAAATGTTCACATGCTGAGGCGGCAGTTCTCGAATAACCACGAGGTTTTCGACCTGGAAATCGCCGCGCCCGTCACGAATGCGCAACATACGCTCGACCTGCTGCGCTTTCTGCTTTGGAGTATGATCCCGGTGGTGATCGCGATTGCCTGCATCGGCGGGGCCTGGCTAAGCGGGCGCGCGTTGAAACCGGTCAACGACATTACGGCGGCGGCCCTTACTATCAGCATCGAGAACCTCGCGGAGCGGCTTCCCGTTCCCCAGACGGGAGACGAACTCGCGCGGCTGACCGAAGTGCTGAATACGATGTTTGGGAGGCTCGAATCCGCGGTGAAAACGCTATCCCAATTCGCCGCGGATGCCTCGCATGAGCTGCGCACTCCTTTGGCTGTGATTCGGACGACGGCTGAGCTGGCGTTGCGCCGGGCGAGGACTACCGAATCGTATCGGGAGTCGCTTCAGGAAGTCGCCGCGGAGGCCGAGAGGATGACGCGCCTGGTGGAGGAATTGCTCATCCTGGCGCGCAGCGACGCTGCAACGGCCGAGATGCCTCTGGCGGCTGTAGACCTGCGCGAAGTACTAACGGGGGTTTGCGATGAAATGCGTAGTCTGGCCGAGATGCGCCAGATTCGCATCGAGACTGCTTTCGGAGCGTCACATGCCGCCACGGCGGCGATCGTTGCCGGGAATCGGCCGGCGCTGCACCGTTTGTTTCTGGTGCTGCTGGACAATGCCCTCAAATTCTCTCGTCCTGGCGGCGAAGTGATCCTGAAGGTGGAAAGCCGCGAGTCGCGGGTGGCTGTGAGCATTCAGGATTTCGGGGTCGGTATCAGCAGAAGCGATCTGCCGAACATCTTCCAGCGTTTCTATCGGGCGGACGGGGCTCGAACCGGCGGCGGGCATGGCCTGGGTTTGTCTCTGGCGAAAAGCATCGCGCGGGTGCATGGCGCATCGATCGAGGTTCACAGCACGGAAGGCATCGGATCACTTTTTGAGGTGAGTTTTGTGGCCCGCGACGCCGGGCCGGCGACAACTGCGGATACCTCAACAGTCCCATCGGCTAAGATATAGGCGTCTCATTCAGCCAATCTTCAGCTTTCGAAGTTAGGCTGAACAGTGGCAAAAGGAGTTGAACCCATGAAAGCGTCCTATTTACTGATCCTCACCGCTGCCGCCACCTTCGCCGCCGCGCCCACCTACAAAGTAATCACGAAAATCAAAATCGGCGGCGGAAACCGCTGGGACTATTCTTACGTAGACAGCAATAACCACCGCCTATATGTTTCCCACGGCGGGCAGACGGAAGTGATCGACACCAACACTGACAAGCTGGTCGGAACGATTATGGGAACGACCGGTGTCCATGGCATCGCCATTGCCGACGATCTGGGGCTCGGATTCACCAGCGATGGCGGCGACAACGACGTCACCGTTTTCGATCTCAAGACGCTGGCGGTGAAGACCAAAATCAAGACTGGACAAAATCCTGACGCGATCATTTACGAGCCGACGTCACACCGTGTGTTCACCTTCAACGGCCGCAGCAGCGACTCGACCGCCATTGATGCCAAGACCTTGGCCGTTGTGGCCGCATCCATTCCCGTGGGCGGCAAACCGGAGTTCGCGCAGATCGATGGCAAGGGCCACATCTACGTCAACATCGAGGACAAGAACGAAATCATCGATGTCGACGCCAAAAACGCCTTGGTCGCAAAGCGCTACTCCATTGCGCCCTGCGATGGACCCAGCGGACTGGCGATCGATCCCAAGAAGCTCGTTCTGTACTCTGTCTGCGGCAACAAGATGATGATCGTCAGCAATCCCACCACCGGCAAGGTTCTGGCGATGCCGGAGATTGGCGCTGGACCCGATGGCGTCGCGTTTGACGATGGCTATGCGTTTAGCGCGAATGGACGTGACGGCAACATCACCATGGTCGGTGAGACCTCGCCCGGCAAATACGAGCCGGTGGCTACGATTCAAACACAGCTCTTCGCGCGGACGATTGCAGCCGATCAAAAGGCGCATAAGCTGTATCTGCCGGCCGCTGAATCCGGACCTCCGGCTGAAGGGAAGGACGGCAAGAAGGGTAAGAACCCTTCGCAGGTTCCGGATAGCTTCGAAATCATTGTGGTTGGGCGCTAAGGCTCCCGGACGCATCATGCGCACCAAAGCTGTCCGGCTCGTACTTGCGGCGAGTACGGCGGCACTTTTCGCCCAGTCTCCGATGTATCGCGTCACCCACACATATATTTTGGGGGGCGACGGGAGCTGGGACTATGTGGTTCCCGATCCTCCCAGTCATCGCCTGTTCATTGCCCGGCAGAACCGGGTCATGGTCGTCGATGAAGACAAAGGGACGCTGATTGGTGAAGTCACTGGCATTCAAGGCGCGCATGGTACCGCGATCGCGCAGGCCACCGGCCACGGGTTCGCAACCCAGGGCAACGATCAATCCGTCGCGATGTTCGATCTGAAAACGTTCAAGGTGGTGGGCCGGATCCCGGCTGCCGAAGACGCCGACGCCGTCCTTTACGACGCGCCGTCGAACCGCGTCTTCACGCTCAATGGCGACGCGCATTCCTCGACCGTGATTGACCCGCGGGCAGGCACGCTGATCACCAACATACCGCTGGGGGGCAAGCCGGAAAACGGCGTTTCCGCCGGCGATGGCAAAGTGTACGCGAATCTCACCGATACCAGCGAGGTGGTGGAGATCGACGCCAAGACCGCTACCGTTGCGCGGCGCTGGTCGACTGCTCCTTGCAAACAACCCGTGCCTATGGCCATCGATACAGCCCACCATCGGCTATTCAGCGGATGCCGCAGTGGAGTGATGGCGGTGTCCGACTATGAGGCCGGCAAGGTGGTGGCGACGCTTCCGATCGGCACTGGCGTGGATGGCGCGGGGTTCGACCCGGCCTCGGGCGATGCGTTTGCGTCCAATGCCGACGGTACCCTCACAGTGATTCATCAAGACTCGCCGGACCAATATCACGTGGTCGAGAACCTACAGACTCCAGTGGGCTCGCGCAACATGGGGCTTGACCCCACCAACCATCGTGTGTTCGTCGTTTCCGGAAAGTTTGGACCGGCGCCAGCCGGTGGCAAGGGCAAAGGGCCGGTACAGCCCGGATCGTTCACCCTGATGACGATCGAACGCGATCCCTCGGCGCGCTGACTCACTTGGCAATCCGCATCCTATAGTCCCAGCCGGTCGAGCAGCAATCTTTTTCGGAACGTACACGCGATACGCCGCGTCCCCACTGACGAACGTCGATATATAATGACCCCACCGGATAGCGTATTGTCCGGGAGGATTGACATGAAACGAGAATTATCGATCGCGCTTTTGGCAAGCGCAGTTTTCGGCCAGAGCACTGACACTCCCTCAGCGTTCGACTCCGCGGACGTTCACGTGAGTGCGCCGGCGGCAAATCCAACCATGCGTGGCGGCATTCTGCGCGGGGGCCGGTACGAAGTTCGTACCGCGACCATGGTGGATCTGATCGGCCTAGCGTACAACATGGAGCCGGACAAGATTCTGGGCGGCCCGAGCTGGCTCGATTGGGACCGGTTTGACGTGCTCGCGAAAGCGCGGCAGGCAACGACGCAGGAGAACCTCAACCTGATGCTGCAGAGTCTACTGGCGGACCGCTTCAAGCTGGTGGTCCACAAGGACACCAAACCGATGCCCGCGTTCGCGCTTACAGCGGCCAAGGGTAAGCCGAAGATGAAGGAATTAATGAAGGGCGACGGCGGCTCCGATCAATCAGGGTGCAAAGGCGTGCCGCAGAATCCGGCGCCGGGAACGGTGCCGTATCAGACGATCTCCTGCCACGGTGTGACCATGGCGACGTTCGCGGGCGTCCTGAGCGACTTCGGCGGTGGAACCTATATGGCGGACCCGGTTGTGGATCAGACTGGACTCACCGGAACCTGGGATTTTGAGCTGAAGTGGACCCCGCGAAACCGGCTCGCGCAAGCCGGGGCCGATGGCATCAGCCTCTTTGATGCCGTGGACAAGCAACTAGGGTTGAAACTGGAAGCGCAAAAACTTCCGCTGCCGGTGCTCATTGTCGACAGCGTGAATCAAAAACCAACGCCCAACGAGCCGGGAGTGACCACGAAGATCCCGCCTGCGCCGCCGACCGAGTTTGAGGTCGCCAACATTAAACTAAGCGCACCGGACGCAACGGGACAAAACGGCCGCATTCAAAATGGGCGCTTGGACCTGCAGAACTTCACCCTAAGACAACTGATCCAGCTCGCCTGGGATTTGGGCAACAACGACGATATGGTCGTGGGCATTCCTAAATCGGCGGAGGCGGCCCGCTACGACGTTGTCGCGAAGGTCGCTACCGCCGGCCCGGTGAATGCTCAGGATATCGACATCGATACACTGCGGCTGATGTTGCGGGGCTTACTGGCCGAGCGTTTCGGCTTGAAGGCGCACATGGAAGACCGGCCAGTGAGTGCGTATACGATGACTGCAGCCAAGCAAACGAAATTGCAGAAGGCCGACCCGCAAAATCGGACCAACTGCAAGTCCGGGGCCGGGACCAACGCCATGCTGAACAGGCTCATCACCTGCCAGAACATGAACATGACGCAGTTCGCCGCGATGTTACAGAACATGGCAGGGGGCTATGTGCGGGCGCCGATAAGAGACGCCACCGGAATCCAAGGATCCTGGGATTTTAGCGTCAACTTTAGCGGCGTCGCTCTCCTCCCGGGCGCCCGGTTCGATCCCAACGCGACCTCTGGGGCGTCGGATCCCAACGGCTCACTTACATTGCCCGAGGCGATGCAGAAACAGCTCGGACTGAAGCTCGAGATGGAGAAGCGTCCGATCCCTGTGCTGGTCGTCGATCACGTGGAGGACAAACCGACGGAGAATTGAACCGCGCCGTCGAGGTTCGTCGGCACGGGAGTCGCGGGCGCCACCGACTCTGCATCGCGGCTGCAATATCCGGTTGACAAACCCGAGGCTGTCCTGGTCTCAGGCGCTCGCATCCTGATGGCCGACAACACCGCGTTTCGCGTCCTCCAAGTACAGAACGACGTGGTTACCGCCTTCGGGGGTACGTGGCCTCAGTTGACCACGTACTCCTCAGCGTTTTTTGCGTTGCTGCTTCATCCGAGCGGACTGTGCGTCCGGCAAGATGAAGCGGAGGGTCTTTTCTCCATTACTGATCGTGTCCAGCTTACGACGCTCAGGAGTGACGCGACA
>Ga0105245_10002610_pt1 | contig 16240 bp, 17 predicted proteins | sample KBSM54metaG_FD_81523 | JGI IMG/M metagenome (GOLD analysis project Ga0105245, IMG submission 81523) | Miscanthus rhizosphere microbial communities from Kellogg Biological Station, Michigan, USA - KBS M5-4 metaG | ecosystem: Host-associated > Plants > Roots > Rhizosphere > Soil | place...
ACCGTCGCCCCCGCCCCCGACCCCGACGCCGACCCGTCCGCCCCCACCACCGAGGCCCCGCCGCCCACCGAACCGCCCAAGCCCCAGCTCTATCTGTGCACCCGGGTCACCACCGAGCGCACCCGCACCTACACCGACGGCCACACGACGGTCGACAAGTTCTACGCCCTCTACGCACCCAAGGAAGGCGTGGTCTGCCCCCGATGAGGATCGACGCCCGGGCCACGGCCAAGGCCATCGCGGTGGGGCGGATCACGTTGGGGACGACCTACAGCCTGGCGCCCGGGCTGGCGTTGCGGCTGTGGCCGGGGCGGGGGTCCGACGGCGACGCCGCGGCCCGCTTCCTCGCCCGCTCCACCGGCATCCGCGATCTGGCCATCGGCATGGGCACGCTCTTCGCCCTGCAGAAGGACGCGCCGGTGCGGGGGTGGCTGGAGGCGGCGATGCTGGCCGACGCCGGTGACGCGGTCGCGGTCGTCCTCGGCGTGCGCTCCCTTCCCCGGTGGCGGGCCGCGCTCGCCTTCACCGCCGCGACCGGCACCGTGGTCGCCGGCCGCCGCCTCGTCGGCGCCCTCGGGTAGCCCGTCGCCATGGCGCCGCTCGACGTCGCGATCGTGGGGGGCGGGCCGTCGGGCGCGGCCGCGGCCATCGTCCTGGCCCGGGCCGGACGCGAGGTGGTGCTCGTCGACAAGGCCGTCTTCCCCCGCGACAAGTGCTGCGGCGACGGCCTCACCGCGGCCGCCCTCCGCGAACTGGAGTGGCTGGGGCTGCGGCCGGAGTCGGTGCCCGACTGGCAGGTGGTCGACCAGGCCTGGGTGCGGGGGCCGACGGGGCGCACGGTGCGGTTCCCCCTGCCCGAGGGCAGGGGCCAGTACGCGGTGTGCGCCCCCCGGGCCCAGCTCGACGCGGCCCTGCTCGACGTGGCCCGGGCGGCCGGGGCCAAGGTCCACGACGGCCACGCCCTCCGCCGCGCCCGGCTCGTCGACGGCGCCCTCGAGCTCGACGTCGACGGGCTGGGGACGGTGGCCGCCCGCTTCGCCGTCGGCGCCGACGGGATGTGGTCGCCCCTGCGCAAGGCCCTGGGCGCGACCCCCGCCGGCTACCTGGGCGACTGGCACGCCTTCCGCCAATACTTCTCTGGGGTGGGGCCGGAGGCGGGGGGGCTCTGGGTGTGGTTCGAGCCCGACCTCCTGCCCGGCTACGCGTGGTCGTTCCCCCTGCCCGGCGGGCGGGCCAACGTCGGGTTCGGGATCCACCGGGGGGCGGGTATCCCCACCCGTGACATGAAGCGCATGTGGCCCGAGCTCCTCGCCCGCCCCCACATCCGCCAGGTCCTGGGCGACGGGGCCGAGCCGGAGGGCGTCCACAAGGCGTGGCCCATCCCGGCCCGGGTCGACGACACCCCGCTCACCGCCGGCGGGGGGCGGGCCCTGTTCGTGGGCGACGCCGCCTGCGCCACCGACCCCATGACCGGCGAGGGCATCGCCCAGGCCCTGCTCAGCGGCCGGTGGGCGGCCGAGGCCGTGCTCGCGGGCGGCGACCACGACCCCGACCCGCAGGCGGTGGCCGCCGCCTACGAGCGGGAGGTGCGGCGGGGGCTGTTCGCCGATCACCGCATGTCGCTGCGCCTGAGCCGCACCCTCGCCCACCGCCGGGGGGTCAACGCCGCTCTCCGCCTGGCCGGATCGTCGGACTGGTCCCGCCGCCACTTCGGTCGCTGGCTGTTCGAGGACTGCCCCCGGGCGGTGCTGGTGACCCCTCGCCGCTGGCAGCGAGGGGCGCTGTCGGCGCCAGGGGCGTACCGGTGAAGCTCGACGTGGCCCGGGTGCGCACCACGGGCATCTTCTCCCTCGACGGCCAGGACTTCGAGGTGGAGAACAACGTCTGGCTGGTCGGCCACGGCGACGACGTGGTCGTCGTCGACGCGGCCCACGACGCGGCACCCATCGTGGCTGCGGTCGGCGGGCGCCGGGTCACCGCCATCGTCTGCACCCACGGCCACAACGACCACGTCAACGCCGCCCTCGACCTGGCCGCCGCGGTGTCGGCGCCGGTGGCCCTCCACCCCGACGACCGCATGCTGTGGGACACCGTCCACCCCGGGCGGGCGCCCGACCGGGAGCTGGCCGACGGGGCGACGGTTCCGGTGGGCCCCGTGCCCCTGGCCGTGCTCCACACGCCCGGCCACTCGCCGGGGGGCGTCTGCCTGTTCGCGGAGGAGGCGGGGGTGCTCTTCAGCGGCGACACCCTGTTCCAGGGCGGGCCGGGGGCGACCGGGCGGTCGTTCTCCGACTTCGCCACGATCGTCGACTCGATCCGCCGCAAGCTGCTCGTCCTGCCCCCGACCACCGTGGTCCACACCGGCCACGGCGACGACACCACCATCGGCGAGGAGGCTCCCCACCTCGACGAGTGGATCGCCCGGGGGCACTGATCCGCACCCCGGCCCGCACCCCGGCCCGCACCCCGGCCCGCACCGGCCGCCCGCACATGCCCGGCTACGGCGTCCTCGGCCCCGCGGAGGGGACGGGGCTGTTGCCGTGGACGTGGGCCGAGGAGCGGCTGACGGCGTCCCGCGACTACTGGGTGGCCACCGTCTCGCCCGGGGGCCGTCCGCATGTCATGCCCGTGTGGGCGGTGTGGGACGCTGGCTCCCTATGGTTCAGCAGCAGTCTGGGCTCACGAAAGGCCCGCAATCTTGACCACGACCCCCGCCTCACGATGACCACCGACAACCCCCTCGAGCCGGTGGTCGTGGAGGGCACGGCCGAACGAATGGTCGACCTCGCCGTCCGCACCCGGTTCCTCGGCCTGTCCAACGCCAAGTACGGCACCGACTACGCCGTCGAGTTCCTCGACCCCGCCGTCAACGGCACCTATCGGGTCACCCCGGAGTCGGTGTTCGGCCTGGTCGAGGCCGACTTCACCGGGTCCCCGACCAAGTGGGTGTTCGCATGACGATGCCGATCATCGACACCAACCGCTTCCGGCGCGAGATCCAGCTCATCTGCAACGTGGCGTCGGACACCCAGTCGCTGTTCGCCTCCCTGCGGGTCGTCCTCGACCGCAACATCGAGTACGACAGCTGCTCGTGGTTCACGTTCGACCCGGCGACGATGCTGCCGACGTCGCACACGCCGTTCCGATCCCTGCCGGTGGAGGACTCGGCCCGATTCCTCGCCCACGAGGCCACCGTCGACGACGTCAGCCGGTTCGTCGTGCTCGGTCGGGACAAGCCCCACGTGGCCCTGCTGTCCGACGTCACCGGCGGCCGGCCGGAGACGAGCGCCCGCTACCGGGAGTTCCTCCAGCCCAACGGCATCGAGCGGGAGCTGCGGGTGGCCTTCGTCCGGGACGGGCTGTGCTGGGGCGGCGTCGCCTTCTACCGCAACGAAGGCGGCCCGGAGTTCATCAACCCCGAACTCAAGGCCCTCATGGGGGTGGTGGAGTTCCTGGGTGAGGCGATGCAGCGCTCCCTCCTCAGCAGCGTGCTCAACCGGGAGGAGGACGGGTCCCGGGCGCCGGGCGTCGTCGTGCTGGGGCCGGCCAACCGGGTCGACCTCATCTCCCCGCCGGCGGAGGCGTGGCTCACCGGGTTGGGCGTGGAGCTGGGCGACGCCTGGTCGACGGTGCTGCCGGGCGAGGTCTACGCCATCGCCAGCCACGCCCGGCGCACGGGCGCCGGGCACTTCGACGCCGGCCCCGCGGTCGCCCAGGCCAAGACGGTCGACGGCGACGTCGTCGAGCTCCACGCGTCCCTCCTCGAGGGCGAGCCCCACGGGCCGGTGGCGGTGATCGTCGAGCCCGCCCGCCGGCCGGGGGTGGCCGCGCCCATCGCCGAGGCCTACGGCCTGTCCGCCGAGGAGTCCGAGGTCCTCGGCCAGGCGCTGCGCAACCGGCCGACCGAGGCCGACGGCCTGGCCGCGGTGCTGGCCAAGGTGGGCGTCGCCGACCGGGACGAGCTGGTGGCCCGGGTGTACGCCGACCACTACGTCCCCCGGATGGCGATGCTCCAGCCCCGGGGCGCCGACGGTTGGTTCGACGGCCGCCCGCCGCCGCCCCCGCCGCCGGAGGAAGAGGCCGCCGAGGCCGCCGACGAGGCCGGCGCACCGGAGGAAGCCGGCTAGCCCGTCTCCAGGCGGGCCAGGGCATGGCGCACGGCGGACACAGCCTCGCCGTGGTCGGCGCCCAACTGCTGGACGGCGACGGCGAAGGCCCGGGCCCGCTGCGCGAGCTGGCGGGGGTCGGCGGTGGGCAGGCGATCGCCCATCACGAAGGTGCCGTGGCGGCCCCGGCTCTCGATCACGCCCGTGGCCTCCAGCTCCCGGTAGGCCCGGGCCACGGTGCCGTTGGCCAGGCCCAGGTCGGCCGCCAGCTGGCGGATCGCCGGCAGGCGGGTGCCGACGGCCAGAACCCCGCTGACGGCCATCGTGGTGACCTGGTCGCGGATCTGCTCGTAGGGCGGGACGGACGACGACGTGTCGACCTCGACGATCACGCCGGCCGCTCCCGCAGAACCGGCCGCGCCCGGCCGCCGCCGGGCCGGGCGAGGATGCGCCAGGCGCCGTACCCGAACCCGAACGCCCCCAGGCTGGGCAACCACGCCCCGTAGCGCAGCACCTGGACATCGGTGAGGGTGAGGGCGAACAGCTCCACCGCCAAGCTGACGAAGACGATGGCGACCCCGGCCGCCACCACCGCCCGGGCGCCGGCGGCCCGGATGGCGTCGTCGGTGGCGACCTCGAGGGGGGTCGCCACTGGTTGGGCCCGGTGGAGGAGCATCCGGGCCAGGAGGGGCGCGGCGAGCGCGAACAGCACCGCCACCGCCGGGGGGACGACGGCCACGACCGCCCGGCCCACGGTGGAGTGGTCGTGCATGGGGAGCAGCAGGAGGGCGGCGCCGCCCGCGACCGCGCCGGCCGCGCCTGCCACGAGCCACAGGCGGGCCACCGCTGGCACGTACTCGTCGAGGTCCCGGGGCGCCAGGCTGGCCGCACGTCGGGCGGGGCCCGGCGGTCGCCGGCGGGTGAGCTCGCCGGCCAGGACGCCGGCCAGGTAGCCCATGGCCACCGACCAGAACCCGACGAACCCGATGTTGCCGCCCGGGCGAGGGGCCCGATACACGCCCACCTCCAGCTCCGGCACCAGGATGGCGAAGGCCAGCCCCACGAGGGCGCCGGCCGCCCGCCACCGGCCGCGGCGGCGGAGGTGGGAGGCCAGCCCACCTTCGTTTGCCGCGTTCACGTCGAGCCGGTGGGCGGCGGCCCACTCCTGCACCCGGGCCGGACGGCCCGCGGTGAGCGCCCGGTACGTGGGACGGGTCACAACCGCCCCGAAGAGGGCGAGCTGGACCACCGATGTCACTTCCATCCGAGTTACCTCCGGATCAATGTATCGATACATTGATACATTATCCGGGATCGGCGGTCAACCCCCGTTCTGGCGGCGGACGGTGGCCCGGAAGCCGACGACGAGGGCGACGTTGGCCGCGAACAGCCACAGCCCGAGGAGGACGACCGCGGCCAGGGCCGTCGACGTGTACCGGCGCTCGAAGTTCGCCCCCAGCCGCAAGTAGGCGACGTACCCCGCCGACAGCACCGAGATGATGCCGGCCGCCACCAGCGCCCCGCGAAGGGTCGCCGGCCACCCGGGCGGGGTGCGGGGGAAGACCTTGTAGATGAGGGCCACGGTCGCCACCGTGGCCACGAAGCCGGTGACCAGGGCGAGCACCAGGCCCACCGCGATCCCGACGCCCGAGTCCCCCAGGGCGGCGGCGCCGGCATAGCTCGCCACCAGGCTGCCGAGCATGAGCACCGGCACCAGGCAGACGAGCACGAGCGCCGTCCCCCGGCTGCGGAGGCTGTTCACGGCCCTGTCGCCCGCCACCCGGTCGAGCACCCGCACCAGCGCCGACCCGTAGGCGGTGGCCGGCCACAGGGCGGCGGCCACCGCCGTCAGCCCGAGGGTGGTGCCCAGGTGCGCCACCTGCTCCAAGGCCCGGCCGGCGCCGAGGGAGGGGGGCGCCAGCCGGGCCAGCTCGTCGGCGACCTGGTGGACCTGGGTCTCGCTCACCAGCAGGCTGGTGACCCACAGCGCGACGACGACCAGGGGCGCCACCGACACCAGCCCGTAGAACGCGAGGGCGGCCGAGTAGAGGAACAGATCGTCGGCCCGGGCGGTGACGACGGCCCCGTGGGCGCGGCCGAGAGCGGCCCGGGCCGGGGCGAGCCCGATCAACCGCGGCCGATGTCGACGAGGAGGGCGAGAACCTCACCGACCGACCGCTGCCGAGGGATGCCGGCGCCCGGGGGGCGACGGCAGTTGCCCTCCGGGGCGTCCTTCGCCGGGAGGCTCCCCTGTCGCATCGACCGCGATCCTAGCAGTCAATACCGGAAATCTCTTGCTAGTTTTGGCCTACCACTGTATGGTGGTCGAACGATCAGGGGACGGGTTGTCGTCGGCGACTCGCGGCCCGGTCGCGGAACGGACCCCCGCCCATGCGCACCTTCGTCGTAGTCCTCGCTGCCTCTCGGTGCCCGGGATGCTGAGCCGGCGCCGGGATCGAGCGGTCGTCGGCTGCACCGCCGTCCTCACCGGGCTCGCCTGCCTGCTGATCGTCGTCGGTCCCGCCGACGCCGCCATCGTCCCCACCGTCGGGATGGGGACGGCGGGCAACTACGCCGTCCTGGGCGCGGAGAAGGTCACCAACACCGGCTCCACCATCCTGCGGGGCAGCCTCGGCCTGTGGCCGGGGACGGACGTTCCCGGGTTCCCCCCCGGGCTGGTCCTGCCCCCGGGCGTGAAGGACATCACCAACGCCGCCGCCCAGCAGGGTCAGTCGGACCTGATCATCGCCTACGACGACGCCGCCGGCCGGCCGCTGGCGACCGAGCTCTCGCCCGCCGACATCGGCAACCGGACCGTGAAGGCGGGCGTCTACTCGGGCCTGGCCAAGGCCCCGCTGGGCCTGTCGGGGACGTTGACGCTCGACGGCGAGAACAACGCCAGCTCCGTGTTCATCTTCCAGACCGACTCGACGCTGATCACCGCGCCCAGCAGCCGGGTGGAGCTGATCAACGGCGCCCTGGAGTGCAACGTGTTCTGGCAGGTGGGCAGCTCCGCAACCCTCGACGTCAACTCGACGTTCGTCGGCACCATCCTCGCCCTCACGTCGGTGACGGTGAACTCCAACGTGGTGGTCCACGGACGAGCGCTCGCCCGGGGCGGGTCGGTGACGCTCGACGACGACTCCTTCACCCTCCCCGCCTGCACCGCCGGAGGCCCCACGACGACCGCGGGGAGTGGTGGCGGCGTCACGACGACCACCCCCGGTGGCGGCGGTGGCGGCGGGGGCGGCGGGGGCGTCACGACCACGACGCCGACCGGCAGCGGAGGTGGCGGCTCGGTGACGACAACGCCGCCGGGGGGAGCGGGGACCGCGACCACGACCCCGACCGGCGGCGCTCCGGCCACGACGACACCGGGAGGCACCCCGACCACACTCCGGACCGGGCCGCCGTTCTCGGTGCTCCCGGGGTCACCGGGCGTCCCCGGCGTCGTCGGTCCTCCCCGCACCGGCGCCGATCCGTCGCCGACGTCGGGATTCCCGTGGCTGGCGGCGCTGGCGGCCGGGCTCCTCGGCGGCGCCGGCGGGGCGAGCGTGGCCCGTGGCCGTGGTCGCCAGTCCCGGTCCCCTCGCTGACCGGGCGCCGGTTCCGCGCTCGGGTGGCGGTCGGCCTGTTGGCGGTGGGGCTGCTGGCGGGCTGCGGGTCGTCCGGCACCGCCCCGACCGCGGGCGGAACCACACCCCGGGCGGCGAGCCCGGGAGCGCTCCTCGCCGTGCCGGACGCCCTGGTCGACGGCGGGCTCGGCCTGCGTAGCGGTCCGGTGGCGGTGCCGTTGGAGCTGCGCCTGCCGAGCCTCGGGGTCGTCGCCGCGGTCGTCGGCGTCGGGATCACGCCGACCGACGTGATGGACGCGCCCATGGGCCCGGCCTCCGACCCGGTGTGGCAGGAGGCGTTCTGGTACCGGGGCAGCGCGGTGCCGGGCACGGCCAGCACCGCCCTCGTCGCCGGCCACATCAACGACCCGAAGGGGCGGGCGGGCGTCTTCGCCGACATCGACCACCTGCGGCCGGGCGATCCGATCGTCGTCCACGACCGGCGGTCCGGGCTCGACGTGGTGTTCTCGGTGGACGAGTCGGTGAGCTACTCGCTGGCCGAGGCGGCCGACCCGGCGGTGCTGACCCGGATCTACGGGGCCGGGCCCGTCGCCGGCGCCTGGCCGCAACCGTCGGCCGACGGGCTGGCCCACCTCACCCTCGTCACGTGCGCGGGGACGTTCGGCGACGGCACCCACGACCACCGCCTGGCCGTCTACGCCACCCGCGTGGCCTAGGGAATCAGTCGAGGAGGCCGGCGGGAGGGTCGATCACCAGGCGGCCGGCGGTGGGGCCGCTCACCACGAACACCAGCGGCACCAGCCTGCCCCCAGGGAGCACGAGCAGGTCGGACGCGGGGTTGGCCTCCACCGCCTCGACCACGCCGTAGGCCTGTCCGTCGACGCCGACCACGTCGGCCCCGATGAGCTCGTGGATCCACAGGGTGTCGTCGTCGTCGCCGGTGGCCAGCGGCTCGGCCAGGAGGACGGTGCCCCGGAGGGCCTCGGCCCCGTCGCGGTCGTGGACGCCCTCGAAGGCCACGATCCATCGTCCCTGGTGGGGCGTCGCCGAGCGGAGGAGGAGGTCGCCGCGGTCGGTGGCGAACACGAACCCCGACGTCAGCCGCTCCTCGGGCCGGTTGGTGATCATCGAGACGATGACCTCCCCCTTGAGCCCGTGGGGCTTGACGACCTGGCCGACCTCGAGCACGGGGCCCCGGGCCGACTAGTCGACGATGTCGACCGAGGTGTCGACGCCCTCCCGGGCGCCGGCGGCCCGCACCACGGTGCGGATGGCCTGGGCCACCCGGCCCCGGCGGCCGATGACCCGGCCCATGTCGGACGGCGACACGTGGAGGCGGAGCGTCACCGACCGGCGGCCCTCCTCGACCTCGATGTCGACCGCGTCCTCGTCGTCGACGATGGAGCGGGCCAGGTAGTCGAGGACGCCGGCGGACAGCCCACCCACGACCCGGTTGCCGTCGACCTCGTCGTCGAGCTCCTCGTCGTCGAGGTCGTCGAGCTCGGCGTCGGCCTGGACGTCGCTCACGCGGTGCCCTTGTACTCGGCCCAGGCGCCGGAGATCTCGAGCAGCTTGCGGGCGGGGTCGGACGGCTGGGCGCCCTGCTGGAGCCAGCCCACGGCCTTCTCGTTGTCGATCCTGACCACCGACGGCTCCGCCCTCGGGTCGTAGAAGCCCACGATCTCGATGAAGCGCCCGTCGCGGGGCGACCGGGAGTCGGCCGCCACCATCCGGTAGGTCGGCTGCTTCTTCTTGCCCATCCGCATGAGGCGGAGTTTCACTGCCACGCTGTCTCCTATCCGAAGCTCGGCACGCGGGGACGGCCCTTGCCGCCCTTGCCGCCCTTGCCGAGGAACCGCATCATCTTCTGCATCTCCTTGAACTGCTTGAGCAGCTGGTTGACGTCGTTCGTCGTCATCCCGCTGCCCTGTGCCACCCGCAGCCGGCGGGAGCCGTTCATGAGCGACGGGTCACGCCGCTCGGCCGGGGTCATCGACCGGATGATGGCCTCGACCCTCGCGATCTCCCGGTCGTCGATCTCCGCGTTGCGGATCTCCTTGGGGAGCCCTGGAAGCATACCGACCAGGCTCTGCAAGGGCCCCATCTTCTTGAGCTGCTGCATCTGCTCGAGGAAGTCCTCCAGGGTGAACTTGCCGCTGGTGAGCTTCTCCGCCGCCGCTTCCGCCTCCGCCTGGTCGTAGGCCTGCTCCGCCTTCTCGATGAGGGTGAGGACGTCGCCCATGCCCAGGATGCGCGACGCCATGCGGTCGGGGTGGAAGGGCTCGAAGTCGCCCAACTTCTCGCCGGTGGAGGCGAAGGCGATCGGCCGGCCGATGACCTCCTTCACCGACAGGGCGGCGCCGCCGCGGGCGTCGCCGTCGAGCTTGGACAGGATGACCCCGTCGATGGCGAGGACGGCGTGGAAGGCCTCGGCCACGTTGACCGCGTCCTGGCCGGTCATGGCGTCGACCACCAGGAACGTGTAGTCGGGCGAGACCGCCTCGGAGATCCGGCGGACCTCGTCCATGAGGCCCTCGTCGACGTGGAGCCGGCCGGCGGTGTCGACGATCATCACGTCGCGACCCAGGCGGCGGGCCTCCTCCAGGCCGGCCCTGGCCACCGCCACCGGGTCGGTCGGGGCGGAGAAGACGGGCACGCCCACCTGCCCGCCGAGGACCCGGAGCTGCTCGACCGCGGCCGGGCGCTGGAGGTCGGCGCCGACGAGGAGGGGGTTGCGGCCCTGCTGCTTGAACCACTTGGCCAGCTTGCCGCTGGCGGTGGTCTTGCCCGAGCCCTGGAGGCCGGCCAGCAGCACCACCGTGGGCGGCTTCGATGCGTAGGTGATCTTGAGGTTCTGGCCCCCCAGGCTGGCGATCAGCTCCTGGTGGACGATCTTGATGACCTGCTGGGCGGGCGACAGGCTGGCCGACAGGTCGGCGCCGACGCACTCCTCGCGGATGCGCCCGACGAGGTTCTTGACCACCTTGAAGTTGACGTCGGCCTCGAGCAGGGCGACGCGGATCTCCCGCAGGACCTCCTCCACCTCGCGCTCGCCCAGGCGGCCGCGGCCCTTGAGCTTGCGGAAGATCCCCTCGAAACGGTCGGATAGCGATTCGAACATGCCCGGACCAGGGTACTGGACGGCGGATGCCCGCCGGCTGACGCCAGGGTGCGGCGTCCGCCACCTCGTCTTGGGTGGGAAAAGGGGTGCTCACCACCCCTTTTCGTACCCAGAACGGGATTCTGCTCCGAGACCCGCCCTCTACGAGAAGAGGGCGTCGACGAACTCGTCGGGGTCGAAGGCGACCAGGTCCTCGGCCGTCTCCCCCAGCCCCACGAGCTTGATGGGGATGCCGAGGTCGCGCTGGATGGCCAGCACGATGCCGCCCTTGGCCGTCCCGTCGAGCTTGGTCAGGACGATGCCGGTGACGTCGACCGCCTCCAGGAACTGGCGGGCCTGCACCAGCCCGTTCTGGCCGGTGGTGGCGTCGATGACGAGGAGGACCTCGGTGACCTTGCCCGGGGGCTTGTCGGCCACCCGCCGCACCTTGCGCAGCTCCTCCATGAGGTTGACCTTGGTGTGGAGGCGGCCGGCGGTGTCGGCCAGCACCAGGTCGGCCTTGCGGGCGGCGGCCCGCTCGACGGCGTCGAAGACCACCGCCCCCGGATCCCCCCCCTCGTTGCCCCGCACCAGGGTGGCCCCGACCCGCTTCGCCCACAGCTCCAGCTGCTCGGCCGCCGCCGCCCGGAAGGTGTCGCCCGCGGCCATGACGACCGTCCGCCCCTCGGACACCTGCTGGTGGCCGATCTTGCCGATGGTGGTGGTCTTGCCCACCCCGTTGACGCCCACGAACAGCCACACGTTGGGGAAGCCCGGCTCCAGCCGCAGGCTGCGGTCGGCCATGGTGAGCTGCTTCTTCAGGTCGTCCTTGAGCGCCTCCACCAGCCCGTCGGCGGTGGTGATGCCCTCGGCCTTGACCCGGGTCCGCAGCTGGTCGAGGAGGGCGGTGGTGGCGCCCACGCCGACGTCGGCCCGCACCAGGGCCTCCTCCAGCTCCTCGAAGGTGGTCTCGTCGATCTTGTCCCGGGTGCGGATGCCGCCCAGGTAGCCGCTGAGGAGGCCCCGGGCCTTGCCCAGGCGGTCGCGGAACCGGGGCTTGACGGGCGCGACCTCCGGCTCCGCCTTCGGCCCCGGTGCCGGCTCGGGCTCGGGCTCGGTCGCCGCTTCCGGTGGGGCCTCGGGACGGGCCGCGGCCAGCACCGCCTCCGCCTCCGCCACCAGCTCCGCCGCCTGCCGGTCGAGCTCCTCCTCGGACGGGATCCGCCGCCGCTTCTTGGGCCGCGCCTCGGTGGCCTTCTCCGGGAGCAGGGACGCCGGGGGCGGGTCGAGGTCGGAGCCCCGGCGGGGACGGGCGGCGATGACGGCGGCGACGATGCCGGTGACCAGCAGCAGCGCCACCACTGCGAGGACGATCTCCATTGGCCCTCAATGTAGGTGACGCCTGCCGGCACGCCTCCGCCCGGCTCAGGCCCGGGCCCGCACCCTCTCCGACACGACCTTGGAGGAACCCCCCGGCTGGAGGGTGACGCCGTAGAGGGAGTCGGCCGCCTCCATGGTGCGCTTCTGGTGGGTGACGACGACCAGCTGCGCCTCCTCCCGGAACTGGTGGAGGAGGTCGATGAAGCGGTGGAGGTTGACGTCGTCGAGGGCGGCCTCGACCTCGTCGAGCAGGTAGAACGGCGACGGACGGCTGCGGAACACGGCGAACAGGAAGGCGAGGGCGCACAGGGCCCGCTCCCCGCCCGACAGCAGGGAGAGCTTGCGCACGTTCTTGCCCGCGGGGCGGCAGTCGAGCTCGATGCCGGCGTCCAGCACGTGGTCGGGGTCGGTGATCTGCAGCCGCCCCTGTCCGCCCGGGAAGAGGGTCTCGAAGAGGTCGGCGAAGTGCTCGGTGACGTCGGCCAGGGCGGCGGTGAGCAGCTCCGCCATCTCCCCCTCGACCGCCCGGATGATCTTGACCAGCTCCCGCCGGGACCCCTTGATGTCGTCGAGCTGCTCGGTGAGGAAGGCGTGGCGCTCCTGCAGCGCTTCCAGCTCCTGCAGGGCGAGCGGGTTCACCGGACCCATGAGGCGCAGCTCCCGCTCCAGGTCGCGCACCCGGGCGGCGGCGCTGGTGCCGGGCGCCAGCGGCGGGCAGGAGGCCACCATGGCCTGGGCCGGCTCGCAGTCGAGCTCCCGGCGCAGGGAGTCCTCCGCCGTCTCCAGGCGGAGGCGGGCCTCGGCCGCCTCCAGCTCCACCCGGCCCGAACGCTCCCGCAGCTCGGCCAGGCGCCGCTCGGCCGCCTGCCGGCGGTGGCGCAGGCCGTCGAGGGCGGCCGCCCCCTCGGCCAGGGCCCGCACCTGGGTGTCGCGGCGGACGCGGAGGTCGGCGAGGGCGCCGTCGACCTCGGCCAGCTGCCGGTGGAGGTGGGGGCCAAGCCGGTCGAGCCCGGCCCGGGTGGCGAGGAGCCCGGCCCGGCGGGACTCCGACTCCTCCCGCCGGGCGGCGGCGCCGTCCAGGCGGGCCTCCACCTCGGCCAGCCGGCGGGCGAGGGCGGTGCGGCTGTCGCGGAGCCCGGCCGCCCGCACCTCCAGCTCGGCCCGCAGCCCGACCAGGCCCTCGGCCCGGGACTGGATGCGCACCCGGTCGGCCCGCTCGGAAGCCACCCGGGCCGCGCCCGCGGCCTCGTCCTCGTCGAGGGCGGGCAGGAGCGACTCCAGCTCGGCCACCCGGGCCGCCTCCTGCTCGATGCGGTCGAGGGCCCGGTCGCGCTGGGCCCGCACCTCGCCGATCTCGGTGGCCACCCGGCGGGCGTCGCTGCGGGCGGCGGTGGCGGCGGCGTCGAGCTGGCGGTAGCGGGCGGCCGCGGCCGACGCCTCGGCTGCGCACCGGGAGGCGGTGGCGGCGGTCGTGCGGGCCGTGTCGGTGGCCCGGCCCAGGCCGGCGTCGGCGGTGGCCGCGGCCGCGGCCAGCTCGTCCACCCGGGACCGGGCCACGTCGAGGGCGGCCCGGGTGACGCCCGGCGCGCCCACGCCCAGGCGCCAGCCGACGGCCGAGATGCGGTCGCCGGCCCGGGTGACGGCCACCACGTCGGGGAAGGCCAGGGTGACGTCGACCGCCTCCTCCCAACCCCCGTCGACCACCACCACGCCCGCCAGCAGGTGGCGCAGCAGGCGTTCCACGCCGGGATGGGTCGACCGGACGACCGAGCGCAGGGGGCGGGCGGGGCAGTGGGACGAGACCCCGTCGGGTGGGTCGAGGAGCGAGCCGACGGGCAGGACGCCGGTGGGACGGGCGCCGCCGGCGAGGTCGTCGAGCAGGCGCCGGCCGGTGGCCACCCCGTCGACGACGACGGCCCCCACCGCCTCGACCACCGCCGCCTCGAAGGCGGCCTCGAAGCCGGGCTCGACGTCGACCAGGTCGAGCAGCGGGCCCAGGACCCCGTCGACCCCCGCCAGCCGGTCGGTGTCGCCCCGGCCCCGGAACTCGTCGACGGCCAGGGTCAGGGCCTCGGCCCGGGCGACCCAGGTGCGGTACCCGTTCCTCGCCTCCCGGACGGCCGCCTCGGCCGTGTCGCGGGTCGTGGCCGCCGCCACCCGCTCGGCCTCGGCCCGCTCCCGGGCGGTCACCGCCTCCGCCTCGGCCGCGGCCAGACGGGCCAGCTCCAGCCGCACCCGCTCGGACTCGTCGCCCAGGGTTGCGGCCCGTGCGTCGAGTCCGGCCAGGCGGTGCTCGAGACGGGCCAGGTCGGCCCGGCCCCGGTCGAGGTTGGTGCGCAGCGCCCCCAGCTCGCCCCGCGCCTCCGCCGCCGCGTTGGCCCTGGTCGACGGCTCGCCCAGGGCGGCCCGCTCCCGGGCCAGCTCGGCCTCGCCCTGGGCCAGCTCCTCGAAGCGGGCGGCCATGGCCGCGGCCGCCGCCTCCACGTCGTCGAGCTCGGCCCGGAGCCGGGCGGCGTCGTCGTCGAGGGCGGCGATGAGGGCAGAGTCGACGCTCACGGCCAGGTCACGCTCCACCGAGCGGCGGCGCTCCCCCACCACCGCCACCAGGCCCCGGGCCCGCTCCCGGAGCGCCTCCAACCGGCCCACCGCGTCGCCCAGGGGGATCGAGCCCAGGCGGGCCCGGCCCAGCTCCGTCACCCTGGCCTCGGCCGCCGCCACCGAGGCGTCGAGGACCTCGAGCTCGGCCTTCAGCGCCGCCTCCTCGCCCACCAGCCCGGCCCGGGCGTGCACCGCGGCGTCGTGGCGGGCGGTGAGGACCGCCACCTCCCGTCCCCGCAGGAAGACCCGCAGGGCGTGCAACTCGCCGACCAGGTCGCCGTGGCGGCGAGCGGCGTCGGCCTGGCGCTCCAGGGGCCGCAGCTGGCGCCCGACCTCCCGCAGCAGGTCGGTGAGGCGGACCAGGTTGGCCTCGGTCCCCTCCAGCCGCCGCTCCGCCTTCTCCTTGCGCCGGCGGAACTTGAGGATGCCGGCCGCCTCCTCCACGATCAGGCGCCGGTCCTCGGGGCGGGAGTCGAGCACCGCGTCGAGGTTCCCCTGGGACACGATGATGTGCTGCTGGCGACCCACCCCGCTGTCGGACAGGAGCTCCTGCAGGTCGAGCAGCCGGCAGGGGACGCCGTTGAGGGCGTACTCGCTCTCCCCCGACGTCCGGAACAGGGTGCGGGTGATGGTGACCTCGGCGAAATCGATCGGCAGCACCCCCCGGGTGTTGTCGATGGTGAGGCTGACCTCGGCCCGGCCCAGGGCCGGGCGGCGACCGGTGCCGGCGAAGATGACGTCGTCCATCTTGGTCGACCGCATCGAGCGCGGCCCCTGGGCCCCGAGCACCCACGCCACCGCGTCGACGACGTTGGACTTCCCGCTGCCATTGGGGCCGACGACGACCGTGAGCCCGGGCTCGAACTCGAGGGTGGTCGGCTCGGCGAAGGACTTGAAGCCCTTCAGGGTGAGCGAGCGGAGGAACATCGGTGCTCCGAGGCTAGTGGGGGCCCCGCGCCGACCGGCGGACCCTCGGGCGTCCGAGGCCGTACAGTTTTTTTCGTGAAAGTGCTCAAGCCGGAACGGTTTCGTGCCGATAGGCACAAGGAGATGGGCGCGCCGGCGGTCACCACGACCTCGTTCCGGGTTCCCGCCCGGCGGGAGTCCACCAGGATGCGGCGAACCGGGATCTGGCTGTCGGTGGTCGGAGCCGGGCTCACCCTGGTCGGCGCCCTCACCGTCGTCCTCACCCGGGGCGACTCCGACCCCTCCGCCGTCGTCAGCTCCAACTCACCGGCCTCGTCGATCGCGCCGGCCGGTCACGCCGACACCGCCACCACCGTCGTCGGCGCCGCCGCCACCGACCGCCGGCCGGGCGCCGTCGACGCCGGCCCCCAGCCGGTCACGCCCGCGTCCCCCACCGCCCCTCCCCCGGCGACCCCCCAGGAAGTGGCCGAGCTCCCCGCCGGCCTCCCCCCGCAACTCCAGCAAGCCCCCGACTCGACACCCCAGCCCCACGAGCTGACGCCCGAGGAAGTCAA
>Ga0105245_10002612_pt1 | contig 16233 bp, 13 predicted proteins | sample KBSM54metaG_FD_81523 | JGI IMG/M metagenome (GOLD analysis project Ga0105245, IMG submission 81523) | Miscanthus rhizosphere microbial communities from Kellogg Biological Station, Michigan, USA - KBS M5-4 metaG | ecosystem: Host-associated > Plants > Roots > Rhizosphere > Soil | place...
GCGCCGGGGAGAGGAAGGAATAGCGGTGTGCGATCTGCGCTCGCCCAGCCAACCGGTCGAACAGCACCAGCCGCCGATTATCGCCTGCCAGCATCCGCCGCCCAAAGCCGAGAAAGGCCTCATGCACGTCATGCGGCGGCACGGCGGTGGCGATGCGATTGAGATAGGCCTCGGTCATGGTGCGCTGGTTCCAGCTTGGGAACCCGACACTAGTCCCGCGCCGACCCCACCGATAGGGCGGGCGAGAACTAATTTCGGTGTCTCAGAAATCCTTTAAAATCGGGCTTTTCTGCGCCGCACCGCTCCGTCCCGGAAACGCATTCATCTAGATGAATGTCAGATGAATGGACAAATGCACAACTTCGGAAAGGAGTCGTTTGCTCTTTCGCCCTTTCACGCTGGTGTCCGGTAACCGAAAGCGCATTGTTCAATCACACGGCGCGGCATTGGGGCTGGGCCGTTTCGATCAGCGGGATGACGATGCGGGGAACTAAGCGGGCCGGGCTGGCCGCGTGTGTGCTGATGGGTGCTCTTTCGACCGCGCATGCCGCGGGCAGCTGGCTCACCGATCCCGACAATTCCTGCGCCGTCTTCGGCAGTGGTGAACGCGTCACCTGGACGGGCGCCTGTGAGGACGGGTTGGCCACCGGCCTGGGTACCGCCACTTTCTTCCAAGCAGACAAGCCGGCGGAAAGCTTCACCGCCGATTTCAGCCGCGGCATGGTGGTGGATGGCCATCTCATCACCCGCTGGGGCGCCGGTTGGAGCTATGACGGTGACGCCGTGCATGGCCGCTTTGCGGGTGGCGGCATCCTGATCAACGACCGCCAGGACCGCTATCTCGGCCTTTGGAACGACGGCAGGATGAACGGCTTCGGCCTGCTCGACCGCGCCGATGGCAGCCGCTATGCCGGAGAATGGAAGAACGATCTGCCCAACGGCGAAGGCGAACTGCGCCGCGCCGATGGCAGCATCGTCAGCGGGCTGTTCGTGGACGGCAAGCTGGCGGAGAACCACGCTGCCGCCGAAGCCAAACCCGATCCGGCGCTGAAAACCGCTTCCCTTGAGGCCAGTGAAAAGACGCCGCAAGCCGCGCGCCCCTTCGCCGCCCTGGCGGGCGCCGCGCTCAAGGGCGTTGACGGTTCGGCCATCGCCCTCAATCCCATCGAGGGCGGCATCGAGATGGCGCTGACCGCGCCGGGCGGGGTGCCGCAAAAAACCACCTTTACCTTCATGACCGATCGGCTGGGCACGGTGGTCGAGGATGGCGGCCATGGCGCCAATGTCACCGGCTTCTTTCGTCTCACCGACAGTGGCGTGGAGCTGCATTATGCCGATGGCCGGGCGGAAACCCTTGCCGCCACGCCGGAAGGCGGCGTCGCCATGGTACTAACCGCCGCGGCGGGCAGCCGCGCCAGCTGCCGCAGCTGGTATCCCGACGGCCATATCTTCAGTGACAGCGAAAAGAAAGCGGCCCTGGCCGATTATGCCGCGCGCCTGGGTCTTGCCGCGTCCGCGGCCGATGCGACCGGCTGCGGCGCGCTGACGCCGGCCTCTCTCAGTCCGGCGCCGGAGACGGTGACCATCACGCCGCATGCGCCCGTGGCCGATCGCCGTCCCGCGCCCAAGCCGCGCGCGGTCAAGACCGCCTTCGCGCCGCCGCAGGCGCCGAAGAGCAAGGCAGCGGCGCTGACGCCGGTGATCGTGAAAGACAGCCAGGTCCACACCATTGACGACATGGTGCCGGCGCCGGCCGCGAACGCTTCGCTGCAGGGGATGAAGCAGGATGCGAAAGTCGATGGCTCCGATCCCTCGCACTGCCTCAAAGTGGACAGCGACGGCTTGAGCTGGGGCTTCCGCAATGCCTGCGATTTCGCGGTGCAGTTCGCCTATTGCGTGCCCTCCGATACCGGGCTTGCCGCCTGCGCCAGGGGCGGGGCGCCTGGCAGCGTCGCCGCGCATGGCTTCGGCGCCCTGATGGCGGATAAGAGCCTGTCGGAGAGCGGCGTGGACCACAGCTTCCGCTGGATCGCCTGCGCCGGCGGGGCGGGCGAGGTCGCCGCCCATCTCGAAAAGGTCGATCCGCCCAGCGGCCGCTGCGACCGCGCCCCGACTTCCAATCAATCAACCATCGCCGCCGCCCATTAAGCCCTGTCGAAGGAGACCGCCATGATTCGCAAAGCCGCAGCTGCCAGCCTCTGCCTTGCTCTCTCCGCCAATGCCGCCTTTGCCGCCTGCGCCGGGCCGCGCGAGGTGGCCGCCCTGAAGATCGCTTCGCTGCAACAGCGCCTGATGGTGGCGGGTCTGGCCTGCCAGGCGAGCGAGTCCTACAACCGCTTTGTTCTGGCGCACCGCGCCGAGCTGCAGCGCTCGGACGATGATCTCAAGGCCTATTTCATCGCCCATGGCGGCGAGGCAGGCTATGACGCCTACAAGACCAAACTTGCAAATCTGGCGGCGCATGGCCCCGCCACCGACCAGGGCGCCTTCTGCGCGATCGCGAGCAAGGATTTCCAGACCCTGGCGAGCAGCGGCGACCTGCTGAAATCCGCCGGTTATGAGGCGCTGCTGGTCGGCCAGGCCTGCGAAGCGCCGGTGGTGGCGGAAGCTGCCGCTCCGGTGCGCGTTGCCCGCAATGACGATGTGGTGGCGCCAAGCCCGCGCGAAATCCCGGCCATTCCCTACACCGAGGCGCCGCCGCCCCGGTCCCAGATCGCCGCTGCCACGCCGGCGGATACGCAGGCCGCGCCTCTGGCCATGGCGGCAAGCCGTGAGGATTATGCCGATGCGCCGCGCGTGGTGCGGGACGATGCCTCTGTGCCACCGCGCCCCGCCGCCCGCAGTGAGCGCTACTGGTACTATCGCCGCCTCTACCACAATGGCGAGTAAACTTACGGAACGGCGAAACCTTCCGGCGCAAGGTTGGTGCGCCGCCGCATCATCATGACGCGATAGGCGGCCTCGAGGTTGCGAGTGAAGCGCGCGGTGTCGAACAGCGCGCAGCTGTCACGATTCTGCGCCAGTGTGGCGCGCAATGCCGCCAGCCGCGCGCGGTCGGCCGCCAGCGCCAGGCCCAGGGCTTCGTATTCCGCCGCCGATTCCGTGATCAGTTCCGGCAGGCCCGCCGCCTGCAGCATGCTGGCCGCCACCCGGCCGGGAAAGGCGCCGCCGCGCAAGGTGAGCAGCGGCACGCCCGCCCACAGCGAGTCGCTGCCGGTGGTGTGGGCGTTGTAGGGCAGGGAATCGAGAAACAGATCGGCCAGCGCCAGGCGCGAGAGATGCTGCTCCAGCTCCATCAGCGGGCCGAACAACAGCCGCTCCGCCGCCACGCCCGCCGCCTCGGCCTCGCGGCGCAGGCGGGGCAGGGCGGCGTCATGGTCGTGCAGCAGCCACAGCACGCTGTCCGGCGCGCCGCGCAGCAGCCGCAGCCATAGCGCAAAGCTTTCCGGCGTTAGCTTGTAGCCCTGGTTGAAATTGCAGAAGACAAATTTGTCCTCCGGCAGGCTGTGCTCGGCGCGGCGGGCGGGCATGGGCCGCGCCCGCTTGGAATCATTGGCCTGGTAGCTGTCCGGCAGCCAGACTACGGCTTCGTCGTAGAAGTGCTGCTCGCCGTCCGGGATCACGGTGCGGTCGGCGATGATATAATCCATATAGGGTGCGCCCAATGTGGCGGGAAAGCCGAGATAATTGACTTGCACGGGGGCGGGCCGCCGCGCAAAGACCGCCATGCGCGGCTTGCCGAAATAGCCGTTGAGATTGACCAGGATGTCGATGCCGGCTTTCTGCACTGCGGCCGCCGCCTCGGCGTCGGACAGGCCGGTGATGGGAATGAAACGGTCGAAGGTCCGCGTCAGCCGCGCCCGCATCGGACTGGAATCGTCATAGCCATTGTCAAAGGCGGTGATCTCGAAATTCCCGCGGTCATGCGCCTCATAGACCCCGGCCATCAGATAGGCGGTGGCCTGCTCGCGGAAATCGGCCGAGAGATAGCCGATGCGGATACGCCCTTCCGCCCGCGCCGCCGACAGCGCCGCCGAGGGCAAGGCGGGAAACTCCGCGCTTGCGAAAATGCGCGCCGCCTGCTGCAACAAGGCGGGATCGGCGGCGATGGCCTGCAAGGCGAAGGGCCGCACCGCCTGCTTGCCCGCCGCCACATTGGCCGACAGTTTCGCGCGCGCGGCGGCGAAACCGTCCCAGTCCGCGCCCTGCATTTTCAGATAGAACAGCTCGCCTTCCAGCCAGGGTTGCTCCGGTTCCAGCGCCAGCGCCCGGGTCAGGTCGGCCTTGGCCGCGTCATAGCTGCGATCCAGTGTCCAGCGCAGGAAGCCACGATTGGTCAGGGCCTGGGCGAAATCCGGATTCAGGCTAAGTGCGCGGTCGAAGCTTTCCAGCGCTTCGCGATCGCGCTCCAGCCGCCGCAGCATGGCGCCGCGCTGGTTCCAGGTTTCGGCCTTGCCCGGATCCAGCGCCAGCAGTTTTTCATAATCGGCCAGCGCCTCGGCAGGCCGTCCGATGCCGCCCAGCACCAACGCCCGGTTGGTCAGCGCCGGTGCATGGCTGGGCGCCAGCGCGAGGGCGCGGTTCAGATCGGTCAAGGCGGCGTCCACATTCTGCGCGGTCCAGGCCAGCAAGCCGCGATTGTTCAGCGCTTCGACATCATCGGGATGGCGCGCCAGCAGGCGATCGTAGCTGGCCCTGGCGTCCTTCAGGCGACCAAGATCGCCCAGCGCCAGACCATGCAGGAATTCCGCCTTGGCATGATCGGGCTGAGCCGCCAGCGCCCGCGCCGCCGCTTTTTCGGATTCCGCCGTGCGTCCCAGTTCGTGCAGAGCGGCAGCCTGCTGGTAATGGGCCTCCGCCAGATCCGGCCGGACGGCGGCGGCGTGCGCCAGCACCGGCAGCGCTTCGGCCGGGCGGCCGAGATGGCGCAGCGCCATGCCGAGATTGATCAGGGTGGCGACATCGCCGTCACGCCGGCGCAGGGCCTCCTGCAGGAATGTCACCGCTTCGATGAAGCGGCTCTGCTGCATGCACAGAACGCCAAGCTGGTAGTGCGGCGCGAACTGGGCGGAATCGCGCGCCAAGACCTGGCGATAGAGATTTTCGGCTTCCGCCAGCCGGCCCTGCTGGTGCAGGGCAATGGCTTCATCCATGGACACTGTCAGGCGGCGCCGCGATTGAGATCGGCCTGCGCCACCGCCAGCGCCGTCATGTTGACGATGCCGCGGGCCGTGACGCTCGACACCATCACATGCAGCGGCTTGGAGGCGCCCAGCAGCAGCGGCCCCACCAGAAGCGCTTCCGTCGCCGCCGAGAGCAGGGTCAGGGCGATATTGGCGGCGTCGAGCGACGGCATTACCAGAAGGTTGGCCGAGCCGGTGAGGGGACTGGAGGAGACTAGCCGACTGCGCAGGGTTTCGCTCAGCGCCGCGTCGGCATGCATTTCGCCGTCCACTTCCAGACTTGGCGCGTTCTTGCGCAGGATGGCGAGGGCGTCGCGCATCTTGTGCGCCGAAGGCGAGGCCGAAGTGCCGAAGCTGGAATGCGACAGCAGCGCGGCCTTGGGGGTGAGGCCGAAACGGGCCACCTCCTTGGCCGCCAGCACCGTCATCTCGGCGATCTGCTCGGCGGTGGGATCGACATTGACATGGGTGTCGCAGAAGAACAGCGCGCCCTTGGGCAGGATCAGCGCCGACAGCGAGTAGAAGCGGCTGACGCCGGGGCTTATCGGAATGATGGGGCGGGTATAGCCGAACTGCCGTGTCCAGGCGCCCAGGCCGCCGCACAGGGCGGCATCGACTTGGCCGTCGGACAGCAGCATGGCGGCGGGAACGGCCCGGCGGCTGCGCATCCAGCGCCGGGCGGCTTCGGGCGGAATGCCCTTGCGCTCGACCAGGTGCTGGTAGCGTTCGGTCAGCGGCGTCATGATCTCCAGGTCCTGCGCCGGATCGACGATGCGGACTTGTTTGTCGAAATCCAGCCTGAGGCCGAGCTGCGTGGCTGTTTCTATGATCACCGCACGGCTGCCGATCAGAACCGGATGGGCCAGACCTTCATCCACCACCGTCTGCACGGCGCGCAGCACGCGCGGATCCTCGCCCTCGGCATAGGCGACCTTGCGCGGATTGCGCCGCGCCAGTTCGAACACCGGCCGCATCAGCTGGCCGGAGCGATAGACGAACTTCTCCAGCTCGCGTTGATAGGCGTCGAAGTCCGCAATCGGCCGCCGCGCCACGCCGGTGTCCATCGCCGCTTTGGCCACCGCAGGCGCGATGGACAGGATCAGGCGGGGATCGAAAGGCTTGGGGATGATGTAGTCGGGGCCGAAGCCGCTCATGGCGCCGCCATAGGCCTGGGCCACCACGTCGGAAGCCTCGGCACGGGCCAGCGAGGCAATCGCCTCCACCGCCGCCACCTTCATCGCCTCGTTGATTGTGGTGGCGTCGACGTCGAGGGCGCCGCGGAAGACGAAGGGAAAGCAGAGAACGTTGTTGACCTGGTTGGCATAGTCGCTGCGGCCGGTGGCGATCACGGCATCGGGCCGGGCCTTGCGCGCTGCGTCGGGCAGGATTTCCGGATCGGGATTGGCCAGGGCCATGATGATCGGCTTGGCCGCCATCTGCCCCAGCCATTCGGGCTTGAGCACATTGGGCGCCGAAAGGCCGAGAAAGACATCCGCCCCCGCCAGCACTTCGCTGAGCTTGCGGGCGTCGGTCTTGCGGGCATAGCGCGCCATGTTGGGCGGCATCTCGTCGCCGCGCCCGGAAAAGACCACGCCCTTGATGTCGGTGAGGGTGACATTTGCCACCGGCAGGCCCATTTCCACCAGCAGGTCGACACAGGCCAGCGCCGCCGCGCCGGCGCCGGAGGTCACCAGCTTGATGTCGCCGAGTTTCTTGCCCTGCAGCACCAACCCGTTGCGGATGGCGGCGGCGCAGACAATGGCGGTGCCATGCTGGTCGTCATGGAAGACCGGGATCTTCATGCGCTCGCGCAGCTTCTTCTCGATGACGAAGCATTCCGGCGCCTTGATGTCTTCCAGGTTGATGCCGCCGAAGGTCGGCTCCAGCGCCGCCACGATGTCGACAAAGCGATCAATGTCGGTTTCGTCCACTTCCAGGTCGAAAACATCGATGCCGGCGAATTTCTTGAACAGCACCGCCTTGCCTTCCATCACCGGTTTGGAGGCGAGGGGGCCGATATTGCCCAGCCCCAGCACGGCGGTGCCGTTGGTGATCACCGCCACCAGATTGGAGCGGGCGGTATAGTCGCGGGCGGCGGCGGGGTTGGCGGCGATTTCCAGGCAGGGGGCGGCGACGCCGGGGGAATAGGCCAGCGCCAGGTCGCGCTGGTTGGCCATGCGCTTGGTGGCTTCGACAGACAATTTTCCCGGCCGGGGGCTGCGGTGATACTCCAGCGCCGCTTTGCGGAAATCCTCATCCATGTGGAAATACGGCCCCCTTGATCCGTCCGGGGAAACTGGCTGCGCGGGGGGTTAAAAGCAACTGTTTTTGCCCGCTTTTCCCGGCTGGAACGGCCTGTCCTGCGTTACGTTTCCGGGAAAGGCACGGCGGGGCATACTCCCTCGCGGATTCGCCGGTTCGCCAGCGGAGAGGGACATGCAGCTTGGAATTGTCGGCCTGGGGCGGATGGGGGCCAATATCGGCCGCCGCCTGATGCAGGCCGGGCACCAGATCGTGGGCTTCGATGCCTCGCCCGAAGCGGTCAAGGCGCTGGAAGGCGCCGCGCCGGCCGCCGACCTGGCCGCTCTGGTGGCGGCGCTGACCGCGCCCCGCGCCGTCTGGGTGATGCTGCCGGCCGGCCGCATCACCGAGGAAACCATCGCCCATCTGGCGCAGTTGCTGAAATCCGGCGACACCGTCATCGACGGTGGCAACACCTTCTACAAGGACGATATCCGCCGGGCCAAGGCGCTGGCTTCCAAGGGCATCACCTATGTCGATTGCGGCACCTCCGGCGGCGTCTGGGGGCTGGAGCGCGGTTACTGCATGATGATCGGCGGTGACGAGAAAGCGGTGGCGCGGCTCGATCCCATCTTCGCCGCCCTGGCGCCTGGCGAAGGCAGCGTGGAGAAAACGCCAGGCCGCGAAGGCCGCGATCCGCGCGTCGAGAAGGGCTACATGCATTGCGGCCCCGCCGGCAGCGGCCATTTCGTCAAGATGGTGCATAACGGCATCGAATACGGCCTGATGCAGGCCTATGCCGAGGGCTTTGACGTGCTGCGCGGCAAGAACTCTCCCGAACTGCCGGAAGACCAGCGGTTCAACCTCGACCTCCCCGACATCGCCGAAGTCTGGCGGCGCGGCAGCGTGGTCTCTTCCTGGCTGCTGGACCTCACCTCCACGGCGCTGGCCCATTCGCCGACGCTGGAGGAGTTCGGCGGCAAGGTCGCCGACAGCGGCGAGGGCCGCTGGACCATTGACGCGGCGGTGGAGGAGGCAGTGTCGGTGCCGGTGCTGGCGGCTTCGCTCTTTGCCCGTTTCCGCTCGCGGGTGGAGAAGAATTTCGGCGACCAGATGCTTTCCGCCATGCGGCACGCCTTTGGCGGCCACAAGGAAGGCGAGATCAAGCCTACCAGCAAGGAATCCCATCCGTGAGCGGCGTAGAAGGCAGGCTGGAAGTGGTGAAAGACGCCGGCGCGCTGGCGGCGCGCGCGGCGGACATCGTCGCGGACAGGATCAGGGGCTGCAACGCCCCTTTCCGCCTGGTGCTGTCGGGCGGCTCCACCCCCGTTTCCACCTATTGCGCCCTGGCGCGGCACAGCGACATTGACTGGCCCTGTGTCGAAATCTTCCTCGGTGATGAGCGTTTCGTGTCGCCCGACCATCAGGACAGCAACTACCGCATGATCCGCGAGACGCTGCTGGCCGGCGGCAAGGTGCAGCCGCGCAAGCTCTTTGCCATTGCCACCGACGACACGCCGGACAGCGCCGCCGCCCGCTATGACGAGACACTGCGCCAGCAATATGGCGCGGGCGAGCTGGAGCCGGGCGTGCCGCTGTTCCACCTGACGCTGCTGGGCCTAGGGGAAGACGGCCACACCGCTTCGCTGCTGCCGGGCCAGCCGGTGCTGAACGAACGGAAAAAATGGGCGGCCGCGGTGCCGCAAGGACGCGGCGAGCCGCGCATCACCCTGACCTATCCGGCGCTGGAAGCGAGCCAGACCATTCTATTTCTAGTCTCCGGTGCGGCCAAGCGCGATGCCCTGGTGCAGGCGCGCGGCGGCGCCTTGCCGGCGGGCGCGCTGAAGCCGCAGGGCGAGGTGATCTGGCTGGCTGACGCGGCGGCGGCCGGCGCCGACGATCAGGGCTACGGCTTCTGATGGCGCGTTACCAGCGCATTCTGGCGTTCGACATTGGCGGCACCGGCCTGAAGGCGGCGCTGGTGGATGGGCAAGGCCGCTTCCTCAGCGAGCGGCTGCGCGTGCCGACGCCGCATCATTGTCCGCCCAGGCAGATGGTGAAGCTGCTGGTGAAGATGGTGCAGCCGCTGGGGACGTTCGATGCCGTCACCATCGGCTTTCCCGGCTATGTCAAGCGCGGCGTCGTCCACACCGCCCCCAATCTCGACACCGAACTCTGGGCCGGCTTTCCGCTGGAACGCGTCCTGGGACACGCGCTGAGCAAGCCGGCGCGGCTGCTCAACGATGCCGATGTCCAGGGTCTGGCGGCGATCAAGGGAGAGGGGCTGGAACTGGTGGTGACGCTGGGCACCGGCTTCGGCACCGCCTGGTTCCATGACGGCGAATTGTTGCCGCATCTGGAATTCGCCCATGTGCCGGTGCATCACAAGCACGATTTCGACGGCTGGATCGGCGAAGTGCAGCGCTGCCGGATCGGGCACAGGAAATGGGTCCGGCGGGTGAAGAAGACCTTTGAAATCCTGCAGACGGTCTTCAATTACGACCATCTCTATATCGGCGGCGGCAATTCCAACCGCATCGACTTCAGGCTGCCGAAACATGCCAGCCTGATCCCCAATGACGACGGCATGGCGGGAGCGGCGTTTGTTTGGAACCCTAAGAGGCCCGCTGGAAAGCGGAAATCGCCAAACAAATAAAGCCGGCGATGAGGAAGCAGCCGCCAATGGGTGTCAGCGGGCCGAGCCACCAGGGCGCTCCCAGCGCTAGGGCATAAAGCGAGCCGGAAAACAGCACGATGCCGGCGAGGAAGAATACCGGCGACAGGCGCGATCCGGCCAGCGCCCCAAGCCCCATCGCCAGTGCGCCATACATATGATAGCGCGCGCCCGTCTCCCAAACCGACAGCATATCGGGCGCCAGATGGGCGCGCAGGGCATGGGCAGCGGACGCCCCTGCCAGAACGGCGAGCGCCCCATTGACCGCGGCGATGCCAAGCCATAATCGCATGACGGACAGCATAGGGTCCGCCGCCGCCATGACAACCGAATTCGTCACCGCTTCCGACGGCGTAAAGCTCGCTTTCGGGCGCGCGGGCGTGGCAGGCGGGCCGCCGGTGATGCTGGTGCATGGCTTCGGCTCCAGCCACGGCCAGAACTGGAAATCCACCGGCTGGTATTCCACCCTGACGGCGGCGGGCTTCGCCATCCTGGCGATGGATTGCCGCGGCCATGGGATGAGTGGCAAGCCGCACGATCCCGCCCTTTATGGCCATGACCGCATGGCTGAGGACGTCGTGGCGGTGATGGACGAAACCGGCATCGCTGCCGCGCATTATTGCGGCTACTCAATGGGCGGCTTTATCGGGCTGCGCTTTATCGCAGCCCACCCGGCGCGGGTGCGCAAGCTGGCGCTGTGCGGAGTGGGCGAATTTTATCTGCGCGGCCCGCGCATCAGCGATCCCGGTGCGCGCGACACCCTGGCCGAAGCGCTGGAGATGGACGATGCCTCCGGCGTCACCGACCAGCGCGCCATCATGTTCCGCAAATTCGCCGAACAGCCGGGCAAGGACCGTCTGGCGCTCGCCGCCTGCATGCGGGCGATGTCGCCGCGCCTGCCCTCCGAGGCTTTGGCACAGATCGTCCGGCCGGTGATGGTGGTGTGCGGCGAGAAGGACGACATCGCCGGCCCGCCGGACGCGCTGGCGGCGCAGTTTACCCATGGCCGCGCCGTCACCATCGCGGCGCGCGACCATATGTCGGCGGTGGGCGACCAGAAGACCCGCAATGCGGTGACGGATTTCTTCCTTGCCTGACGGGAGGCTCCCGGCGCTGTTCCAGGACTGGTTTGCCGCCCGTGGCTGGCAGCCGCGGCCGCATCAGCTGGCGCTGGTCGGCCATGCGCAGGCGGGGCAAAGTGTGCTGCTGGTGGCGCCGACCGGCGGCGGCAAGACCCTGGCGGGTTTCCTGCCCTCGCTGATCGATCTGGCGTCAAAACCGAAACGGAGCCGCAAGGCAGCTTTGCACACGCTCTATATCTCCCCGCTCAAGGCGTTGGCGGTGGACGTCGCCCGCAACCTGGAAACCCCGGTGGCGGAGATGGGGCTGACGGTCCGCATCGAGACCCGTACCGGCGACACCCCGCTGGCCCGCCGGGCGCGCCAGCGCCACTGCCCGCCCGACATATTGCTGACCACGCCGGAGCAGCTGGCGCTGCTGCTGGCCCATCCGCGCGCGCCCCAGATGTTCGAGAATCTGAGAACGGTGGTGCTGGACGAACTGCACGCGCTGACCAATTCCAAGCGTGGCGATCTACTGGCGCTGGGCCTGGCGCGGCTGTCCACCCTGGTGCCCGGCCATCGCCGTGTCGGTCTGTCGGCAACTGTGAAGGACGCAGGCCCGCTGCAACGCTTTCTGGTGCCGCAGACGGGTGGCGAATGTCTGTCCCAACTGGTGCTGGCGGCGGGCGGGGCGAAACCGGAAATCGAGATCAGCACCTCGGAAGAATATGTCCCCTGGGCCGGGCATCTGGCGCGTCATGCCATGGGCGACGTGATGGCGGCGATCCGAGGCGCCTCCACCGCCCTGATCTTCGTCAATACCCGCAGCCAGGCCGAGCGCACTTTTCAGGAACTGTGGCGCATCAACGATGACAATCTGCCCATCGCCCTGCATCATGGTTCGCTGGCGCCGGAACAACGCCGCAAGGTCGAGGCGGCGATGACGCGCGGCGCGCTCCGCGCCGTGGTGGCGACTTCGACCCTGGACCTGGGCATCGACTGGGGCGCGGTGGACAAGGTGATCTGCATCGGCGCGCCCAAGGGCGCCGCCCGGCTGTTGCAACGCATCGGCCGCGCCAACCACCGGCTGGACGAGCCTTCGCAGGCGCTGCTGGTGCCGGCCAACCGATTCGAGGTGCTGGAATGCCATGCCGCCAGGGCCGCGGTGTTGGCGGGCGAACTGGATGGCGAACGACTGCGCGCCGGCGGGCTGGACGTGCTGGCGCAGCACATATTGGGCACGGCCTGCGCCGCGCCGTTCGATCCGGCGGCGCTGTATGAGGAAGCGCGCTCCGCCGCGCCTTACTCCGCGCTGACCCGCGCCGATTTCGATGCGGTGACGGATTTTGTCGCCACCGGCGGCTATGCCCTGCGCGCCTATGACCGTTACGCCCGGCTGCGGCCGACGCCGGAAGGCCGTCTGCGACTCGCCCATCCCCGCCTAGCGCAGCAATATCGGCTCAATATCGGCGTCATTGTCGAAGACCCGATGGTGGCGGTCAAGCTGCAGGGCAAGGGTCGTCCGGCCGGCGCGGGCGGGCGCAAGCTGGGCGAGCTGGAGGAATATTTCATCGAGCAGCTTGTCCCCGGTGATACTTTCGTCTTCGCTGGCGACGTGCTGCGCTTCGAGGGCTTGCGCGAAGACGCGGCTTACGTCACCCGGGCCACCGACCCGCAAGCGCAGATTCCCAGCTACAATGGCGGCAAGTTCCCGCTTTCCACGTTCCTGGCGCAGCGGGTGCGCGAAATGGTTTCCAATCCGCGCGTCTGGCAGGAATTGCCCGGCCCAGTGCAGGAATGGCTGGCGATCCAGGAAGCGCGCAGTGTCATCCCGCTGCCCGGCCAGCTTCTGGTCGAAACCTTTCCCCGCGCCAAACGCCATTATCTCTGCTGCTATCCCTTTGAGGGTCGGCTGGCGCACCAGACCCTGGGCATGCTGCTGACGCGGCGGCTGGAGCGCGGCAATTTCCGCCCGCTGGGCTTTGTCGCCAATGAATATGCCCTTTGCATCTGGGCGGCGCGCGACATGAGCGGGGTCGGCATGGACGCCCTGTTCAGCCAGGACATGCTGGGCGACGATCTCGACGCCTGGCTGGCCGAATCCAATCTCTACAAGCGCACCTTCCGCAACTGCGCCATCATTGCCGGGCTGATCCAGCGGCGATTTCCAGGCCAGGAAAAGTCGGGCCGGCAGGTGACATTTTCCACCGACCTGATCTACGACGTGCTGCGGGCGCATGAGCCCGATCATGTGCTGCTGCGCGCCACCTACGCCGACGCCGGCACCGGCCTGCTCGACATCGCCCGGCTCTCGGATATGCTGGCGCGCGTCAAAGGCCGCATCGTGACGCGGCGGCTGGAGCGGGTTTCGCCCTTGGCGGTTCCCGCCCTGCTCGAAATCGACAAGCACATGGTGGCGGGCGCGGTGGATGAGGATATCCTGCAGGAAAATGAAGACGCCTTGATTCGGGATGCGATGCGTGTGGAGTGACGTGATTGTCGAAGTGAATGGGGAACGCGTGCTGCTCGATGTTAGCGGCGCGGCCTTCCTGCCCGCGCATCGCGCGCTGGTGGTGGCCGACATGCATTTCGAGAAAGGCAGTTCCTACGCCCGCTCCGGCCAGTTGCTGCCGCCCTATGACAGCCGCGCCACCCTGCTCAAGATGACGGAGGCGGCGGGCCGCCACCGGCCCGCGACCATCATCGCCCTGGGCGATTCCTTTCACGACGGCGAAGCAGACAAACGCATTGGCGCGGAAGAACGCGCCATGTTGGCGGCGCTGGCGCGTACGGCGGAATTTGTCTGGATCGCGGGCAATCACGATCCCAACCCGCCTGCCTGGGCCGGCGGCAAGGTGGCGCGGGAGATCGCGCTGGGCGGGCTGACGCTGCGGCATGAGCCGCACGTCACAGTGCCTCGGGGCGAAGTGGCGGGGCATCTGCATCCTTGCGCCACCGCCGCCAAATGGGGCCGCAGCGTACGCCGCCGCTGCTTTGTCTCCGACGGCTTGCGCTTGGTGCTGCCGGCCTTCGGCGCCTATGCCGGCGGCCTGGATGTGGGCGAAGACGCCATCGCCGGCCTGTTCTCGGGGCCGTACCATGCTTACATTCTCGGCAGCAGCCGGGTTTACGCAGTGGCGCAGCGCAAATCCGCTTAATCCCCCGGCCGGCGCATCAGCACACTGGTGACCCAGCCGAACAGCAGAGACATGAACACCGCCAGAAACCCGTAACCCAGCGGCCGGTCATGGGCGAAATTGTACAGACGCCGCTCCAGCCCGATCTGGTCGATGAAGAAAGGCGTGGACTGCACGCTTTCGACATCGCCGCCGCGAAATAGATAGACCTCGACCGTGTATTGCCCGCGCGCCACAGCGGCGGGGATCGGCACCACGGTCTTGAACAGATTCTCGCTGTGGAAGTCGATGGCGCCCGGCGCTTCAGTGTAGAGATGCTGCGCCGTCAATTGCCGCACCGCCGCCTGGCGGAAAGGCAGCGGATCGTGATGGCTGAGGGTGGCGGCGGGCCACAGATGCATCGTCCCCAGCCCGTAATTGTCTAGCACCGCTGCCGGCGCAATGGCGGCAAGCGGCCGCGTGCTGGCGAGAAAATAATAGGCCGGCATCTGCGTGAATTGCGCGGCGTCGCGGTTTATCCAGACCCCGGCGACGCGGTCGCGCCGCCGCACCGTGAAGACGGTGTCGGGTCCCCGCACCACCACCACAATGTCGCGTCCGGCGGGCGCGGCCGGGCGCTCGATGGTGCCGAAGACCACGATATTGCCGCCGCTATAGCTAGAATTGATCTCGATCTGGTCCTGGCTGAGGCCGGAGACGATGTCTTCCGCCGCAAATGCCGGCACGGTCGTCAGCAGCAGGACGAAAAGCGCACGCTGCATCAGCTTCCCAGTTCCGTCGAATAGATTTCGAGTGGATGCGCCACCAGGCCCCAGGCCAGCCGGAAGGCAACCACCAGCACCAGCACCGCCAGCAGGAAACGCAGTTGCTCGCCGCGCAGCCTGGCCCCGGCGCGCACGCCCAATTGCGCCCCGATCACGCCGCCGATCACCAGGAAAAAGGCCAGCACCACATCCACCGTGTAATTGCTGCTGGCCTGCAGCATGGTGGTGACGGCGGTGATGACGATGATCTGGGTCAGCGAGGTGCCCAGCACCACATTGGTCGGCATCCGCAGGATGTAGATCATCGCCGGCACCAGAACGAAGCCGCCGCCCACGCCCATGATCGCCGACAGCACGCCCACCGCAAAACCGATCACCAGCGGCGGCAGTACACTGAGATATAGCCGCGACTGGCGGAAGCGCATCTTGAAGGGCAGGGCGGCGATCCAGGGCCGATTGATGGCGCGGACCGGAACCATAACGCCGCCGCGCGCCGCCTTCAGGGTGGCCCAGCTTTCCTTCAGCATCAGCGATCCGACGGTGCCCAGCAGCAGGACATAGGAAAGCGATACGATCAGGTCCATCTGACCCTGGCGGCGCATCAGTGCGAACAGCCAGACGCCGGCGACGGTGCCGCACAGGCCGCCCGCCATCAGCACTCCGGCCATCTTAAAGTCGATGGCGCGCTTGCGCCATTGCGCCAGCGCGCCCGAAACCGAGGACGCGGTGACATGGGACAGGGTGGTGCCGACCGCGACGGTGGAAGGAATGCCGTAGAACACCAGCAGCGGCGTCAGCAGAAAGCCGCCGCCGACGCCGAACAGGCCGGAAAGAAACCCCACGCTGAGTCCCAGGCCCACAACGTATATCCAGTGGACCGGCATTTCCGCGATGGGAAGATAAATCTCCATCGGCCGAGAATGTGCGCGCCCCCCATCAGCGGGTCAACCCGCGCGGGTGCAAGATTTATCGGGATTTATTGACCCGCGAGATCGGCCGCTACGGGCGGCACATTCGCGGCGCGGCTCAACGCCTGCGGCTTGAAAGCCTGCGCCGATTTCGCCGTCGCGACGCGGTCGGCTTCGGGCAGTTGCATCGCCAGCTCGCTTGCGCGCTGCGTGGCCTCCTTGTCGCCCGCTACCGCCGCGATCAAGTACCATTTGTAGGCGTCAA
>Ga0105245_10002615_pt1 | contig 16222 bp, 17 predicted proteins | sample KBSM54metaG_FD_81523 | JGI IMG/M metagenome (GOLD analysis project Ga0105245, IMG submission 81523) | Miscanthus rhizosphere microbial communities from Kellogg Biological Station, Michigan, USA - KBS M5-4 metaG | ecosystem: Host-associated > Plants > Roots > Rhizosphere > Soil | place...
CAACTGGCAGATCATTACCATGGCGCTGCAGGTTTTGCTGACGATCATCGGCACGCTCACGCTGGGCATTGGCGGCGTGGGATTGATGAACATCATGCTGGTTTCCGTAACGCAACGGACGCGCGAAATCGGCGTGGAAAAAGCGCTGGGCGCTCGGCGACGCGACATCCTGACACAGTTTCTGGCTGAAGCCATGGCCATTACTTTTGCCGGCGGCCTGCTAGGCGTGGCCGTGGCCTACGTGATCTCCTGGATTATCGGGTCGATACCGGTTTACAGCGTGATGGCCAAGAACGCTGAGGCCGGAGACATTCATCTGGCGATCTCGCCCATGCACCTGCTGGTTTCCACAGGGATTTTGATTGTGGTGGGACTCATCAGCGGCATGTTGCCTGCCATCAAGGCGTCACGCCTGGATCCGATTGAGGCGCTGCGCTACGAATAAGCAGCACAGTTAATCGGCGATTTTGTGCGCTACGCCCTGAAGCATAATCTTCCAGGTTGCGCCGTTATCTTCTGACGTTGCCACTTTGAAAACTTCTGTCTTGGCATCAGTAAATTCATTGGTAGTGCGAATCATTGTGGTCTTGCCGTTGGCGGTAAAGCTGGAATCATCATAGGTCCAGAGATTGTCTTTGATGGTGATGCCGCCTGTAGTCGGCTTCACGCCGGGATCGGAGAGCGTGACGTATGAATAATTGCCACCCTTGCTGTCATACGAGTAGACCGTGAATTGGCGATGGTCTCCGGCAGCACCCATTCTGACCAGTTGATCGCAGACCAGATAAGCGCCTTGCGGCGACCAGCGGCATTCCAGAGTGGTGGAAGTTTTCTGTCCGCTGGTGAAAGCGCCTTCTGTCTCCCACTTGCCCACAAAGGCGCCGAGTTTTTTGCTGGGATCTTCGGGTTGCGCGGCAGCTGGTGCAGGCGTCCTTTGCGCCGATTTGGTCTGCGGCGGATTCGACTGCAAAGCGCATAGATGAACGCTGACGGCCAGAATTGCGGCGGCTGTGAACAGCGTACCAAAGATTCGTAAGATCATAGGCTTCCCCTGATCCATACTCCTTGCCATAGAGCAGCGATTCTAAACTACTTGCGGTGCGTCACTCATTCGTATTAATGTTCCGGCCAGCCATTTGTAGCTCTAAGGAGAACTTATGCGTCTTCGTCTTGCGCTTGCGTTCGTTCTGGTTGCTGTGTCTTTCGCACAGGAGAAGCCCCAGTCAGATCCTATAGCACGGATGGAGAAGATCATCCAGTCTTATGTCGCCGATCACAAATTTATGGGCTCGGTGCTGGTGGCGCGCGATGGCAAAACGCTTCTCGACAAAGGTTACGGCTTCGCAAATCTGGAATGGCAGATCCCAGACACGCCAACTACAAAGTTCCGCATCGGTTCCATCACCAAGCAGTTCACCGCCGCCTCCATCCTTTTGCTGGAGGAACGGGGCAAGCTCAAGACTGACGACCCTGTCAAAAAGTATATGCCGGACGCTCCCGCCGCCTGGGACAAGGTGACCATCTTTCACCTGCTCACGCATACCTCCGGCATCCCCAGCTTCACTAGTTTTCCCGATCTTCCAAAGCGCCAATTGGAAGCCATGACGCCGCAGCAGTTGGTGGACTGGTTTCGTGACAAGCCGCTCGAATTCGAGCCTGGAACCAAATGGAACTATTCCAACTCCGGCTATGTGCTGCTCGGATATCTGATCGAAAAAATCAGCGGCCAAAGCTATGCCGACTTCGTCCAGCAAAACATCTTTACGCCGCTCGGCATGAAGGATTCCGGCTATGACTCCAACTCGGCCATCATCGAACGCCGCGCCGCCGGCTATGCGCCCGGAAAGAACGGCCCGGAGAACGCCGGCTTCGTCAATATGACCGTCCCGCTTTCAGCCGGCGGCCTCTACTCCACCACGGAAGATCTGCTGCGCTGGGAGCAGGGACTTTTTGGCGGTAAATTGCTCTCGCCCGCATCGCTGGCCAAAATGACCACCCCGTTCAAGGAAGACTACGCTTTCGGTCTCGGTGTCTCCAGCCAGGGTGGCCACAAGGCGATTACGCACGACGGCGGCATCCAGGGCTTTAATACCTCAATGATTTATTACCCCGATGAAAAGCTCGTTATCGAAGTACTGGCCAACATCAACGGCCCCGCGGCCGGCCAGATTGCCGCCGCGCTGGGCAAAGTGGCCCACGGAGAAAAAGTGGTCCTGACCTCCGAGCGCAAGGAGATCACGCTGGCGCCGCAGGTGCTGCAAAAATATGTCGGAAATTATGAACTGACTGTCCAAAGTCAGTCCTTCCCCTTCGTCATCACGCTCGAAGAAGGCAAGTTGCTCGCGAAGCTCGACAATCAGCCCAGGTTCCCCATCTTCCCCGAATCGGAGATCCTGTTTTTTTACAAGATCGTCGATGGGCAAATTGAATTTATAAAGGACGACAAAGGCGCGATCAACGGCCTGGTGATCCACCGGAACGGCCGCGATACGAAAGGCGTGAAGAAGTAGCCGTTCTCCATTGGCGTCGATTGATCGCTGGGAGCGCGAAGATCCCAACGTAGAGACGTAGCACCGCTACGCCTCCGCTTTAACAAAACCGATCATGGCCCGCAGGCGCCCGGGGTCCTCGACGCGTGCCGTTTTTTGAGTGCGGCGGGGTGGAGATGCCCTTGCCAGTGAGCGAGAAACAGGAGGAATCTGTAGAGGAAAAGGTCGAAACACATCTACGCTTTCTTGATCGTCCGCGAATAAAGCATCGTGCGCTCCTTGAATCCCAGGCGGCGATAAATCTCGACGGCGCGTGTGTTGTCATTGCGAACGGTAAGAAATGGCCTGTCGCCGCGAGAGCGAATGCGCTCAATGAGGCAGCGTACGATTGCTGTCGCGTAGCCGTGGCCTTCATGGCTGGGAAGAGTGGCCACGGTGGTGATCTCGCGATAGCTGGGGAGATGCAGCCGCAGGCCGCCCATCGCTAGCAGCTTGCCGTCTTCGCGAATGCCCAGAAATTGTCCCAGTTTTTGAATGCGGGGGCAGAGTGTGCGTCCAGGACGCGTTGCGGTGTAGACGACGCTCATTTCAGGCACGTCGGCAGGCGTGAGTTCAATGACCTCAGGCGTAGCGCTGGCCTGTGCGGACGGTGACGCTTCCGCTTCCTGCACCATCTGGTGCAACTCCACGGCGCGGACGATCTCCCAACCCGCGGGTATTTGCGGCGGAGAGGTGAAGTAGAGCGTGACGGCATCGCGCTGGATGAGTTGAGCGAGCGAGTCGAAAGCCATGGCTGTGTTGGCGGCCAGAGCTCCCAGCAGCGTCATTTCCGGCGGGAATCTGCGCGCCAAAGCCGAGCTTTGCGCGTGTTGCGCTTGTTTGGTGGTGAGCGCAGTCCAGACCGCATTATCGAGCGGGAGCATGCGCTAGAGTGTATCGCATCGGCCCGCACGTACTGTCCTTATAAGCCTCTCCGGGCATAGACGCGCGAAATCAGTTTTTTGCCCTTGACAATCGTTAGAGTACGAGCGTACTCTTAGTTCATGCGATACTCGCTGGAACATAAAGCGGAGAACCACGAGAAGATCCTTTCCACGGCGGCTCGTTCGTTCCGAGAGCACGGAGGAGACAGCAGCGGCATCGGCAGGGTTATGAAGAAGGTAGGCCTGGCGAAAGGGGGCTTCTACCGCCATTTTGGAAGCAAGGATGACCTGTTTGTTGACGCGGTAGCGCGAGCGTTCGATGAGATGGGAAGAAGCATGGTAGAGGTTGCGAGATCAGCGCCCAAAGGTCAAGCTCTCCGGGCCATGATCGAAAACTATCTCAGCACGCGCCACGCGAATTCGCCAGGAATGGGTTGCGTTTTCGCCGCCCTGGGGCCAGAGTTCGCGCGAAAGCCGTTGTCGGTGCGAAAGAGGATTGAGACGACGCGAGAAGCGTATCGTGAGCGGCTATTGCCATTTATCCCTGGCCAGACGCGAGAGGAGAAGCTGGCGAAGTTTCAGTTGTTGTTCTCCAGTATGGCTGGGGTGTTGACGAATGTCCGACTGACTTTGTCGCCTCAAAAGCGTGAGCAGATGTTGATGGAAGCGCGGAGCTTTTTCATAAAGTGCTTCGCTGAAGAGTAATTTTTTTCGCGTCATAAGAGTACGGTCGTACTCTATCAGAAATGATACCAAACTGAATCGAAAGGAGAACACGATGAAAGCGCAATCACAATCCGGGGTCGCCTCAGGCGTACCCAGCGTAGCTATACCTAAAACCACTGAAGTCATCGTCATTCAGACTCCCCGGCAGGGGGTAACCCCTGACCAAATCATGGCCGTTATCCCGGCAGAGATTCGGGCAACTGTGAAGCTCTACCTCGACGGGAAAATCCGCCAGTGGTATTCGCGCGGCGATGGCAAAGGCGTCGTCTTCCTGATCGATGCGAAGAGCGAGGAGGAAGCGCGAGCCATTATGGAAACGCTGCCGCTCGCGAAGGAACAATTGATGGATGACCAGTACATTCCCGTTGGACCCTTGATGCCGCTGAGGGCATTGCTGGGTCCAGGAGCGCAGAACAATTAGAACAGGCCATCATTATTCGCCGATGGCAAGGAGGTTTCGTCATTATGCATGCAGAGGACATTTTCAGGATAGATATGGCGCTGGGCTATCTCGCATGGGCACTGTGCATTGCGACTTACGTCTGGCCGCGATTGAGGGCGATGGACCGCCTTGAGGCGCACCGCGCAATCGCCACGTTTAACAGTTTCCGCTTCTTCGGGTTGGTCTTCCTGCTACCTGGGTTTGTGGGGCCGAACCTGCCGCCGGGTTTCGCTACGCCGGTGGCTTACGGCGACCTCGCCACCGCACTGCTAGCAATTCTTGCGCTGCTGACAGTGCGCGTGCGCTTCCTCTTCTGGCCGCTGGTTTGGGCTTTCAATGTGGTCGGTCTCGCCGATCTGGTCAATGCCACAGTGCGGGCGGTCAGCGTGAATCTGCCGTCACTTGCCGGCCAGCTCGGGGCCGCTTACGCGATCCCCATGCTTTATGTGCCAGCGCTTTTTTGGACGCATGTCCTGGCGTTCTGGCTGCTGCTGCGGTCTGGGCGCGCACCTGCTCGGTCGGCAGCGCCAATGTCGCTCGCCGCGACTGAATGACCAAGAAAGGGGATGCATGCGATGGACGGATTGACCTGAGGGAATCTGAAATCAGACATCGGCGGTCAGGCGTTTTTGGTCTTCAAAAACGTGCCTTTCTCCAATTCCTGAAATGCATCCCTGAGCTGCTCCTGCGTGTTCATCACGATTGGCCCGTACCAGGCCACCGGCTCTTGAAGCGGCTTGCCCGAGACTAACAGAAAGCGGATGCCGTCTTCGCCGGCCTGTACAGTGACTTCGTCGCCGCTGTCAAACAGAATAAGAGAACGATTGTCGGCGTGCGACGGCGGAGCGGTGTCCAGCCAGTTGACGCTTTCCGTCGGCACCGCAAGCGGGCCGGAAGCGTTGCAGAATTTGCCCGATCCGCCAAAGACGTAAGCAAACGCATGGCGTGTGTGTTCCACAGGCAGCGTCTTGCGGCGGCCTGGCGCGACCGAGACATCAATATAAGTCGGATCGGCGGCGATGCCTTCAACCGGGCCTTTCTTACCCCAGAAGTTTCCGCAGACCAGGCGGACATGGGTGCCGTCATCATCAGTGATCTCAGGAATTTCTCCGGTCTTTACTTCCTGATAACGCGGCGGAGTCATCTTGAGCGCCGACGGAAGATTGGCCCAGAGCTGGAAGCCATGCATGCGTCCGGTGGGATCGCCCTTGGGCATTTCCTGATGAATGATGCCGCTGCCGGCGGTCATCCATTGCACGTCACCGGCCGCGATGGCGCCCCGATTGCCCATGCTGTCTCCGTGCTCGACCGTCCCGGCAAGAACGTACGTGATGGTTTCAATGCCGCGATGCGGATGCCAGGGAAAGCCTGCGAGATAGTCTTCCGGCAGCTCGTTGCGGAAATCGTCGAGCAGAAGAAAAGGATCATAGTCAGAGGTGTTGCCGAATCCGAACGCGCGCCGCAGATGCACTCCCGCGCCTTCCATGGTGGGCTTGGACTTGATCAGCTTCTTGACAGGACGGATTGACATGGCGGGCCTCCATAAGAATCTTAACGCAACAGTAAACCGATCAGATGGTTTTCAGGAAGTGAGAAGAGGCGGAAATCCGTGAGCCACGCGGTGCCCTTAACCGAGTTGCTGTTTTTGCATCTGGCCGTGTTGTGGCATTATTGTTGACCGTGCCAGACACCACAACGAGCGAACAGGCAGGCCTGCGCAAGGAACTTGGTCTTGGCGATCTTGTCATGGCGCAGGTCCTCTGCGTAGTGGGCTCGACGTGGGTTGGCATCGCGGCGAAATTGGGGCGCGCCCACGTGGCCTTCTGGCTGGGCGCGATGGTGCTCTACTACGTCCCGCTGGCAGCAGTGGTCATCTACCTGAACCGCATGATGCCGCTGGAGGGCGGCCTCTACCAATGGGCAAAATCCGGCTTTGGCGAAATGGCCGGATTTCTCACGGCGTGGAACCTATGGGTTTACGCGGTCATTGTCACCGGCGCCATCATCTTCGTTGTCCCCACAGATCTGGGCTACATCCTGGGCGCTGCCGGAGCGTGGATTCCCGCAAGCAAACTCGCCACGCTTGTGTTGACCGGCGGAGTAATGGCTGGAATCACCCTGGTTGCCATCCGCGGCCTGGACATCGGGAAATGGCTTCACAACGTGGGCAGCATTGGAGTGATGGCCGCATATGTGATTCTGCTGGGCCTGCCACTGTGGGCGCTGCTGCGGGGCACGATCACGCACTATGAGCCCATACCGTGGCAGCCGCCACGGCCATCATGGTTTGGTCTGGCAATTTTTGGCCAGATGACTGTGGGAGCGCTGAGCGGATTTGAATACGTGGCCATTCTGGCCGGAGAGTCCCGCAACGCGGCGCGCACCATTGGGCAGTCGGTGGTGATTTCAGCTCCTATCATCGCGCTGATGTTCATTCTTGGAACCAGTTCCGTGCTGACCTTTGTGGGAACACAGCCCATTAACGTGATTGGCCCCATTCCTCAGACCATGCGCAGCGCTTTTGGCGATGCCGGTTGGGCCGCGCCGCTGGCAATCTCTCTGCTGATGATGCGCGCAGTGGCCAGCGCCAGCCTGATCTTTACCGGCCTAACGCGCCTGCCCATGACCGCCGGGTGGGACAACCTGGTGCCACGCTGGTTTGCGCGCCTTCATCCGAATCGGCGGACTCCGGTGAATTCAATTCTCTTTGTGGCCGCGCTGGTCATGCTGCTTATCTTCTTCAGCATGCTGGGCGTGCGTGAGCAGGAAGCCAGCCAGCTTCTGGCCGGGTCATCCATTGCTCTTTACGCGATCACCTACGTGGCATTGTTCGCGTTGCCGCTGCTGGGCCGCCACGCGCTGCGAAGCGCGCTGCCTGCATGGGTGAAGGTATTGTCCCTGGTGGGATTAGTTTCCAGCCTGGTCTCGCTGGTAATCATGGTTTATCCAATCATCGATGTGGCTGACCCGGGGATGTACGCGGCGAAGATCTGCGGCGTGGTGGTGGTGAGCAACATACTGGGCTTTGTGATTTACAAAGCCGGGAAAAGGCGAAGCGGGAAACCTACCACGGAGGCACTGAGACACGGAGAACAGCTGGAAAATCTTACCGCTGATTAACACGGATGGAGACCGGGTGATTTGGTTCGGTTGGCGGTGCATATTATTTCCGAATATTCCAGACAACGTTGTAAGCATTTCGAAAGAGCGGGTTTTGGCAAGTACATTCCTTTCGTGCTTTTCGTAATTCCCGCAGGTAGGGGTTCGGGGCGAACAATGGATTCAGCTGATAGTAATTCACGGGCGGAAAATGACTGAAGCTACCGGGAACCATGCTCTTGATAAATTCGAGATACAGGAAAGCTCCCGCAAGCATCGACACAAACGACATTGGCGCTTGCACCACCTCATCTCCCGCTTTAAGCTCGCTAGCAGCGCAGAGCTGACGAAAGACGCTGTCGTAATCACGACCAATTAAGTCCGGCAATCGCAAATGGGGATAACGCGCGATGATTAATTGCGCTTCGGGAATTTTGATTGGTTCAGCTTTTTTTAAAATATGGATATCGATACCTAATGTTTCAGCAACGTGTTCCAAGTGCGCCCATTCGCTCGGATGCTCTGGATAGATACACTCTAAACATGCAAGACTTGGATTGTAATCATTCGTGTGAATGACAATTTGGTCGGGGCCGGTCGACGCATCCCAGACGCGCCTTGGCAATTCATGTTGAAAAATTCTTCGTGTAATTCGTTTGTCCGGAGCTGATATTAGACTTTCAACTTTGAATTTAGAATTGACGCGGCGATTTTTCTTTAGATAGTCCTGAAAAGTCTCCACATTGTATATAACCTGCAGTTTCTTATGACCGCTAAGCCGCTTTTGCGCTGCAAAAACTTTTCGGGTCTCGACGTCAGTGATATCAAAAAGCGGATATCTCCCTAAATTTTTGTAGTCAATTATGTCGCTATCAATCAGTTGAAGTTTACCCTGACAGCGGCCATGGGCCAGCAAGCAGTACAAGAAGGCCGTGCCGACTGCGCCGATCCCTGCAATGTGAATTTCGCCAATACTGATCGGCTTATCGAAGTCGTAATGAGCGCTACCCCGTTGAAAGTCCAAAATTGAAAATTCAGGCCAATGTTTTGCGCCGACGATCGCACCATCTAGAAGCAGATTTGTCGCAGCGGACACGACATATGCGGCTCCTATGATGGCGAGAATGGGGTTCCAGGGTTCGCTTCCCCGGGCAGGCTTACTGGCTCCGATCATAACTTTCCAGTCTTCAAGAATTAGGGAGAGTTTGCCGCTTTCCGCGGCCCCGCCGATTGAAATTATTAGATCTTGATCAAAAGAATGTTGTGGGGCCTCGAATTTGCCCCAAGGGGTAATGGCGGGAGCAGTGCTAGACAATATGTCAAAGTTAATGGCGGGAAAGATGCGAGAGAGCAAGTTTATGGTGGTTGTGTACGCCAATTGATAAGTTCGGTTTTGCCTGACGCGCTCATCGATTTCTACCCTGACCGGTCTCAAGAAAAGTTTTCGTGCAGTATTCTCCGAAATACCTGTGAGAGCCACTAACGTTTCAATATGACTTTCGATCCAGTTCATATTCCGGGCTCTTGCAGATGGAACCGATGTGAGATCTCAGAAGGCAACAGCTCCCGCCAGACTGTTCCCTCTACGAGGGAGTAAACGACAGCCATATTGAAAAACTGGTCTGGGTCAATATGTCCGAAATCTGGGACAACGATGGAAATGCCATTAGTATGCTGTACAAAGGCGCGCTCGTCGTCGGTTTCAGAGTGGAAAGCTTCGCAGGGGTGTGAATGAACCTGAATCGGGATCACTAGATTTTTGTCAGCAATATATTCGATGATCCTGAAAACTTCGTCGTCCGGGATACGGTACATCCGCCGGCTTGTGATTTGCCGTGGTACAAGACACTCTGCGACCGTGCAGAAATTCTCTTCCAGGGTCGCTGGCCACAAGATGACACCTTCATGTCCTCGCGTCCCTTGTGAGCGTAAAAATCTCAGTGTCTCTCCAATTACTCTCTTGGGAACTTTATAAAGCAGGTTGGGATCGGCAATGCTAGACATTGGATTTTTGGAAAACTTGAGCTACCTGCGAGACGATGCCAAAAATATTGTAGTCCGGGTTCGATTTATATTTCTCCCAGAGATCATTTTTATGTGAGAAGTGTGTGTGATATTCGCGAATTCCTGGTAGACACATGAAAGCCTTACTTGTGGTGATTAGCGGAGACGACGCCCACGCCGTTTTGTGCCAGTAACTCTGATACTGCGGCCACAGGTCTCCGCTCACCGGCTGTTTGGTCTCAGGATCAATAATGTCGAGTTCTGGTGGTTCGTCATTCCAGTCATCAAAACTAAATCGAAAAGTTCTCAGCTTGCCTGTTGTTCTGTGATGAATGGTAATGATGAGCAGCGGATAAGCTGTCGAAAGAAGGAGCCACCCCCGGTCAACAAGGAAAACTGGGTTGTTCAGAAGCTGACTGACCCCTTCTTCAAACAGAGCTTGACTGAGTTCGGGTCTCAGAGCGCACCCCCGCCTCGTTCTACAGGCCCCCACGCAATTCGCGAATTATCGGGTATGTTGTTCTGCTCAATTGTGAGACTTGGGGTTAATTCCCTGTCGCCGAGACGCACGACCCAACTGCCCGTATTTTGTACCGGGAGGTGAGCTTTTGTTTCGTCTAAGACATGTTGAAGAGATTGATGCAGGTTGTATTTCTGAAAGCCGTTTGCGGGGAAGTTACCTGCCCCGGTGAGCACTTGAATATCTACTTCATTTTTTGTGGGCCCAGCCATTTTAGCTCCTTCTCGTATACGAGAAATTTCTCCTTTAAGAATACGTCTGATAACAATCCTGTCAAGGAGAATTTTCTTGTATATGAAAAGCAATCTGAGTATTCTCCTCTTGGAGACTCAATGCCAGAACCCTTTGATTTAATCGCTTTCGGAGAGCGGTTGCGGCAAGTGCGTACCGAGCGACAAAAAACTTTGAAACAAGTTTTTGACGAGACTGGCATTAGCATCGCAACGATTTCCCGCATTGAGCGAGGGGACGCTAATGAAGTCGAAAGTAAAACTTTAGCAACCTTGGCGAATTGGATGAACGCCAGTTTAGACTTGTTCAGTAACAACCCGAAAATTCCCGACAAAAAATCCAGACGATCAACTCCGGATGCGGTCGAAATTCACCTCCGTGCTGACAAAAATCTTGATTCCACAACAGCTACGGTCCTTTCAAAAATGTTTCGAGCGGCATATGAACAAATGGTTAAGGAGTTTGGAAAGGGATAAGATTTGTTCTTGCCGTTCAGCAATCGCGCAAAAAAGTGGGAGCCTCATGCTATAAAACTTCGCCGCATGAGCAATTGCGTTTCTAATGTGCTTCGCTTCGATCCCTGGAAACTCGCGCCTGCGGTGGGTTTACGAGTAGCTGAATGCAATTTTGCAGGACTCACGGATGAAGAAAAGGAACATCTGCAAGGAGCCGGGAAGAGTTGCTGGTCTGGCGGTGTTTATGCGCATGAATTACCTGATGGAACTAGGCTTTGCATTCTAAACCCCCTTCATTCACTCCAACGCAATCGCATTACGCTTATGGAAGAAATCTGCCATTGTTATTTTAAGCACCAACCGACAACTCTCATAATTAGCGAGGACGGTCTGGCAGTTAGGGATTATAAGAAAAGTCAAGAGGAAGAAGCGTATGGAGTAGGAGCAGCCGTTCTTATGCCGTGGTCTCTATTATTCCCAAAGCTGAATGGCGGAATGACAGCAGAACAAATGTGTTCCGAATTTGACGTTACGTTGCCCCTTCTTGAGTACCGTATCCGAATCTGCGGCGCATCAGCATTGTACAAATCACGGATGCTGGGCCAGCTTCACGTTTAGGCGCGCGATCTCACTTTAGTGTGTTGTTCCTCTTGGTATTTTACAGCCGCGCTTCCAATACGACAGGATTTTACATTTTCTCTCCTCCCTCACTTGTGCGGCCATCAGAAATCATGAACCGCTAAGAGTTCAGCCTCTGTGTATTTTCGAGGGGGAGTGTCCTTCCGGAAAGTTGCAAAGAATTTTGGCCAATGCAGTTTTCTCTCAGCATGCGAAATTGAACATGGCCAGTTTCGTGCTTTATTTGCTGGGTCATTTTGCCCTAAGATGCAGAATGGTCGAACTTCACCCAAAAGCAAAAAAATTGAATTCCCTGCGGGGAATACGGAAGGAAAGAGAGCGCCATGCCAAGCCAAAACCAAAAACTTTTTACCACAGAGGACACAGAGAACACAGAGGAAAGCCAAGCTATCACCCAGCAGCGGATGCAGGCGTTGGCGACCAAGCTGGCGCAGACCTATGAAGAGCTGTCGAGACTGCTGGAACGGAATCCGGGCATGAAGCGCCAGATGACGGAGGGCGATGCCAGGGAAGACAAGATTTACCAGAGACTGAAACAGCGGTTGAAGATGGCGGACATGGCTCCGCGGTGCCAGTGGGTGAAGCAGGACGGAACGGCGTGCCGGTCTCCGCAGATGAAGCAGCACATCTACTGCTTTGCTCACAGGCAGATGGCGCAGGCCAGGGAGCTGATGCTGATGATTCCGGTGGTGGAAGACGCCAACGCGATCCAGATGGGGCTGATGCGAATACAGAAAGCGCTGATGGAGGACACGATATCAATGAAGAAGGCCGGGCTGTTGTTGTATTCCATGCAGTTGGCGATGACGAATGTGGGCCAGACGACGTTTGGGCAAGCGAAGGATGAAGAGATGGTGCGAGAGACGGTGGATGAGGACCAAGCATTCCGCGAGCACCTAAAACCTTTAACCACAAAGGACACTAAGGACACGGAGGAAGAGAAAGATTTACCGCGGATTAACGCGGATGAGCGCGGATTAGAGAATCCGAAACCAATTTTCTGGAAACCTACGCCGGACATGTACAGGATGGACACGCCGGAAGGAAGAGAGGCGTATAAAGCGATGTTTGGGACCAAGATTGGGGCATCGGACGATCTGACAGACGGAACACCGCCGAGGGCGGCGGTGCCACATGAGCATCGCCCACCACATGAGCATGGTCGGACGCAAGATCCCTTTCAACTGCACGCCAATCTGGGATGAGGTGGGATGACATGGAATACATGGGGAGGGGGTAGCGTAATGATGGCTTCGCCGATTTAGGTCCTTCATTCGCGGCAAGAGCGGCCGCTCTTTCAGGATGACAAGTTGAGGCGCGGCGAATTTCCACCCCAAGCCAAAAACGGGCTCGTCGGGGACCCCGGTTTTGCGCCGCGCAGCTTTAGTGATCTCGTGATCGGAAAGTGAACGCTTACCGCGGATGGAAGAATGCTGCCCAGGCAGCAAGTTTTAAATGGTCTTTGACAATTTGAACGGTGATCGGCGACACCACCGAGGGCGGCAACGCCACAAGAGTATCGTTAGCCCGCCAAGAACTCCGTCGTCTCCTTCAAGAACAGCTCAAGCTGGTCATGATGCACCCAATGGCCGGCCTTCGGAACTTTTATGAGACGACAATGTTGCATAGCGGAGACGCGCGGATCGTTTTCCGGCACCGGAGCAAAGCTTTCCAGTCCCCAGAATAGGAGCGTGGGTGAGGTGATTTGGCCGTAGATTTCTGACGTATCGGCAAGGTTGTGGCCGAAAGGGCCGATGGCGCGAGCGTAGTTATCAAACTTCCAGGTGAGGCAGCCTTCAGAATCCCAGTTGGTGCCGTGCAGGGTGAGATGGCGCGCCACTTCGTCACTCAGATGCGGGTTGGCTTCCTTCATGCGGGCCATGGCGGCGTCAAGAGTGGGATACGGTTTGCGTTTGCGCTTTTCAATGTCTCGTCGGGCCTCAAGCCAGTAGCGCAGCCGATTGGAAGCCGCGCCATGCACGCGATGGCTGGGCGGAAAGCCGATGCCTTCTATCGAGACGGCTTTGCTCACTTTGGCGGGATAGATGCCGGCATAGTGGAGCACGATGATGCCGCCGAGCGAATGTCCGACAAGGCGGATAGGAAACTCATCAATGATATCGAGCAGCGCGGAGAGATCGAGCACATGTTCAGCCACGCTGTACATTGCGCCCGGCGCCCACGCGCTGTTGCCATGTCCGCGCAGGTCGAGTGCGTAGACGTGGTAATGCTCGCGCAGTGATCGTGCTACCCAGTCCCAGTTGCGCGCGTGGTCAAGGCCGCCGTGGACGAGCACCAGCGCGGGCTTGCCGTCCTGGCCGTAATCCCAGAACTGGAGTTTGAGCCGGTCAGAATAAAAAAAGTGCGAGATTGGTTCCATGTTGGTGGTTGAACATAACAAAGCATTCTAACTGCAGGCTGCGCTTCTTGACACACCCTTTCCGCAGACTTTAGACTCCGTTCCTCGCGCGATTGCAGCTGATCGCCGACGATTAGCGTTTGCCGTAACTTTTTCTGGAGTCTCTTTCCCTTATGCACCAGTTGATGAAATCTCGCACGCATGCGATAAAAAGAGGAGCGATGAACGATGTCATCACGCACGATAAAAATCTTGTCAGTCCTGGCGCTTGCTGTTTGCGCGTTGGGAATGGAGGCCCAGATGTTGCCTAATCCTTACGGTCCGCCCATCACGGTGGAAAACGCCAAGAAAGCCGCCGCAGCCGCGCTGGCGGAAGCCGTGAAAAATCACTGGGTCATGGCTGTGGCCATTGTCGATCCTAACGGCACGCTCGTTTATTACGAGAAAAGCGACAACACGCAGCTCGGCAGCGCTAACGTTTCCATCAATAAAGCGCGTTCGGCGGCACTGTATAAACGTCCGACCAAGGCATTTCAGGACGCGCTGGCCAGCGGCGGAGCCGGTTTGCGCGTGATGGCACTGGAAGGCGCTGTGCCGGTTGAAGGCGGAGTGCCGATTCTTTTGGACGGAAAAATTATCGGCGCGATTGGAGTTTCTGGCGCCAATAGTGACCAGGACGGCCAATGCGCCGTGGCCGGAGCAGCCGCGATTAAGTAGACACTTTAGCAATCCTTGAGCAGCAATGGCCTGCTACCACTTTGTGTTGGATAGCAGGCCATTTTGTTAAGGCTGTGTTAAAGGCCGCAGTCCGGCTCTTGGGCCTATCCAGCTGCTTGCAACCTGAGCTGCTGGACTCACATCTCAGCCAGTGCCCCTGGATGAGAGTGTGCCATGGTTTGCGCTAAGACTTCGTCTGTAGTTCTGCAAGATATCCTGAAGATTTCCTTCATTTTAGTGCTCGCTGTCATGATCGGTTGTGGCGGCGGAGCGGTTACGCCTCCCGTCAACAACGGCCCATCGCAAGCGGTAATTGCTATTGCTTCCGGCTCCAGCACGATTGTGCAGGGACAAAGCACCACGCTCAGTTGGAAAGTCACCAACGCCGCGTCATTTTCCATTTCACCAGCGGTAGCTCCCGATCCTCTTCCGATGATTGGATCAGCTACTGTGTCACCGTCGCAGACCACAACTTACGTTGGCACAGCCACGGATGCGAACGGCAAGGCGGCTACAAATTCTGTTACCGTGACCGTCGTCCCGCAGGGTTCCGCGCCCACAATGTCGCTGAGCGTTTCTCCCAACGTTGTGGCCGCCGGACAGAGCACAACTCTCACCTGGGCCAGCACCAACTCAACCTCTGTGGTGATAAAGCCGTCGGTTTTGGGCGATGATGTAACCTCGGTTGCGCTTTCCGGTTCCACGGCGATTGTTCCATCGGCTACAACCACGTACACGGCAACAGCCACTGGAGCAGGCGGCATAACAGCGTCAGCATCCGCGACCATAAATATTCTTGGCGTCACGCTGGTTGCAACTCCGGCAACAATTGGTCCCGGACAGACCGCCACGTTGAGCTGGACAAGCAGCAACGCCACAACTCTGAGCATCGATCAGGGAATTGGCGCGGTAAACGGCCCCAGCGGGAGCCTTAGCGTCTCACCGGCAGCGACCACGATTTATACGATCACGGCCACCAATGGAACGGCCACCGCTACGGCCACGGCAACAGTGAATGCGCCTCTGGCCGTGACTCTGAAAGCGAATCCCGCGAATATCGCGCCGGGAGGCCAATCAACTTTGACGTGGGCCTCGACGGGCGCTGTATCAGTCAGCATTGATCAGGGAGTTCCACCGATTACCGGTGCGACCGGAAGTGTCTCTGTTTCACCAACGCAAAATACCATTTACACCGTGACTGCCACTGATGCGCAGGGCCACACAGCTACTGCTTCAACCACAGTAAATGTTGTGACCAACGGTGGGTTGCAGGGGATCAAGCACATCATCGTGATGCTGCAGGAGAACCGTTCGTTCGATAGTTACTTCAGCAAGCTCGGCGATTACGCTACCAACGTCGACCATATCCCGAACTACCAGATCAATGCCGGTTACGATCCCAACGTAATCCTGCCGCTCTTTGGCGGAGGCACCGGGCACCTCTTCCATGAGCCTACCGAGCGTACAGACAATCTTTCACCCGCGTGGAATGAGAGCCATTTTGATATTGACCAGCAGACGGACGGCACTTTCAAGATGGACCGCTTCGCTCTGACTAGTCATTCGGTTTCTGCACCCACCGATCCCAAGGGCCTCCGGGCGCTGGGGCAATATGACC
>Ga0105245_10002616_pt1 | contig 16220 bp, 17 predicted proteins | sample KBSM54metaG_FD_81523 | JGI IMG/M metagenome (GOLD analysis project Ga0105245, IMG submission 81523) | Miscanthus rhizosphere microbial communities from Kellogg Biological Station, Michigan, USA - KBS M5-4 metaG | ecosystem: Host-associated > Plants > Roots > Rhizosphere > Soil | place...
ACCAGCTCGGCGAGCTCGGCGACGGCACCACGACCGACAGCCAGACCCCCGTGATGGTGCGGGGCGTCACCAATGCCGCCTTCGTCGCCGGGGGCGGCTATCACAGCCTGGTCCTCGGCCGGGACGGCACGCTGAAGGCGTGGGGCTGGGACGGCCTCGGCCAGCTGGGCACCGCCGCCGGGTCCGACGATCGACTGCCGGCAGTGGTCACCGCCCTCCCCGCGGTCACCGTCGTCCGGGGGATCGGCGCCGGCGCCCTCCACAGCCTCGCCTACTGACCCACCCAGCCGTGGACGAGGCCGCGCAGGCGGTCGATGCCGGTGCCCTTGGTCGCGCTCACCCACACCACGTCGTCGGGGAGGAGGTGGCAGGCGGCGGCCACGTCCCGCCGGCGCCGGCCCCGTTGGGACGACGTGACCTTGTCGTGCTTGGTCGCCACCACCGTGTGGGGCAGGCCCTCGGCCCGCAGCCAGTCGAGGAGCTGGAGGTCGAGCGGGGTCGGGCCGATCTCCCCGTCGACCAGGGCGATCACCATGGTGAGCTGCTCCCGCCCGAGCAGGTAGCGCTCGATCATCGTCTGCCACGAGTTGCGGGCCGCCTTCGACGCCGCCGCGTAGCCGTAGCCGGGGCAGTCGACGAGGGTGGCGCCGGCCGCGACCTCGAAAAGGTTGAGCAGGCGGGTGCGCCCCGGCGTCTTCGACACCCGGGCCAGGTCCTTGTGGCCGCCGAGGGCGTTGACCAGCGACGACTTGCCCACATTCGACCGGCCCACGACCGCCACCTCGGCCCGCGAGTCGGGGAGCTGCCCGGCGTCGTCGGCCGACATCACGAAGCGCATCCGACCATGGTCGCCCATCTGCGTGGGCTCCCCCGACCACGGGGCCTCGTCCTGGCCGTCCCCCTCCCGCCGCTTACCCCCCGGACACGGCCGGCAGCACAGTCAACTCCGCCGCCTCCGGCACCAGGGTGTCGGCACCGGGGGCCTTCTCCGATCCGACGAACAGGTTGACGTGGCGGCGGATGGCGCCCGCCTCGTCCCGGATGCGGCGGCCGACGCCCGGATGGGCCTTCGCCAGGGCGTCGATCACGTCGCCCACCGACACCGGGGCGGGCAGGTCGAAGTCGAGCGAGGCGGCGCCGCCGGCGTAGGGGCGGAGGGCGGTGGCGAGGCGGACGACGACCTTCATCGCGGGACCTTCAGCCCAGGACCGCGGCCTTCACGCACAGCACGGGCGGCAGGTGGCGGGCCAGCTCCCTCCACGACTCGCCGCCGTCGGCCGACCCGAACACGTCACCGGTGCGGGTGCCGAAGTACAGCCCGGTGGGGTCGAGGGTGTCGGCCCCGAACCCGTCCCGCAGCACCGAGAGGTAGGCGTTCTCCTGGGGCAGCCCCTCGGAGAGCGCCGTCCACGACGCCCCGCCGTCGGTCGTGCGGTACACCCGCAACCGGCCCTCGGGCACCACCCGGAAGGAGTCGGAGGTCAGGGGGAGCACGTAGGCGGTGCCGGGCCGGTGGGGGTCGGCCACCACGGGGAAGCCGAAGGTGGACGGGAGGTCGGCCGCGCCCACCTCGTCCCACCGCCCGCCGAAGTCGTCCGACCGGTAGACGCCCCAATGGTGCTGGAGGAAGAGGGTGTCGGGCGCCGACGGGTGGCGGTCGACCTTGTGCACGCACTGGCCGAACTCGGGCGTCGGCTCGGGGAGGAACGGGGCCCGGATGCCGACGTTGGCCGCCTCCCACGTGTGCCCGTCGAGCGTGCGGTAGAAGCCGGCGGCGGAGACCGCCACCGCCAGCCGGGTCCCGCCGGCCGGGTCGGGCAGCACCGTGTGCAGGCACAGCCCGCCCCCGCCCGGGTTCCACTGCGGACGATGGGGGTGGTCCCACAGCCCCTGGTCGAGCGCGAACGACTCGCCCCCGTCGTCGGAGCGGAACAGCGCCGCCGGCTCGACCCCGGCGTAGACCACGCCCGGCTGGGCGTCGGCGGCCGGCTGCAGCTGCCACACCCGGGCCACGGCCGCGCCCGTCTCGGATGGGAAGGCCAGCGTTCCCGCCGACGGCTCCTCCCACGAGGCGCCGAGGTCGTCGGAGCGGTACACCGACGGCCCCCAGTGGTTGCTGGTGGCGCCGACGAGCAGCCGGTTGCGCCCGCCCCGGGTGTCGACCACCGCCGAGTAGATCTCCTCCCCTGGGAACGACGGCCCGGCCAGCGACCAGTCGGCGCGCTCCGCCCCCGACGTCAGCGTGAACAGCCCCTTGGAGGTGCCCACCAGCACCACCACGTCGCCCGGGCCGGTCATGGGACAACCTCGTACAAAGACATGTCCATGGGACGAAGCCTTTCCTCGGAACTCATCGGCCGAACGGGCGGCAGCGGGATCACCCGATCAGCGCACCGCCCGGACAGACGACGCCTGGAGGCCCTTGGGCCCGGTGGTCACCTCGAACTCCACCGCCTGCCCCTCCTCCAGGCTGCGGTACCCGGACCCCTCGATCGCGCTGAAGTGGACGAACACGTCGTCGCCATCAGCGCGCGAGATGAACCCGAAGCCCTTCTCGGCACTGAACCATTTGACCGTTCCGCTGGCCATGTTCGTAGCTTCCTCCATCTGGCGTTCCCGAGCGCCGCGGTGTGACCCTACTCACGGAGTCACGCCAAGGCTCGGCGGACGAGGGCCGAGGGTGCCCGGGGCGGGTTCCGAGGATTTTCGGGGCCTGGTTGTCGATTTCGGCGGCACCGCTTCGTGTAGAGGGCGAGGGTCGGAACGAGCCGGCCCCCGGAACCCCCGAGGAGCCCCGATGACCGCCACCGTCAACCGCACCGTTGCGTCCACCACCCCGGCCGAGCGCTCGGCCTCGACCCCGGCCCTGTGGCGCACCGGCGTGGCCGCCGGAGTTGCCGCCGGCGCCGCGACCATCGCCGTCGCCGCCATCGCCCACGCCGCCGGCGTGTCCCTGGAGACCACCCCCGGCGAGGCAATCCCCCTCGTCGGCTTCGGCCAGCTGACCCTCTTCTTCACGGCCATCGGCGTGCTGCTCGCCCGCACCATCCGCCGCCGCGCCCGTCACCCCCGGTCGACGTTCGTCCGCACCACCGTCGCCCTCACCGCCCTGTCCCTCCTGCCCGACGCCATCCTGTCGGCCGGGGTCGCGACGAAGCTGACGCTCGTGCTCACCCACCTGGTGGCCGCCGCCATCGTCGTCCCCGCCCTGTCCTCCCGCCTCCCGGCCCGGAGCGCCCGCTGACGCGAGAGGTGGATCGCCCGGCGGCGGCCTTCGGGCTACCCCCGGGGTGACGCCGAACTGATGGCGGTGATGACCTCCTGGGTCGCCGCGATCACCGCCATCAGGGGGTGGGCCGCCCGTCCCCAGAAGCCGTCCTCGGGGACGTCGGCCCGCCGCGCCGTCGTCACCACCGCCCACCGGCCGGCCTGTCGACTCGATCAGGCGACGTCGAAGCGATCGAGGTTCATGACCTTGTCCCACGCGGCCACGAAGTCACGCACGAACTTCTCCTTCGAGTCCTCGCTCGCGTAGACCTCGGCGATGGCTCGGAGCTGGGAGTTGGAACCGAAGACGAGGTCGACGGCGGTGGCGGTCCACCTGACCTCGCCGGCGCCGTCCCGGCCCTCGTACACGTTCTCGGCCGAGGCGGACGAGCTCCATGCCGTGCCCATGTCGAGCAGGTTCACGAAGAAGTCGTTGGTCAGCGTCCCCGGCCGGTCGGTGAGGACGCCGTGTCGGGACTGCCCGAAGTTGGCGTTCAGGGCCCGCATGCCGCCGACCAGCACCGTCATCTCGGGAGCGGTCAGCTGCAACAGGTTGGCCCGGTCCAGGAGCAGGGTCTCCGGCGGCAGCTTCTCCCCGGCCCGGAGGTAGTTGCGGAACCCGTCCGCCCTCGGTTCGAGCACGGCGAACGCCTCCACGTCGGTCTGCTCCTGGGAGGCGTCGGTGCGGCCCGGGGTGAACGGGACCGTCACGTCGTGCCCGGCATCCCTGGCCGCCTGCTCGACGGCCGCGCACCCGCCCAGGACGATCAGGTCGGCCAGCGAGACGTTCGTCCCGCCGGACCGGGCGTCCTGCTGGACCTGTTCGAGGGTCTGCAGCACCGTGGCCAGGTCGGCCGGTTCGTTGACCTCCCAGTTCTTCTGCGGCGCGAGGCGAATCCGGCCCCCGTTGGCCCCGCCCCGCATGTCGGTGAAGCGGAAGGTGGCGGCCGCCGCCCACGCGGTGGAGGCCAGCTGGGAGATGGACAGGCCCGAGGCGAGGATCTTGGCCTTCAGGGCGGCGACGTCGTCGTCGCCGATCATCTCGTGGTCGGCCGCGGGCACGGGGTCCTGCCACAGCTGCGCCTCCGCGACCCACGGGCCGAGATAGCGGGAGACCGGTCCCATGTCGCGGTGCAGGAGCTTGTACCAGGCCCTGGCGAACGCGTCCGCCAGCTGGTCGGGGTTCTCGTGGAAGCGCTTGGTGATCGGTGCGTAGATCGGGTCCATCTTCAGCGCCAGGTCGGTCGTGAGCATCATCGGGGCGTGGCGCAACGACGGGTCATGGGCGTCGGGCACCGTGCCCTGGGCCGAGGGATCGGTGGGCGTCCACTGCTTGGCGCCGGCGGGGCTCGTCGTGAGCTGCCAGTCGTACTTGAACAGGATGTCGAGGAAGGCGTTGTCCCATTGCGTCGGCGTCGTCGTCCAGGCGCCCTCGAGCCCGCTGGTGATCGTGTCGTCGCCTTTGCCGGTGCCGAAGGAGCTCTTCCAGCCGATGCCCTGGTGCTCGACGGGGCAGCCCTCGGGCTCGGGGCCGACCAGCGTCGGGTCGCCCGCGCCGTGGCACTTGCCGAAGGAGTGGCCGCCGACGATGAGCGCCACCGTCTCCTCGTCGTTCATCGCCATGCGGCGGAAGGTCTCCCGGATGTCCCTGGCCGCGGCCAGCGGGTCGGCGTTGCCGTTGGGCCCCTCCGGGTTGACGTAGATCAGGCCCATCTGCACCGCGCCGAAGGGTCCGGCCAGCTCCCGGTCGCCGCTGTAGCGCTCGTCCCCGAGCCACGTGTCCTCGGGTCCCCAGAAGACCTCCTCCGGCTCCCAGACGTCCTTCCGCCCGAAGCCGAAGCCGAAGGTCGTGAAGCCCATCGACTCCAGGGCGCAGTTGCCGGCGAAGACCAGCAGATCGGCCCAGGAGATCTTCCGGCCGTACTTCTGCTTGACCGGCCACAGCAACCGCCGGGCCTTGTCGAGGTTGGCGTTGTCGGGCCAGCTGTTGAGGGGGGCGAAGCGCTGCTCGCCGCTGCCGGCGCCGCCCCGGCCGTCCTCGATGCGGTACGTGCCGGCCGCGTGCCAGCTCAGGCGGATGAAGAGCGGCCCGTAGTGGCCGTAGTCGGCCGGCCACCAGTCCTGCGACGTCGTCATCACCTCGAAGACGTCCCGCTTCAGGGCGTCGACGTCGAGGGTCGCGAACTCGTCGGCGTAGTCGAAGCCCTCCCCCATCGGGTTGGCCCGGGGAAAGTGCTGGTGGAGAACCGTCAGGTCCAGCTGATTCGGCCACCAGTCCTGGTTCGTCCGGGGCCGGTGGGGCTGGGGCGTCGGGGCGGGGATTGCCGGGTTCTCGGATTCGCTGCCGCGGTCAGACACGTCGGTCCTTCTCCTCATTCGCTGTTGCCTTCGGATGTCTCATTGCTCTGGATGCTGGTTGCTCGGGATCCACGTCGCGGCCATGCACTCCGGACAGCGGCCCCAGTAGACGACCTCGGCTTCGTCAATCTCGTAGCCCGAGTCGTCGGCCGCGGTGAGGCACGGGGTGTGGCCGACCGCACAGTCGACGTCGACCATCCGGTTGCAGGTCCGGCAGATCAGGTGATGGTGGTTGTCACCCACCCGGTTCTCGTAGCGGGCCGACGACCCCGCCGGCTGGATGCGCCGGAGCAGGCCCTTGTCGGTGAAGGCGGCGAGGGCGTCGTACACCGCCTGCTGGGAGATGGCGCCGATCTCGGCCCGGACGGCCGTGTGGATGTCGTCCGCCGTGCTGTGGGGCCGGTCGGACACCGCCCGCAGGACCGCCAGGCGCTGGGCCGTCACCTGCAGGCCGTGCCGCCGGAGAAGCGCATGATCGTCGATGGACACCTCTCCCGCCACGCTCGGAGCCTACCCTTCTTGCTGGAGTAAGTCCAGATCTGGGGAGATGCCAGTTTTCTGACTAGGTCGTCATCAGGGCGCCGGCCGGGCCCGGCACCTGGTCGTGCCCACTGCCTCCCGCTCGGCCGGCGCCATGGAAGTCGACGAGGAAGGCGGTGGTGTCGTCGCTGAGCACGCCGTGGTGGTCGAAAACGATGTGGGACAGCTGACGCACGGTTTCGGCTGCGTCCGCACCCCCCCGGGACCGTTCGGCGAGCAGCGCGACGAGACGTTCCTCGCCGAAGTCCTCGCCGCCGGAGCGGTGGGCGTCGACCACGCCGTCGGTGATGCAGAACAGCCGGTCGCCCGGCTGCAGGACAACGTGGGCGATCTCCGGCACACCGTTGAGGCCGAGGCCGGCGGGCAGCGTCGGTTCGCACGCCAACGCCCCCACGACCTCACCGCCGCGTACGAGCAGTGGCCGAGGATGGCCCACGTTGATCCAGGCGAGGCGCCCCCCGACCAGGTCGAGTCGCCCGAGAACGCAGGTGACGAACTCCTCGTCCCTGGTCCTGGCGGCGACGGCCCTGTCCATCGCCTGGTAAGTCGCCTCGAGGTCGAGGCCCGAGCGCCGGCTGTGGCGATAGCTGCTGACTGCGAGATGGGAGAGCTGGCTCGACGCCAACCCATGGCCCATGGCGTCGAAGACCCCGAAGTCGAGTGTGTCCCCGTTGACGGCGTAATCGAAGGAGTCTCCACCCACCTCGTAGGCCGGCTGGATCAACCCGGCGACCGAGACCCGCCCGCTGTCCAGGCTCAACGGAGGCAGGAGGTCCCACTGCATCTCCGCCGCCAAGCTGAACTTCTCCGATCGGCGGAGCGACGTGTACGCGTCCGTGCACTGACCACGGGTCACCAGCAGCGCCGCCACCACTCCGGCGAGGCTGTCGGCCAACGACCGGGCGTCGTCGTCGATGGGGGACATGATCACGGACATCACGCCGAGGCGGGCGGCGCCATCCACCACGACGCTCCACAGCCGGCCGCCGACGTCGGCCGGTTCGACCAACTGGCAGGCAGTGGTGAACGCCAGCCCGCCTGCCGAGCCGTCCATGTCGATCGACCCGACGACCGCCGAGCCCGGAATCGGCACCAGGCGACGCTGCTCGAAATCGCTCACGTACACCGAGAGGTCGCGCATCCCGAACGCGGCCACGCGCCGACCCAGGAACTCCCCGAGCCGGTCCGGCGCCTGGCGACGGGACTCGTGCAGCAGCGCGGCCACCTGGGCGTAGACGCCCGAGGATGAAGCCCTGGCCGCGACTGCCGGGGTGCGATCGCCGTCCCCGACGACCATCGCCAGCTCTTCTGGAACGACGCTGTCGACCATGTGCACGCCTTTCCCTGGGGCCAACGACGCGCTACCGGGGTCCGGGGCGACGTGCCGGGAAGGCCGGCACAAACCTCATGTGCCAGGACAAAAAATACACCGTTTCACCGACCACGGTTCGCTCAGCCACGGGCGTCGCAGGTCAGCCCGACAGGATGCCCAGACCGACGAGCAGCAGCACGATCCAGGCCAGCACCCAGCCGCCCATCACGACGAGCAACCCGAGCATGACCACGCGGGGAAGGCGGTAGGCCGGTCCCGCTGGTCGGACGCCCCTCGTCGGGCCGCCACCCGCGGCGAGTGCCGAGAACACCCCTGCACGATCGAAGAGGGTGACGGCGCCGATGCCGACGACGGCGCACGGCACCACGATGAGCGCCACGAGGATCACCGAGGTCCCCCCGCAACGCCCGGCACCCGCGCTGGCACGCCCACGGGAGGCACGTGGACCGGTCGCCCGTCGGCCGGGACCGGAGATGCCGATCCGGCGGCCGGCGAGGAGGTGACGGTCGTCGTGGCCGTCTTCGTGGCCGTCGTCGTGGCGGTGGCGCCCGGTGGCGGGCGGGGAGCGGCGAACGACTGGGGCGGCGTGGTCTCGAGCGCCGCGGTCATGAAATCGTGCCAGGCCTGGGCCGGGAGCGTCCCGCCGTAGACCTGGGCCAGGTCCTTGATGTCGATCAAGGGCTTGCGGCTGTCGGCGAAGCCCATCCACACCGAGGTGACGAGTGACGGCGTGTAGCCGACGAACCATGCGTCTCCCGCGCCCTCGCTCGTCCCCGTCTTGCCGGCGGTGCCGTCGGGGCGGCCGATGTCGGCGGCCGTCCCCGTGCCGTAGCTCACGACGTCGGTCAGAACCGAGGTCACGCCGTCGGCGACGTCGGCGGCCAGGACCCGCTTCCCGGTCCGAGCGGTGTTGTCCTCCAGGACCGTTCCGTCTGCGTCCGTGACCTTCACGACGGGCGAGGCGGGAAACTGCAGGCCGCGTGCCGCGAAGACACCGTAGGCGGCGGCCATGTCGAGGGGTGAGACCTCGGCCGCGCCCAGCGTGAGGCTGGGCCCGTAGGGCTCGCCGTTCGGGAGCAGCCCGTCCGGGCTGATCATGGTGAGGCCCAGGCGGTGGGCGAGCTCGGCCGTCCCGGCCACGCCGACGTCCTGGATCAGCTGCGCGTACACGGTGTTGACCGAGTGGACCGTCGCGTCCCGGAGGCTGATCGACCCGAAGCTTCCGCTCTCCACGTTGCGGACGGTGCACCCGCTGCCGCTGCACCCGGGGTAGGTGTAGGTCCCGGGACCGGAGTAGTAGGTGCTGTCGGCGTCGAAGCCCTGTTCGAGGGCCGTCGCCAGGGTGAAGGGCTTGAACGAGGATCCGGGCTGGCGGCCGCTGCCTCCGCCGCTGATGCAGAGAGGGAGGTCGTCGGCCGCCGACCCGGCGGCCACGGGGCAGGCACCGCCCAGGGCCAGGTTGACCTGCGAACGGGCGAAGTCGCGGCCGCCCACCATGGCCCGGACCAGGCCCGTGGCCGGGTCGATCGTCACCATCGCCATGTCGAGGGGCGCCTCGGTTCCGTCGAGGGCGTTTGCGACGGAGGCCTCGGCCATCGCTTGCAGGGCCGGGTCGAGCGAGGTCTCCACCCGCAGGCCGTGCTGGTAGACGGCGTTGTCGCCGTAGCGGGCGACCAGGTACCGGCGCAGGTAGTCGGCGAACCAGGGGTACGCCGAGGCGGTGGCCCCGGCCGGATGGACGAGGGTCTTCGAAGCATCCGTCGCCGTCCCCTCGGTGGCCAGGGCGAGGGTCTGGGCCGACGCCGCGTTCAGTTCCTCGGGGGTGATGCGGCCCTGGTCGGCCATCTTCCGGAGGACACCGATCCGCCGGGTTTCGGCCTCCGCGGGATTGGTCTGGGGTCCGTACCGGCTCGGGGACGGGAGGACGCCGGCGAGAAGGGCCGCCTCGGAGAGGGTGAGATCCCGAACCGACTTGTGGAAATAGGACTCGGCGGCTGCCCCCACACCGTAGTTGCCCCCGCCGAAGTAGGCCCGGGAGAGATAGAGGTAGAGGATCTCGTCCTTGCTCATCTTGTCCTCGACCCGCCCGGCCAGCACCGCCTCGTCGATCTTGCGCCCGAGCGTCCGACGGTCGCCGGTGTAGGCCAGGCGGACGTACTGCTGGGTGATCGTCGACGCCCCCTGGCGGTAGCCGGTCCCCCGGATGTCGGCCCAGAGGGCGCGCAGGATGCCGCGGGAGTCCACCCCGCGATGGGAGTAGAAGCGCTGGTCCTCGGCCGCCACGACGGCTTGGCGCAGGACGTCGGGAATGTCCTCGCGGGCGACGGGCAGGCTGGTGTCGAACCGGTGGAAGGTCGCGATCTGGGCTCCGGTGGCGTCGTAGGCGCGGGTGATCTGTGCGTCGATGCCGGGACGCAGGGGCGGAAGGGATCCCGATTTCGGGGACAGGAGCACGGCCCCCAGGACGCCGGTGACCAGGACGGGCACGAGGAGGGAGACCACGGCCATCCTCGTCGTCGCGGCCCACAACCGACTCTCGCCCAGGGGCCCCGGCGAGAACATCCGGACGGAGCGAACCGCCAGGGGCTGCGCATCCTCCCCGCGGGCCCCGGCCGGGGGTGGTGCGACGTCGCGGTGCTCCGCGACCTCGTTCTCCCGACGGCGACCGCCACCGTTGTCCGGCGCTGGGGTGCGATAGGCGGAAAGGACGTCGGTCATCGAGGGACCGGGTGGAGATGGCGGCTCGGCCCGAGCCCCTGGCTGATCGTCACGTCCCACTCCCTTGGCATCGTCGCTGATGACGTTGCCGGGGTCCGGGGCAGACGGGGCGACAGAGGCCCCGCCGAGACGAGCGGCCGATCACGGCGCTCGTCCTACGGTTGCAAGGATACCTGGGGGGGTTCGTGGCCAAACAGGATTCTCCCCCGCACCCGGACGCCGACGCTCCAGGTGTCCTCCGCCGGCGCCGCTCCTGGACAGCTCAGACGGCGGCGCTGCTCGGCGGCACGGGTACGGCGGCCTCGGTGAGCAGGTCGAGCACCTCGCCGATCGTCCGGGTGCGACCGATGGACTCGGGCAGGGGCAGGTCGCCCTGGATGTGGTAGCGGTTCCGGCGACCGTCCTTCTCCTTGACGATGTAGCCGTCCTTGGTGAGGTCGGTGACGATGGCGTACGCACTGCGTTCGGTGATGGCCAGGGCGGTGGCGATGTCGCGCAGCCGGAGGCCGGGGTCGTGGGCGATGCAGACGAGAGCCCGGGCGTGGCTGGTAAGGAAGCCCCACTTGGCCATGGTGCAACTCTAGTGCAGCCTTTCTAGAATTGCCCTTCATTTCTATCTAGGTAGGTCGATTCTAGAAGCAAGTTGCTAGTGTAGTGATGCCGGTGTAAGGTCGTGAGGCGGGGTGACCTCGAACTTCTTCGACGATCCGGCACACCGCAAGGGAGCGACTCATGAGGCACCTGCAGCAGCACCGAGCCCGCCGGGGGATTCTCGTCGGCACCGTGATCCTGGCCACGAGCGTCCTCACCGGAGCGCCCCCCGCCCACGCCGCGGTGAACTGCGTCGCCGGCCCCGGCGTCACCCAGACCAGCACGACGGTGACCGGTACGTCCGGCAACGACACCATCGACTGCGGGGGAGCGAACCCGGGCAAGACCATCAACGGCAACGGTGGCAACGACACGATCACCGGCACCGTGTTCGTGGACACGATCAACGGGAACGACGGCAACGACACCCTGACGGGGGGCATCGGCGACGACGTCCTCGTCGGTGGGAACGGCGACGACACCCTCACCGGCAGCGCGGGGAACGACTACCTGAGCGGGGGCGTGGGCAACGACACCGTGACCGGCAGTGAGGGCGACGACATCGTCTACGGCGACACGGGGGACGACACCCTGAACGGCGGCGTCGGGAACGACACCCTGAACGGCGGCGGCGGCACCGACATCATCAACGGCGGCGCAGACGACGACAGCCTGACCGGCCCGCCCCTCGACGGACGGATCGACACGCTCAATGGCGGCGCCGGTACCGACGCGTGCCAGCGCCCGGTGCTGCTCGACCTTCTGGCCCGGGACGTCCTGATCGCCTGCAACCCGTAACCCAGCCTCTCCGCCGGCGCCGCCGGACACGGCCCGCGACGGCTCCCGCCTGGGGGATTCCTCAGCCGGGGGCCGTCGTCGTCCGGGAGAGCCGGAGGAACCCGAACGTGGCCAGGAACGACGCCGCGTGGTCCCAGTCCGCCATCTGGTGGTGCACCAGCAGTCCGCCGGCGATGACCAACGAGCAGACGGCCGTCATCGTCCGGTGGCGGAGCACGGCCGCCACCGCCCCCGCGCCGGCGGCCACCCCGGCGGAGAAGCCGTAGTCGATACTCGCCGCGGCCGCCGCCGCCAGCCGCCAGCCCAGCCGTCCCAACAACAGGGCGCCCGCCCCGACCAGCGCCGAGCCGGCCACCGCCCCGCCGATCGCCACCGCCAGGGCCCGGGCGTGGCCCGCCAGGTACTCGTAGGCGCCGATCGAGACGACGAGGCTGGCGGCAATCGAGCAGGTCATGAACGGGTCGCGAGTGAGGACCAGCGACGTGACCCACCGCCACCATTGGCGGTCGGCGACGAAGTCCGGCGACACACCCCATCGCCACGCCGTCGTCGCCGCCAGCGAGCCCCGCAGCGGCCGGGTGACGAGGGCCACGCCGACGACGGTGGCCGCCAGCATCAGCGCCACCACCGGTATCCGCACCCGGGCTCCCGGTCCCGACCGACGGACCTGGTGGAAGCGGGCGGCGAGGTCACGGGCGACCCGGGAGGCGGTGCCGACCCGGCCGCCGCGCACGCCGATGCCGATGCCGATCGGCCTCACGGGTCCCAACGGTAGGGGACCGCCACGCCGGGCGGACCGCGCCGGCGTTCGCGTCCGGCAAATTCCCTTTTCGTAGGTCGTTGTGATCCCGCTCACAGGTTGTCGGCGCATCCTCCGCGGTGGACACGACGAACGCCCGGGGTGTCCCGGGCCAAAGGAGACCGATGAAGCCCCTACGCAAGAGTGTCGCGGCGGCGTCGATGGCCGGCGCGCTGCTGACCGGCGCCGCCGCCGGAGCCCTCCTCTTCGGGCCCCACGGCGCGGGCGCCCAGACCACGACGACCGCGCCCACCTCCGGTACGACCGGGGGCTCCACGTTCAAGAGCAACGAGGACCCGGCCCACGAGGCGGCCGAGTCGGCGGAGCAGGAAGCGGCCGAGAGCTCGGGCAGGTTCGCCGGGCGCGGCCACCGGCACGGGAGCAACGAGGACCCGGCCCACGAGGCGGGCGAGTCCGCCGAGCGGGAGGCGCAGGAGGACGCCCGAGCGGCGACGACCACGACGGTGCCGTAAGGTCCCGGGAGCCGGCACCCGCCGGTCGGGAGGGTCGAGGCTAGGCCGGCGCCAGCTCGTCGGCGGTGGCGACGGCGATGGTGACGGCCAGCACCGACAGGAGGGCCCCGGGCAGGCCCGCCAGCTCGAGGCCGACCAGCCCCCCGGCCAGGGTCAGGAACGGCCCCACGTGGACCGTCTGGCGCTCCACCCTTTGCTCGACCAGGAAGTTCTCGGCCAGCTGGTAGATGACGAACGCGGCCGCCAGCCAGGCCGCGTCCGTCCCCGAGGAGACGGCGGCCAGCCCCACGATCGGGAGGGAGGCGACGAGGGCGCCTCCCAGCGGGACCAGGTCCCAGAGTCCGACCCAGATGCCGAGGGCGGCGGCCCCGGGCACGTCGGCGGCCCGGGCCATGGCGAAGGCGAACAGGCCCGCGGCGAGGGCCATGGTGAGGGTGGCCGCCGCATACCCGAAGGCCCGGGCGTACACCACCGGTCCCAGCGCCTGGAGGCGATCGCGGCGGCGGGGATCGGAGAACTGGCGGACGGCGGCGGCCGCGATCCGGGGGCCGTGCTGCAGGAAGAAGATGGTGAGGACCCCGGTGGCGAGGAAGGCGACGCCCCGCGTGGCGGCGGCCCGGAGGGCGTCCGCGGTCGAGCCCCCCCGCAGGCGTTCGGGCAGCTCGTCGAGGAAGCGGCGGGTGCGGTCGGCGACGTGGAGGTCGCGGGCGATCTCCCCGAACCGGGGTGAGCGCTCCAACTCCGCGGCCCGCTCGGGGGCGACCTCCTGGAGCCGGCGGGTCTGGGACTGGACATCGTCGACCAGGCCGTAGACCACGACCCCGGCCGCGCCCACCAGCGCCACCATGACCACCAGCACGGCCAGTCCCCGGCGCATCCGGCGCTGGAGGAACGAGACGATGGGATGGAGCAGGCCGGCGAAGGTGGCGGCCACCAGGATCCACCCGATGACCCGCCGGGACGCGGCCAGCACGGCCAGCCCGGCGAGGGTTGCGCCGAGCATCCCCACGGCCAGCACCGCCGACCGGGGACTGATCGACAGCCGCTCCCTGGGCGCCGCCACGTCGGTAGAGTACCGACGGTGGCGGACTCCGGCCTCCCTCCGGTCTCGGCGCAGGCCCCCACCGCCGCCGGCCCCGGCCCCGACCCCCCGTCCCGCGCCTCCCGCCGCCGGCGACGGCCGAGCGCCGAAGTCCCGGTGCGTGAGGTCGATCTCGACTGGCGCTCGGTGGCGTGGGTCCTGGGGGCGTTCGTCGCCCTCCTCGCCCTCACCAACCTCATCCGGGTCGCGCCCCGGGCCCTCACCGTCCTGGCGGTGGGCACGCTCCTCGCCCTGGCCCTGACGCCGGTGGTGACCGCCGCCCAGCGCCGCCTCCACCTCCGCCGGCCGGCGGCGGTGGCCACGGTGGTGGTCGGACTGGTGCTGGTGGCGGTGGCCGCCACCGCCCTGCTCGTCCCCCCCGCGGTCCGCCAGGCAGGCCAGCTGGGCGGCGATCTCGACGAGGTGGTGGGCCAGATCGAGGAGGTCCCGGTGATCGGCGACGACCTGGCCAAGGCCGGCACCGCGGACAAGGTCCGGACGTGGATCGAGGACCTGCCCAACCGCCTGGAGGGGGCGGACACGCCCATCGGCGACGCCGCGGTGCGGGTGGCCGACGGGTTCATCGCCGTCTTCTTCACCCTGCTCGTCACCATCAGCCTGCTCCTCGACGGCGAGCGCCTGATCCGGGGGGTGCGGCGCGTGGTGCCACCGCCCCGTCGGTCCCAGGCCGATCGCATCGGCCGGCTGGCCTACCAGACCGTGGGCCGCTACGTGGCCGGATCGGTGCTCGTGGCGGGCGTGGCCGGCCTCAGCATCCTGGTCATGGGGCTCGTCCTGGGCGTGCCCCTGACCCCGTTGCTGGCCCTGTGGGTGGCCATCTTCGACCTGGTTCCCCAGATCGGAGGGGCGATGGGCGGCATCCCCTTCGTCCTCCTCGGCCTGACCCAGGGGATCACGACGGGCCTGATCTGCGCCGTCTTCTTCGTGCTCTACCTCCAGTTCGAGAACCACGTCCTCGGCCCCCTGATCGTGGGGAAGTCGGTGCACCTGTCCCCGCCGGCCACCATGACCGCGGCCCTGATCGGGGTGTCGGCGGGGGGCGTGGTGGGGGCGCTGCTGGCCGTCCCGGTGGTGGCCTCGGTGAAGGTGGTGTACCTGGAGCTGCGCCAGCCGCCGCCCGAACCCGACCTCGCCCGGTTCACGGAGGCGGGGGCGGGGGACGGGCCGGACGTGGGCGAGGGTGGCGAGGAGTAGCCAGCCCCCGCCGGTACGATCCGGGCATGCGTCGGGAGGCGATGACGCTCGGCCTGGTGACCGTGGCCTTGGTGATGGCGGCGGCCGGGTCGGGGTCGGTGTCCCGCGGCGGTGACCAGGTGGTGGAGGTGGCCGGGCCCGGCCCGGCGGACACGGCCCCGTCGCCCACCGTTCTCGCCCTGCCCCCCGCCTTCCCGTCCACCACCACGACACCGCCCCACCGCCACGTGGTGGCCACCGTGCGGGGGGAGTCGATCGACGTGTTCCCGACGCCGTCCGCCGACCAGGCGCCCTCGTGGACCCTGCCCAACCCGCGGGCGTCGGGGGCGGACCAGGTGTTCCTCGTGAACGAGGAGCGGGGCCCGTGGCTGGACGTCATGGTGCCGGTGCGTCCCAACGGCTCCACCGGGTGGATCCGCACCGCCGACGTCACCCTCGCCAGCCACGACTTCTCGATCGTGGTCGAGCTCGGCGCCCACCGGCTCACCGTGTACGAGGGCGACTCGGTGTGGGACGTCGAGCCGGTCGGCGTGGGGGTGGCCAACACGCCCACGCCGGGCGGGCACTTCTACACCGTCGAGCTGTTCGCCTCCCAGAAGGCGGCCTACGGGCCCTACGCCTACGGGTTGTCGGGGTACTCGGAGGTGTTCTACGACTTCGGCGGGGGCGACGGGCAGTTCGGCATCCACGGCACCAGCGACCCGTCCGGCATCGGGTCCGACGTGAGCAACGGGTGCATCCGCATGACGAACGAGGCCATCACCAAGCTGGCCGAGACGCTCCCCATCGGCGTGCCCGTCGAGATCCGGGCCTGAGGCGGCGCCCGGTCAGGGCGGGGAGAGGTCGTTGTAGTGCCGGGGCCGCACCCGCCGCCGCAGCGGACGGGTGAGCCGGCGCCAGAGCATCGGTGTTCCCGGCGGTGGCCACACCGCGGACGCCACGACCGCGGCGAGGACAGCCAGCACGAGGACGGCCACGACCATCGTGGGGAAAATGGTACCGAGAGTTCGTGTCCGAGCGGCGTCGGCTCGGTTACGTGGCGGTGAA
>Ga0105245_10002617_pt1 | contig 16217 bp, 8 predicted proteins | sample KBSM54metaG_FD_81523 | JGI IMG/M metagenome (GOLD analysis project Ga0105245, IMG submission 81523) | Miscanthus rhizosphere microbial communities from Kellogg Biological Station, Michigan, USA - KBS M5-4 metaG | ecosystem: Host-associated > Plants > Roots > Rhizosphere > Soil | place: Michigan...
AGAAAGATCCGAGTTCGAACCAACGACCGTACAACTCCGCCGTTGCGCCGCTGAGAAACCCTCCCACATCCGTGCCCACGAAAGGCACGCCGCTCACGGACATGCCTTGCAACATCGAAGGCGCCATGCCGAGGTGATCCCAGGCGCTGAACATGTCTCCCGTCCAAACCGCGGCATAGCGCTGGATGCCCGGACAACCCGAACGCGACAAAATGAACGGACGACGGTTGGGGAACGCCTGCAACTCGCCGGCAAACGTGGCCTGCGCTTCGAGCTTGGCGTACACGTTCTTCACTTCCGCGAACGTTGCGGGCACGCCGTCGCCGGCGACTTTCACGTCGAGCGGAAGCAGCGCGGCGGGCTCATTGACGTCGATCCACGCGCCGTGCAGGCCGATTTGCAGGAACGCGGCCAAGTGGTCTGCCCAAAAACTGCGCGCGCCCGGCTGCGTGAAATCTGGGAATACCGCTTGTCCTGAGATTTGGTCGGCGGTCAGCGGGGCACCATTCGTACCGAGGATGAAGGCCTTGGCTTTGATACCGTCGTTGTACGCAGCATAACTGCCACCGGGATCGCTCTTCACCCCAGGGTCGAAAATGGTCGTGACCTTGAAGCCGGTCGCTGCGAGGCGTGCGAGCATGTTCTTCGCATCACCGAACGCACTCGGACTCCAGGTGAAGTCTCGATAGCCATTCATGTAGTCGACGTCGAGCCACAAGCCGTCGGCCGGCAGCTTACGCTTGCGAAACTCCGCACCAACGGCCTCGAGACGGGCAGAGGGCGTATAAGACCAGCGCGATTGGTGATAGCCGATCGCCCAACGCGGCGGCAACATCGGGCGCCCCACGAGCCGCGTGTAACGCTCCAGCACCTGAGCCGGCGTTGGACCATCGAGCACGAACAGATCGGCGTCACCGCCGTCGGTGCCGATCGTGAGCAGATCAGCGTTGCTCGAGCCCACATCGAAACGGCTGCGCCAGGTGTTGGCGAGGAACGCGGCGCTCGCGTGTCCGGCGCTGCTCAAGGCCAAGACGTAGGGGTGTGACTGATAGATGGGATCGGTGTTCGGGCTGTAGCCATGCCCGTCCTTGCTGAACGGATCGGTGTTCCAGAGATCATAGGCGCGCCCGCGCCGCATGGAATTGCCGGTTTTCTCGCCCAATCCATAGATGCGCTCACCCGCCGCGAGTGTCCGCGTGAGGTTCAATTTGCCGTTGTCGTCGCGCTGAAATGGCGCGCCCTCTTTCCAAAGAGCCGTACCGTCGGTCGCCGTAATGGAAAGCGCGCAGTCGGTACCGGCTAGCTCGATCCGGAGCGCGCTCGTCTCGATTTGGAGTTTGTCGGCCGTGTCGTCGACACGCGCGCCGTGGGGGCCAGCGAAGCTCGTGACATCGAATAACCAGCCGCGGTCGGGCTGCGGAGTGCCATTGATCACGAAGTGGATGCGCACGAGCGCATCCTCGAGCACATCCACCTGCGCGACGCGGCCGGCAGTGCAAGCTCGCGTGGCATGCACGGGCAGCGCCGGATCCCCCGCTTGTCCGCCGCTGCCACCCGAAGGTTCTGCGTCAGGCACCGACGCGTCGACCCATGGCGCGCCGCCCGAACCCGCGATTCCACCGGCGCCGGCGATGCCTGCCGCGCCAGCCGCATTTCCGGTGGTTCCAGCAGCGGAAAGCGCTGGCTCCGAACTCGTCCCACAGGCATCGACGACGATCATCGGCACCAGGCCCGCGACCAGCCACAGGCACACGGGTCGCACGGGAGCGATGTTCATGACCACGAGGTCGTCGGTGTGTCTGCTCGCCAGACAACAATTTCACGCGCCAATCTTTTTTTGACTCGCGTCGGTTGAACGTTGCCAATGAAAGTCCCCAGCACTCCGAGTGCCGGGAACTCTCTTGCGTGGCGGCTCGAAGGGCGATTGCCTCGCAGCTCGCGTTAGACGCTTGACTCAGTCAGCGTTCCGGGGCGGGTTGACCGGCACGGCTTCGCAAAAGCTCGGGCAGCTCTTGGTTCCGGGCACGCACGGGGATGCGATGCAGGCTTCGTTTGCGGGACAATCGGCGTTGGTCGTGCACGTGTTGTCGCCGGGCGGGTTGCTCTTGCTGGGCGAAACGGGCCCGCCACCGGTACCCGCCGTGCTCTTCGCCTGACACGAGGGCGAACAATTGGTTGCCCCCGGGACACAGGGCGGCACGATGCACGCTTCACCCGCGGGACAATCGGCGTCGTTCGTGCACGTGCCGCTACTCGGCGGGCCGCCTTTGCCCGGCGAAACCGGCCCTTTGCCGGGGTCATTGCCGTGGCTGACCTGGCAGGAAGAAGGACAGCTCTTAGTGCCCGGTACGCACGGGGACGCGATGCAGACTTCGCCCGCACGACAATCAGTGCTCGTGATGCAGTTCTTATTCAGCGTCGATGCGGACGCGGACGTCCCATCGTTGGCCGGACTCCCTCCGCAAGCGACGAGTGCCCAGGAGACCGCCAGAAAGGCCGTGAGAAATGAGAAGCGCATTGGAAAATCCTTCTACCGGTTATTTTTCAGTTTGATGGGTGACGGAGGCGACGGTGTGCGCCGCACTGGGCTCACTCTCGTTAGAACCGCGACGCCGCGGCGCGCGGCACGGCGGCCGGTCGATTTCGACACAACGGCCGTTGCACCAGCTGATGGCACCCGTTCTTGCCGAGCATTCGCCCTCCGAACACGGCTTCGCGCAGATCAGCCAATTCGCCACATTTACGAGGCCAGAACGATGCTGCAGGCTCGCCATGGAGGCGAAGGCCAAAGCCAGCTGATATCGGCCGCCCGCGCCAGGGCGCCCACCCCGCCTCACGAAAATCGACTGAGCCTCGAGAAATTTCACGCCCCGCATGTCGATCGGAAGGCCGCTCACTCGACGTCCCGTTGACGCCAGCAGCGACGCCCGCCCTGGCACGGAGAACCAGATGAACACGACCTCGAAATCTACCCTCGCTCGTTACCTGCCCATGGCTGCCCGCATCCTCTTGGGCATCATTTTCCTGGGCTCCGGCATCTTCGGGATGCTCATGGCATTGGGCGTCGTGCCCATGCCGCCACAGAAGGAGCCGCTCTCAGACGCCGCCGCAGCCTTCATGGCAGGGCTCTTCAAATCTCGCTATTTGTTCAAACTGATCAAAGCCACCGAAATCGTGAGCGGCGCGCTGCTGCTCGCCAACCGTTTCACGCCGCTGGCGCTGATCTTGCTCGCGCCCATCGTGGTGAACATCTTTGCGGTGCACGTCTTGCTCATCCCTTCGGGTCTGCCGGTAGCCATCGTCGTCCTGGCGCTGGAGGCGTATTTGGGGTGGGCCTATCGCGACTCGTACCGTGCGCTCTTCGTGCCCCGCGCACAGCCGACGTGATGGGCGAACGTCAACGCAGGCTTGGATCGCCGGGCGGCTTTTTGAGGCGTGATTGCGCGTCGATGCCCGAGAGCACCTCTACGTAGATGCCGTCGGACAAGCCGAGCTTGAGCTCGCGCCGCTCGAAGCGTTGCGGCTTGGTCTCCACGTCCACGAACGTGCGGCCGTTATCGAAGGTGACCACGCTCTCATTGACCGCGAGGACGTGGTCACGACGCCCGAGAATGATATCGGCGTTTGCGCTGTAGTTGGCGCGGATCATCACGTCGTCCTTGAGCTCGAGGGCGGCTTTCACTTCGAACTCGATCGTGCCGTCTTTTTCTACGCCTTTGGGCGAGACGTATTCGAGCTTGCCCGTGAAGCGCTCGCTGCCGAGGGCGCCAACCGCGATGGCAACCGGCATGCCCTCACGCACCTTCCCTACCTCGGACTCGTCCACGCGGCCCTGAAAAATCATGTCGCTCATGTCGGCCACGGAGGCGATGGTCGTGCCTTCGCTGAAGGTGTTGGCCTCGGTGACGGAAGTGCCCACCTTGACCGGCACATCCAACACCGTCCCCTCCACTGTCGAGATGACCACGTTGGAGACGTGGGTCGACTTCGTGGACGTCCCCTGAATCAGCAAATCGCGATTGCTCTCCGCGGCATCTAGCTCGGCTTTGCGGAGTTGCGCGGACAATTGATATTGATTGAACTCCGTCTGCGTCACCAGATTCTGCGCGTAAAGTTGATGAAAGCGCTCCGCTTCCGCCTGCGCGCTCTTGGCGCTGATTTCGGCACTGTACACCTTGGCTTCGGCCGCATCGACTTGCACCATGTTGGGCATGATGCGGATCTTGGCCACGAGCGCGCCCTGTTTCAGGTTCTGCCCCGGGTGAATCAAGATCTTCTCGATCACCCCGGAGACGCGCGGCTTGATGGTGACTTCGCGGCGCGGCACGAGTGCGCCGGGCGCGACCGTCTTCTTCACGATGTCCATCGTGACGGGGAGCACCGTCTCGTACACGATCGGGCGAGCCTCGGATTTGCGATACAAGAACACCAGCGTGGCCACGAACGCGACCAGCACCGAAAAGCTCAGCAATACGGGGACGGCGCGGCGAATCATTCGGCCCCCAGCGCTTCGACCGGGTGGACCCGGGCTGCGTGGCGCGCCGGGACGACTGCCGCCACGACCCCCGCCACGATCAAGACCAACACCGCGACCAACGCGACTTGTAAGCTCACCTCCGGCTGACTGACGGGCGCTTTGGGTAGCCGGCTGAGGGCGCGCCCCGCCGCTTCGAGCCCGAACACGCCCGCCACCACCCCCGAATACCCGGCAAGGCTCGTGAGGACCAGCCCCTCGGCCACGACCAAAGAGATGATCGAAATCGGCGTCGCGCCCAGGGCCTTGCGCACGCCGATCTCCTTCGTGCGCTCTTTCACAATGATGAGCAGGATGTTGCTCACCCCCAGCATCCCAGCCAGCAACGTGAGCGTACCGACGAACCACACGAACTTGCGAATACCGGCGAATAGCCCATGAATTTGCTCGAATTTCTTGGCTGCATTGAACGAACCGAGCGCTTCGGCATCGGCGGGATCGATGCGATGCCCTCGCATTACCGAGCGCCGCACGCGATCTTCCACGAGCGCCGCGGATTCATTGCGCTGCGCGGTGAGGCCGAACCAACCGACCTTGTCCTTCTGATTGAAGACGGTTTGGAACGTCGAAAAGGGCACGAACACCGAGGCGAGCAGGTGGTCTGCGTCGTCACCGGTTTTTAGGGTGTGAATCACGCCGACTACCTGAAAGTGGACCCGTTTGATCGAAATGTATTTGCCGATCGGATCGGTGTCAGCAAAGAGCGTCTTCTTCACTTCTTGTCCGAGCACCACCACTTTGCGCTCTTCGCTCATGTCGCGCGGGTTGATGAAGCGCCCCGTATCCACGATCAGCGGTTCGACGTAGGCGAACTCCGGGCTATCGCCCATCACGGTGAAGGCGGCCTTCTTCGCGCCGTAGTTCATCTGCTGCGGGTCACGCCAGTTACCGAGCTGCAAACGCGGCGCCACATGCTCGACTCCCGGCGTGCGGCGGACCGCGCCGATGTCCGCATCGTTGAAACGCACATAACGCCCTGGTGACAAGCCCTTGTAGGGCATGGAGGTGCGTTGCGGCCAGACGTACACGCTGTAGTTGGTGAGCCCGCTCAAGTTCCGCACCACGCCCCGCTCCAAGCCGTTACCGATGCCGAGCATCAAAATCAACATGAACACCCCCCAAAACACGCCCAGCGCCGTCAAAAATGCACGCAGCCGGTTCTGCCGCAGTGTCGCCCAAACCTCCTGCCAGGTGTCGAGATCAAACACGCAGCGCCTCCATCGGACTGATGCGCGCCGCGTGCAGCGCCGGAAAAAAGCCAGCCAGTGCGCCGCTCGCGACGAGCACTGCTGCCGCGGTGAGCACGACGGGTAAGTCGACGTCCGGCTGCCTCATGTACGGCACGTCCGTCACGTAACGCGCGGCAAGCTCGACCACGCCGATGCCCGCCAAGAGCCCGGCGTAGCCCGCGACCGAAGTCACGATCACGGCTTCACCCACGATGAGCGCGACCATCGAAAAGCGCGTCGCACCGAGCGCTTTGCGAATGCCAATCTCGCGCGTTCGCTCCCTGACCGAAACCAGCATGATGTTGCTGACTCCAACGATGCCCGCGAGCAAGGTGCCGACACCGACCACCCACACGAACGCCGCGATCCACACGAACACGCCGTTGATGAGCTCGAACTGCTCGATATTGTTTTGAACGCGCAGGGCCTGGCGGTCGTCCGGCGAGACCCCTTTGCGTTCAGCCATGAATCGCAGCACTTGCGCGGCCAAGATCTTGCTGTCCGAAAGGTTCGTGGAACCGACCGTGAACATGATCTGGTGCACGCGACCGGGTTGCCCGTAGAGCAATTGAGCGGTGGTGACGGGCACGTAGATCTTCTTCAGTTCCGCCTCGCCGCCCACGTCTTCGAATACGCCGACCACACGGTAGGAAAGCCCACGGATATTGAGGTACTCCCCGAGCGGGTTCCTTTGACCGAACAGGAAAGCCACCACCTTGCTGCCGATCACGCACACCTTTCGATGCTCGGCGAGGTCCGCATCGTTCAAGTATCGGCCGTGGGTGACGATCGTCTGCTCCAGGAATTGATGCCCTGGGTTTGCGCCGCGGATATCGAACGCGGCGTGCTTTGCGCCGTAGCTGACGGTGAATTCGCCAAACATGTAAAAGCGGGCCGCGATATGATCGATGCTCGGAAAGTTCCGCGCGAGTGCGGCGTAGTCATCGTTCATCAGCTTCACGATTCGGCCCGGGCCACGCCCACCGAACGCGCGTGACGTCTTTCCCGGGTACAACCAGAGCGAGTTCAGGGCGACGTCGCGAAACTCATAGGCAGCGCCTTTTTGCAGGCCGCGTCCGGCGCCCAGCAGGACCACGAGCATCAACATGCCCCAAGCCACGCTGAGCGCAGTGAGCGCGCCGCGCAGCTTGTTGCGTTGTAGCGTGGCAAAGATCTCCTGCAGTGCGTCGAACCCCGGCAACATTAGCTCACCAACGCGCCGACGATATCGCGATCGCCCTGAAACGGCATGCGGCCGTGAGCCATGAGCAGATTGTCCACGACCAGAAAATCCCCGTTTTGCCAGCGAATGAGCACGGAGTTTTTCCAGTAAGCGCGGGCGATGTGCCACTCATCGCTCGCCGAGAGCCCCTCCGGATGTGGTTCCAACCCGAGCAGGCCTTTCAGCACCAACCAAGCGGTGCGTGGCTTGAGGAGTGCGGCGGCGGTGCGAGCGAGCGCACGCAGCCGAAGCACCCCGCGCGCGTTCAGGCTGCCCAAAAACTGGTCGAAGAAGTGACCGGTCAGCTTGCGAGTTCTCAGGCGATTCACCCACAGACGCTCGCCCGTCTGCGGATGGACGACGACCGCGGGACAACTCGAAGTGAACACGAGGTGCTCACCTTCGACCGCGATCTCCGCACCCGAGCGGGCTCGCGCAAAGGCTTCGGCCTCCGCTGCAGTGCGCAGACGGGCATTTTGCATGACGAGTTCGACGGGCAGCACGGTTCGCACTCGATAGTGCCGTCCCATCACTTTCGCGAGCGTGCTCCTCGGAATGTCCGCGAGGACGCGGCGGCAATCCGTGAGCGACGTTTCGCCCCCGAGCGACGGCGCCCGCAAGCTACAGAAGAGCAAGCGGCGCGGTAGCACAGGCAGGTACGAATCTTCGTTGTGAAAGGGCAGCATCTGCCGAGCGCGGGGGGTGCCGACGACGTGCGCCCCGGCGTCCCAAACGTGCTCGCTGCGCCACCCGCGCGGCCCGTCGTCGAACGGATGGGAGCTCGCGAGCTCCGGCTCCAGCGCCCGCGCGACTTCCTGAAAATCCGCGACATTCTGGATGTTGGTGGCCCCGCGAAACAGGATGGCGCCGTGCTGGAGCAAGCGAGCCTGCACTTCGCTGCGCTGCTCCGCGAGCCAAGTGGTGAGCTCGGATTTCTTCCCAATCACTCCCACGTCGACGACCAGCGGCGAAATCCCGCCGGTCGGAAATGTCGCCTCGTCCCCAGTGAGCGATCGACAGCAATCGTCGAATTTGATGCGCATCGTAACCCCGAGCGATCGTCTAACTCGCAATTCGCAACGCAACAAGGATCTGTGTAGCCGTCGAGCGTGACGGCAGCCACCGCGCTCGAGATTCGTTCATCGCTCTTGACGTCGTCGACCGCGAAAACCATGTTTGCTCAGCGGGGCTCTGATTTGTATTCTGTCGGGTCGTTCATAATCGATGCTCAACACAACCAGCGTATCGTTGTGGCCATCCGATTGGTCACATGGCTCCGGGGGCGGAGCCGCGCGTTGCCAAACCAACGCACTTCGGATAGTGGGAAAATAGGGGCGAAATGGCGACGATCGGTTTGCTGCCTTGCCCAGGGCAGGTGGGGCATTTCAACTGCAATTTTGCGCTCGCGCGCCGGCTGCAACACGCTGGCGCGGCCGTCGTATTCTATGGCTTCCCCTCCGATCGCGCGCTGGTCGACGCACAGGGGTTCGAGTTCCGTGTGTTGTCCGAACAGGATTTGCCGGAGTTCCCCGATTTCGAAAGTCGCCGTGAGCCGTTCCGTCTGCTCGCGGACTTGGAGCGGTTCTACGTCGCGCTCGCAGCGCACTCGAAGACATTGAACGTGAAGGCGCTGCTCGACGGAGGAGTCAGTCGATTCGTTTGCGACGGCCGCTTCGGCTTGGCAGGCCACTTGCTCAGGCTCACTGGGCTGCCGCATGTCGTGTTGAATACGACGCTGCCGTCGCTGATGGGCCGCTCCCCCGTCGACCCCTATTGGCCACCGATGCAGACCACCTGGTTGCCACCGCAATCCTGGTTGGGGCGGCGCCGCGTCGATCTGGCCTGGTGGTACGAGCGCGCGCTGCGCTGGAAGGCACCCAGTGCGTATCCCGCGATCCGGCGCAACCAGGTGCTGGTCGGTCGATTGTTCCGCGACTTGGCGCAGCGATTTGGCGAAAAGCCCACGACCGCGTCCGGCGTCGCGCGAGAGTTCACCGCGTGCCCGCGCGCCTTCGAGTTCACCAGCGATCAGCGATCGAGCATGATTTATGCTGAACCACTCGTCGATCTCAAGCGACGCGTGGCTGCGTCGGCGCCCGAATTGCCGCCGGGTTCGGGGCCACTCGTGCTCATGGTGTTCGGCACCAACAATCAGTTCGCCAATCGCGGCGGCCTGGCCCTGCTCAATCGCCTGGTGAGAACGGCGCGGCTGATGCCACAGGTGCGTTTCCTACTCTCGATCCCGGATTCGGTTCAGTTGCGGAGCGCGCTGCCCCCCAATCTGCGGCGTGCGGCGTTCATCGCGCAACCTCGGTTGCTCGAACAAGCGGCGGTATTGGTGACCCACGGCGGCCTCAACACGGTCAAGGAAGCGATCCTGTCCGAAGTACCGATGCTCGTGGTCCCGGGCAAGTGGGATGCGCCGGGCAATGCCGCACGCGTCGAGTTCCACGGCATTGGCCTACTCGGAAATCGACGCGCCCCAACATCAACGCTGCAGACCCAACTGACCGAGCTACTCGAGGCGCCGCGATTTCGCGCCAATATTGGCCAAATGCGCCGCGCTTTCGAGCACTGTAGCGAGGACGCACCACTCGTCAGCGCACTGCTGAGTGCGAGAAACTGAAGTAACATGAAAGCCTTCATCAAACGCGCCACATCCTCGATCATCGCCGTCCTCAGCACGATGGTGATGAGCGTGATTGGGCTGCTCGGAAGGTGGCACCGCGCGCTTCGTCTGTTTCGTTTTCGCCAACTAGAATTCGTGTCCCGACCATCGGACATCTTCGTCGCCAGCTATCCGCGCTCCGGAACGACCTGGCTGCAAATGATCGTCTATCAGCTCTTTTCGGGCGGTGACCGTGAGTTCATCCACATCTCGCAGGTGGTGCCCTTCTTCGAGCGCTTGGGCATCCAACCCGGCCACGACGTCGATCCCGTCGCGCTCACCTCTCGCCGGCTTTTCAAAACTCACCTGCGTTACGATGAATTGCCGAAGGGCGACCGCAAGTACATCTACGTGGCCCGCAATGGCGAGGATGTTGCCGTCTCGTACTTCAACTTCTATCGGAGCCACCTCGGATTTCGCGGCACTTTCGACGACTTTTTCCCGCTTTTCATGGCGGGCCGAGTTCAATACGGGAGCTGGTTCGACCACGTGGCGAGCTGGCGACGACACAAGAATGCTCCCAACGTGTTGTTCCTGGACTACGAGGAGCTCGTCGCGGACCCGGCCGCCGCTATCCGCCAGGTCGCCGAATTTTGCGAGATAGAGATCGATCCGGAAAAGTTTCCGCGAATTCTCGAGGCGTGTTCGTTCCCATTCATGAAGCAGCACGAACAGAAGTTCGATCACGTGTGGGAGGTCGTCCACGAGCTTCGCGTGCAGATGAACACCTTCATCCGAGAAGGCCGAGTCGGTCAGGGAAAGACGGCATTCACCACGGCGCAGCGGGCCAGGTTCAACTCGCGCTCTGTTGCGTGACAAGTCGCACTGCGGCGTGACACGTTCGTCGTGTTGCATGAACTGCGTCTCCGCCGACTAAGTGCTCTTGCAACCCACTCTGCTTTCGGGTACGTGCAAGTCGTGCTGGTGAGGGCGGGACCTCGGCGTGTTCCTGCATGTCTCGGATGTTGCCGTCGGCTGCTGCCTTCGGATGCCAGCGCGCCATCGACGCTAACGAGGAAACAACGAGTACTGGGGCTGTTTTCGGTGGAAAGACTGGGGAAGTGCGTGCGCGAACAGGCACTGACTGCTCATCGCCCAGTGTCGCGCCGTGCACGGGAGTGAAGGAGCGGGGTCATGATGCGAACGAGTGAGCCAATCGACGAACGCGATGCCGACGTCATGGCTGGGATCGCCGACGTATACCCGCTGACTCCGGTTCAGCACGCGATCGTCGTTCATGCGCTTCAGTCACCGAACACTGGTGTCTACTTGTCGCAAGTCGTCCACGCCGTTCGCGGGCGCCTCGACGTCGAGCGACTGCGCCAGGCGTGGCAGGCGGTCACCGCGCGTCACGCGGTGTTGCGAACTGCGTTCGCCTGGGAAGAAATCGACGAACCGGTGCAGATTGTCTTCGAGGAGACACCGGTCGACTTCACCCTGCTCGACTGGCGCGAAGCCGCTCCGGAACAACGCGAGGAGTCGCTCGAGCTGCTGTTATTGCAGCAGCGAAGCGAAGGGTTCGACCTGCGCGAGGCGCCGCTCGTGCGGCTCGTGCTGATCCGCTTCGAGCAGGAGGCTTGGCGCCTGTGCATCGTCTCGCACCACGCGATCCTGGATGGTTGGTCCACGGCGCTTTTGTTCAAGGAAGTACTCGAGCATCTGGCCGGAGGTGATGCGCGAGGTCGCCCCGCTGCACCGTCGTTCAAGGAATTCGTCAGGCTGCAACGTCGGGCGATCGATGATGCGTTTTGGCGCAGCTACTTGGCTGGCTTGAGCTCGCCCACACTGCTCACCAGCGTCGTCGAAAAGGGCGCTGTCCATGGCTTCGACTCGACCACGAGCCGTCTCGACGCGAGCGTGCTGGCGCAGCTGAGCCAACTGGCACGCGCGTCGGCGACCACGCTCGGAACGGTGCTCCAAGCCGCCTGGGGTCTCCTGCTCGGTCGCTTGACGGGTAGCGCTGATGTCCTGTTCGGCGTCACTGTTTCAGGCCGGCGCAGCGGGCAACACCGGATCGAAGAGCTCGTCGGCAACTGCATCAACACGCTGCCCACCCGCATCCGGATCGATGACAGCGCCGAGCTGCGCAGCTGGCTCTCGGCCGTACATCAGACGATCGTGCAGCTGCATGCTCACGAACACGCGGCCCTCACTTCGATTCAAGGCGCGAGCGAGCTACCTCTGGGTTCGCAGTGGTTCGACTCGATCGTGGTGGTCGAGAACTTCCCGAGCGCAAGCGGCACTGGCGACTCCTTGGGGCTGACGTTCGAAGGCAGTCGCGTCATCGAACACAACAACTTCCCGGTTACCTTAGTGGCCGAAACCAGCCAAGAGCTCTCGTTCACGTTGAACTTCGACCAGCAGCAGCTGTCAGGCTCAGCCGCTCGATCCGTGCTCGCCGCCTATCTCGATCTGCTGCAGAGCTTCTGCGTCCCGCTCGTGCGCCTGCACCAGCTCGGTGCCACCGGTACCGCAACGCTCGCGCCGAAAACCGCTGACTCGTGCGAGCAAGTCGCGCCGCAGTTCGTGTCACTGCTGACACGATTTGCGGAACAGGTGCAAGTGCGGGGCGGCGCCGAGGCGGTGCGCTGCGGCGATGAAGCGCTGAGCTATGCGGAGCTCGACCGAGAAGCGAACCGCTGGGCAGTGGTTCTGAAGCGCCTCGGCGTGGGCCCGGAAGTGCGTGTCGGCTTATGTGTCGAGCGCGGGCTCAAGGTCGTGATCGGCATTCTGGGGATTTTGAAAGCGGGCGGCGCGTACGTGCCGCTCGATCCGATGTACCCGGCAGACCGGCTCCGGTTCATGGCGGAAGACTCCCACGTCTCGGTGCTGCTGACCGAGGCCGCCCACGCGCCGCTCTGGGATGGCTTTGCTGCACCCGTATTGTGCTGGGAAGCACTCCAAGAGACGGCGTCGACAGACTCGTCCGAACCGCCCATCGTCGACATCACGAGCGAACAGCTCGCTTACGTGATCTACACCTCCGGCTCCACTGGGCGGCCCAAGGGCAGCCTGGTTACGCACGCGAACTTGAGCCGTTTGTTCCTGGCCAGCGAAGCCGAGTACGACTTTTCGAGCTCCGACGTTTGGACTCTGTTCCATTCCTACTCCTTCGATTTCTCGGTCTGGGAGCTGTGGGGTGCTCTTCTCTACGGCGGCCGCCTCGTGGTGGTGCCGTACTGGACCGGACGTTCGAGCGAGTCGTTTTACGATCTGCTCGAACGCGAGCGCGTGACGGTGTTGAACCAAACGCCCTCCGCCTTCGTTTCGCTGATGCGGGTCGACCAGACGCGCAACGCGGATCTCGCGCTGCGCTACGTCATCTTCGGTGGCGAAGCGCTCGACCCATCCGCCCTAACGAGCTGGATGGCGCGGCGCGGCGACGAACAGCCGCGACTGATCAACATGTACGGGATCACCGAGACGACGGTGCACGTGACCTACCGGCGGCTCTGCCTCGCAGACCTCAACGCCGCGAGCCTGATTGGCACGCCGCTCAACCACCTGGGCGTGCACGTGCTCGATAGGGAACTCCGTCCCCTGCCTTTGGGCGTCAAAGGGGAACTCTACGTGTCTGGCGCGGGAGTGTCGCGTGGCTATCAGGCGCGGCCGGAACTGACGGCAGAGCGCTTCGTTCCCAATCCGTTCGGCCCGGGCCGTCTGTATCGCACCGGAGATCTCGGGCGCGTGCGAGAAAATGGCGAGCTCGAATACCTGGGCAGAGCGGACAACCAGGTCAAGCTCCGCGGCTTTCGCGTCGAACTCGGCGAGATCGAAGCCACACTCCGGCAACACCCCGACGTGACCCACGCTGCGGTCCTGCTGGAGCGAGCACCCGAGCGAGAGCCTCGCCTGATCGGCTACGTCTCGAGCGGCAATACTGGGCTCGCTGGAGAGGAACTCGGCTCGTTTCTCGGCCAGCGATTGCCCGAATACATGGTGCCAGCCAGCATCGTCGTGCTGGCGGCGTTGCCGCTCACGCAGCAGGGAAAGCTGGACCGCAAGGCCCTACTCGCCCATCTTCCCGCCCCCACGACGAGCGATCGGGTGGCAGAGACACCCACCGAGGCGCTGCTCTTCCAGATCGTTTCGCAAATCTTGGGCACGACGGCGGTTCTCGGCCGCCAGAATTTCTTCGAGCTCGGGGGGCATTCACTGCTCGCGACCCAACTCGTGAGCAGGATCCGCAGGCAATTTCAGGTCGATCTCCCGCTGCGCACGATTTTCGAGCAGCCGCGGTTAGCCGAACTGGCAAAAGTCATCGACTCGGCCCGCCGTGAGCAAACGCTCGACGCCGCGATCGAGCGCGTCACGCCGCGGCCGGACTCGATCCCACTTTCGGCCGCTCAGCGCGGCCTGTGGATCGTCGACAAGCTTCAGCCGGGCAGCGATCGCTACAACGTGTGCGCCGCATTCCTGGCTCACGGCCCATTGGACGCAGCGGCGTTGAATTGCGCGCTGACCCACGTGATCACGCGACACGAGATTTTGCGCACGCGGTTCGTCGAACGCGGCGATGAGCCTTGGCAAGAGGTGTTGCCGGAGGCTGGCCATGCGCTCGCGCTCGCGTTCACCGTGCTCGACGCCCAGCACGTCCCCGAGGAGCGGTGGAACGAAGAAGCTGCGCGGCTCGCACAACTCGAATGCGAGAAGCCGTTTCGCCTGAACGAAGCGCCGCTCGTGCGGCTCGTGCTGGTGAGGTTTTCGGCAACGGTTCATGCCCTCGTCACGTGCTTGCATCACATCGTTGCCGATGCGTGGTCGCTCGGCATTCTGATGCGCGAGCTCAGCACGGCATACCGTGAGGCGCGCGCTGGCAACGCACCGTCACTACCCCCGCTGCAGCTACAGTATGCGGACTACGCGCTCTGGCAAAGTTCCCACCTTTCCGAAGCGCGCGTCCTGCACCGCGCGGAGTACTGGGCGCGAGCGCTCGCGGACCTTCCCGCTGAACTCACACTGCCCACCGATCGTCCGCGCGACGCCAGTCCCGGCTCTGCTGGCAGCGTGAGCTTAGATGTAGCCCCAGAGGTACTCGATCGCCTGCGCAGCTTGTGTGTCGCTCATGGCGTGACACTACACCTAGCGCTGCTGACGGCATTTCAGTGCCTGCTCTACCGGTACACTGGGCAGTCCGACATCCTCGTCGGGTGTCCGGTATCCGGTCGTGACCGACCCGAACTCGAGCCGCTGATCGGCCTATTCGTCAACACGCTGCCGTTTCGCACGCGCATCACGGGCAACCAAACATTCGCCGAGCTGGTCGAGAGCGTGCGCGACATCGCGCTCGCCGCGTACGAGCATGAATTGCCTCTCGAGCGCATCGTGTCCGAAGTGGCTGGCACCGCGAGAGGTCCGCTGTTTCAGGTCATGTTCGCGCTCTTGGTGCTCGACACCGACGCGTTTGGCGACTCGGATCTCGAGCTGACCGAGCTCGGAGCCGCACCTCGCTCGACCAAATTCGATCTCACGCTCTCCCTCACTCTCGCGCGCGGCCGCCTTTGCGGTGGCCTCGAGTACGACGCGAGCTTGTTCGACCACGGCACCGTGCGCCGGATGGTCGAGCAGCTAAAAACCATCCTCGAACGCGTCACTCGTGCGCCCGATCGCCCGATCGCCGAAGCCTTTGCGCTCGGAAACGAGGATCTCGAGCTGATCGCGGCACTGAACCAAGCTCCTGAGGCCGGTCCCCCGGTGTCCACGATCGAGTTACTCGAGGCGCGAGCCCGCGAGTGCCCGCAGGCGATCGCCATCACGTGTGGCTCCCGCTCACTCACCTACGCCGAGCTGCATGCCAGCGCCGAGGATTTGGCGCGAACGCTGGTCGCATCTGGCGTGCGCCGCGGTGACCTCGTCGCGTTCCTGCTCGAGCGATCCATCGAGAGCGTGGTGTGCATGCTGGGGATCTGGAAAGCGCGCGCGGCCTACGTCCCGCTCGATACCTCGCTCCCACCAGTCCGGCTCGGCCTCCTGCTCGATGACGCGCGCCCCAAGCTGACGCTGACCAGCCCCCACCTGGCGGCAAGACTTTCGGGGGCCCAGGCCGGTCGCGTGTTGCTGCTCGAAATGGGCAGCGAGAAGATCGCCGTCACGGAACCCGTTCTCGCGGAAGGCAGCGCGCGGGGCAGCGTGGGAGCAGCGCTGCCCGACGATTTAGCCTATGTGATGTACACATCGGGGTCGACGGGCAAGCCGAAGGGCGTGCAGATCGAGCAGCGCGCGCTCTCGAACTTCGTGCTCTCCGTGTTGCGAGAGCCCGGCATGACGGCCAACGACGTCGTGGTGGCGATCATCACGTTCTCTTTCGACGTGTCCGTGATGGAGCTCTGGGTGCCACTGGCGGCGGGCGCGCGCATCGTGCTCTTGCCCGACGCGCTACGCAGTGACCCGCAGGAAATCCTGCGCGCGCTCGACTCTTCCGCCGCCACTTGGCTTCACGCCACCCCCGTCACGTGGAGCCTGCTCGTTGCAGAGGGCTGGTCCGGGCGTCCGGGTCTGGTCGGCGTGAGCGGCGGCGAGGCACTTTCGTCCAGTTTGGCGGGCGCGCTGCTCGAACGCGGCGTC
>Ga0105245_10002618_pt1 | contig 16215 bp, 10 predicted proteins | sample KBSM54metaG_FD_81523 | JGI IMG/M metagenome (GOLD analysis project Ga0105245, IMG submission 81523) | Miscanthus rhizosphere microbial communities from Kellogg Biological Station, Michigan, USA - KBS M5-4 metaG | ecosystem: Host-associated > Plants > Roots > Rhizosphere > Soil | place...
CGAGGAAATGGAAGCGCTGACGGCCGCCGGCATTGCGTTCGAGATCGTGCCGGGCGTCACCACTCCATTGGGCTTGGCGGCTTATTCCGGTGTGCCGCTGACGCATCGCGAACACACTTCGGCGGTGACGTTTGTTACGGGCCACAGCGTCGAGGCGATCGACTGGAGCAAGGTTGGTGCGTCCGAGACCATCGTGCTCTTTATGGGACTGGTCAACTTTCCGGCGATTGCGCGTGAGTTGATCAAACATGGCCGATCACTGCAGACTCCGGCAATGGCGGTACGCTGGGCGACACGTCCCGATCAACAGACGATTGCGGGTACGCTCGAGGATTTGGCAGCGCGCATCGAAAAAGCCGGGATGAAACCGCCGGCGACGATTGTCATCGGGGAGGTAGTGGCGCTGCGTGAGCGCTTCAACTGGTTCGAGAAGCTGCCGCTGTTCGGCAAGCGCATTATCGTGACCCGCGACCGCAGGCAATCGTCGATGCTGGCCGAACCGCTCGAAGCGTTAGGCGCGGAGATCCTGTTTGTGCCGGTAATCGAGATCGCTGACCCGGCGGAATCGAGTTCGCTGGAGCAGGCGATACAGAATCTCGCCTCGTACGACTGGCTGATCTTCACCAGCGTGAACGGCGTGCGGCATTTCGTCGACGCCCTGGATCGCTCGGACCGCGATCTGCGAAATCTGAAAGCGAAACTCTGCGCAATCGGATCGTCGACGCGCACGGCGATCGAGGCGCTGCATTTGCGGGTCGACGTGATGCCGGAAGAATACGTGGCGGAAAGTCTGGTGGAGGCGCTCGCCGCAGAAGACCTCAAAGGTAAACGCATCCTGCTGCCGCGCGCGGCGGTGGCTCGGGATCTGGTTCCGGTAACGCTACGCGACCGCGGGGCGGTGGTGGATGTAGTGGAAACCTATCGGACTATCATTCCGGCGGACGCCACGGCCCGCGCGAAGGAGGCGCTGGCACACAAGCCCGACTGGATCACTTTCACCAGTTCGTCCACGGTGAAGAACCTGCTGGCGGTGACGGGCAGGGAAGCACTCGCGGGAATCAAAGTAGCCTCGATTGGTCCGGTGACATCGGCGACCGCGCGCGAGGCGGGCCTGACAGTGGATGTCGAAGCACAGCCACACACGATCGAGGGTTTAGTCGACGCTATCGCGCGTACACGCGCTTCCCGCTGAGCCAGGTTTCTAGAATCTCGACGCGGCCGGCGGCCATGCGGAAGCGGGCCAGGTCGGCGCGCGATCCGGGCTGAATGCCGCGCAGGCGTCCGGGGACGCGGCCGACGCGCGCGGGGTTAGTGGTCGCCATGGTCACGGCGTGGGCGAGGCTCACTCCGGCGCGGGCCATGACATTGCCGATGGCGCGGTCCATGCGCAGGCTCGATCCGGCTAGTCGATTCCCGCCGCGGAGGGTGACGCGGTCGTCGTCGCGGAGTTCGACGGCCACGCCGCCAAGCATGTAAGGTCCCGGAACGCAGAGAGCGGGCGCGGCCGCGTCGGTTACCAGGATGCTGCGCTCGACACCCTTCGCTGCGAGAGCGCGTCGCAGGAACTCGTCGGGCAGATGATGATAATCGGCGATAAAGGACGCGGCCAAGCGCGTTTCCGCGAGCTGGCAAGTGATGAAGTCTTCGGTGCGGGTCGAGCTGCCGGCTCCATTGCCGATGTGGGTGGACATCGTCGCGCCGGCCGCTATCGCGTCACTAATCTGTTGCGATGACGCGCGCGTGTGTCCGATGGAGGCGACGACGCCCAGCTCGGTGATCTGCTCGATGTAATGGGGCGCTCCAGGCCAATGGGGCGAGATCGTGATCAACCGTACGTGACCTTGCGCGGCGTCCTGAAAGCGTTGAAACTCGGCGAAGTCGGGCGGGCGAACCCATTCGCGTGGATGAGCGCCGCGGGGGCCGTCGTCGGGCGAAATGTGCGGACCTTCAACGTGGAACGCTTCCATGGCGTGTCCATCGGTGAGCGACTCGCGTGCGGCCGCCAGATTGCGCAGCGCGGCGAGCATCGCATCCGGCGCGCCGGTGATTACGGTCGGATAGAATCGCGTGACGCCGGTGGAGAAAGTCGCATTGATGGCCCGCTCAATTTCGTCATGCGGCGCAGTAGGCGAGTTGAAATCGACGCCGGCGAAGCCGTTGACCTGAAGATCGATGAAACCGGGTGCGACGAAGGATTCGCCGTCGCCTTCATGATCCAATACCGGATCGACATTCTGAATCGCCGACTCGAATTGAATTTCAATCAACTCGCCTGAGACCGCGCTGCGCCCGCTACATTTCATCGTGAAAGTGATTTATTCACAGCATACCCACAGTAACGCTATCGTAACTCGGTGCAAGCATGCGGGAAACAACTGTTGAAAACCGGTAGAATGCTCTGGCTAATCCGGCTCCGGCTTGGTACAAACGTTAACAGATTTCTGCGCGGAACTGGCGGGTGTGTCAGTCTCGGGGGAGGTGGCCGCAAGCCGGTTCCCGCGCGGAAGTTTTCCTCCGATTCCACCTCAAAAGGCGGAGTGCAGCCGTCTAGCGTCCCGCCTTTTTTTAGAGCGTCACATGATTTCAGCCCAACCGTAGGACAGGCCCATGGCCTGTCGTTGTTTTTCTGACAGGCCATGGGCCTGTCCTACCTATCGCGCGCCCACCGGTTGCGCAATCGGCGTGAGCCAGCCATGCACATCCGGCTTCTTGCCTTCGACGATGCCGAAGAATTCACTTTGGATCTTCTCGGTGATGGGACCGCGGCGGCCTGCGCCGACGGTGATGCGGTCGATGGAGCGAACTGGCGTGACCTCGGCGGCAGTCCCGCTGAAGAACACTTCGTCGGCAATGTAAAGCATCTCGCGCGGCACCAGAGTTTCGATGATGGGGATGCCCAGCGACTGAGCGATTTGAATCACGGTATCGCGGGTGATCCCGGGGAGCACGCTTGCGCCCAAAGGCGGCGTATGGATCTTGCCGTCGCGCACTACGAACACATTTTCGCCCGAGCCTTCGCTGACATAGCCCGCCGCGTCTAGCGCGATGCCTTCGGAATAGCCGTTGATCGCAGCCTCCATGCGGATGAGCTGCGAGTTCATGTAATTGGCGCCGGCCTTGGACATCACGGGCAGCGTGTTGGGCGCCAAGCGGGTCCAACTGGAGATGCACACGTCGACGCCTTGTTCCATGGCTTCGGCGCCGAGGTATTTGCCCCATTCCCAGCAGGCGACGTAGGTTTCGATGGGTGTGTCCTTGCTGGGCAGCACGCCGAGATCGCCATAGCCGCGGATCACCAGCGGCCGGATGTAGCAGGAGTCCAGTTTGTTGACACGTACGATGTCGATCATCGCGGCGGAAAGCTCGTCGATGGTAAACGGAATTTCGATGCGATAGATCTTGGCGGAATCGTGCAAGCGGCGGGCGTGCTCGCGGACGCGGAAGACGCGCGGACCGGCTTCGGTCGCATAGCAGCGGACGCCTTCAAACACCGAACTGCCGTAACTGGTTACGTGCGCAAGGACATGGATCTTAGCGTCGTTCCAGTCAATCATGCGTCCGTTGTGCCAGATTTTTTCGGTGGCTTTTAGCATATTTCATTATATATCGGGGGCTTGCGGAAGGCGGCTGATATGAGGGACAGGGCCACGAAGGCCTTGCGGGACGCTTCGGGGAGGTTGTAGCGCGATGGGTCGAGTTCGTGCGGCGGCTAGCGTATTTGGCTACAGCCGCCGCACTGATTTCGCTACACGCGAATTACCAGACCAGCCTTAGACCTAAGCGGAAGGTCCGTTCATCAAGACCGTCCCGCCCGGTATTCCGAATGTCGGTCACCTGCATGAAGGAGCTGACGTTGCTTACGTTCGCCTGCGTCGAATTTGGATTGGCATGATGCGGCGTATTGGTCGCGTTAAACGACTCGGCGCGGAACTTCAATTGGAATCGCTCGGTTATCCTAAAATTGCGATCCAGGCCGAGGTCCAAGTTGGCGACCCCGGGTCCATACAGACTGTCGTACCCGCAGTTGCCGAGGGTCCCGGACTTCGGCACCGCAAAGGTCGCTTTGCTGTAGTACTGAAGGTTGTCGCCGATTTTTTGCGGCGGTCCGAGGCAGTCCGCGCGCTGGGTGGTCCCGACGTTGTTCAGCGAGCCGTTGGCGGCCGAGGGAGTAAATGGCTGGCCGGTGTACAGGCTGACAACACCGCTCAACTGCCATCCGCCGGCGACCTTTCCCGCTATGCCATCTTGCATCCAGCGCTTTCCCTTGCCGAAAGGACTTTCCACAATCCAAGTTAGTTGCAAGTTTTGCCGGATGTCGCGGGTCAGCGCCCCATAGTTAAAGTTGTAAAGATAAGGAACTCCGATGTTGGGTATGGCTCCGGAAGTCTCTCCAGTGAACCCACGACCGTGAGCATACGTATACCCGGCAGCAATATGAAAACCATTGGCGAGCCGATGCTCAACGCGCGCCTGAAGGGAATCGTATTTTGCGGTCCCGAGTGTGCCTAGCATATAGGTCGAAGCGGTGCGGCCAAACTTTTTATTCAGTATTTGCCCCGCTGAACCTGTGCCGATCGGCGACCAGTTCTGATCCAACTCAGCCAGTTGGTCCACGGATCGAGTGGCCACATAGCCAGCCGATGCAATCCAACTCTTGAACTGTTTCTCTATCGTGAAATTCCACGACTGGATGTAGCCGCGTACCAGGTTGTTGTTGTCGAAGGTGATCAAGCTGAGGTTGCCGGCGACTGGAATTACGCCGCTGCTCAAGTTGGGCGCAACCGCTACCGGGAATCCCTGCCGCAACGTCATGGCATATGCGTTGCCGCTCCCGTTCAGAACCTGCTGGCTGAGATCGGGATAGTTAAGTCGCTGAAAGTTCGCATAATTGATCGGATCGTTGGTCATGCCATAACCGGCGCGGATGACCATGGTGTCGTTCAAGCGGTACGCGATTCCGGCGCGGGGAGTCGGGCGGCCTTTTCCTTTGTCAATGCCGCAGTCGATAGGATTCGGGCCAAGGCCGCACAACTTCATCGTGTTGTTCGTGAAATCGTAGATTTCGAGGCCGCGTCCTACGCGCTGCGGGAACGGGAAACGCTCCCAGCGAAGGCCATAGTTCACGGTGAGCTTCGAATTGACCTGCCAGCGATCGCGGGCATAGAAGCTGTAGGCCTTCATCCGCTGCTGGATTTCCTCGGGGAACTGGCGAGTCTTGCCCGCATTCGTCGGCACGCCCAGCAGAAATGATGCGAAGGCGTTGTAGTCGTTGCCCGGGGTCGTGCCGCCTTTGAGTTGCGTGGCCGCCTGGGAGAACTGGAAGCCGCCCGGGCTGGCCGTATACGCGTTGGCGCCTTGCGGCTGGCTCTCATTAATATGCTGAAAGTTTATGTCGGTTCCGAAACGGAGGTTGTGGCTGCCCTTATTCCAACTAAGATTGGCCATGTAGTCGCGCATCGGATCACGGTAGCCGTGGGGTTCGAAATTGTTGGCCGCGCCAATCTGCGCGAACCCGTCGATCAAAATGAGGGGCCATCCCAGTTCGCGTTTGTCGGTGGTCTGGGTTCCGGGGACTTGGAACACGGTCCAAGTCAGATTTTCCTCGCCGCGGGGCGGAATGTCGTTGAAATCCTCGCGGAAGTAACCAAAGGCGCCGTCCAGGACCAGCGACGGGGTTAGCACGTAGGTCGCCGAAATCGTTCCCTGGAACAAGTGGCCCTGCACGAAGCCGGCTCCGGTGTTGGCCCGGCTGATGGGAAGACCACCCAGCGGGCCGAAGACGCCATTGGTATTGGCATTGTGGTCCAACATTCCAAAGCGGACAAATGTGCTTAGTTTCTCCGTCGGGTTCCAATTCCATTTTTCGTCATATTGCCGGCGCCACTGGTAATTCGGAGCCGACGTCACATAGTTCCGGGCCAATCCTAAGGTTCCCTCCCCGGGCCGATTCGGAGACCATCCGCCCAGGTTTAAGAAGTTCTTCACTCCCGGGTCGATTAGACTCGGATCAATGATGTTGCCTGGAAACGGTGTGCGGTTGGAGCCATCCGGGTTTCCGGTAAATGGATTGTAGATCGCTGTGGGTATGGGTGAACCGGATAGATTGCCCGCCCTCATGGCCAGCGTCGGCACCTGCGCCGTTTGCGTGACGTTTTCGGAATAGCCCGTGTTCTCAAAGCTCAAGAAGTAGAACATCTTGTCCTTCTTTATCGGTCCTCCCAGCGTCGCGCCCATCTGGTTGTTGATGTACTTCGGCTTGGGCTGCGTCCGATCGGCTGCCCACTGATAAGCCTTAAGGTGCTGGTCGGTGTGGAACCACAGGCCAGAGCCGTGAATGGCGTTCGACCCAGATTTAATTGTGAGACTGACGGCGGCGCCGCCGGCGAGACCTTGTTCAGCATCGAACGCGTTAGTCACGACGTTGACTTCCTGAATCGCTTCTAGGGCGGGCAGATAGGTCAGGTTGCTGTCAATGATGCCGCCGCTCGCCACGCCGTCGATGCGGGTACTGTTGATATTGGTGGGCGTGCCGTTGGCCGAGAAATTCACCGACCGGCTGGGATTCGCGGCAAACGAATTTCCATTCTGCGCCGGGGAGACGCCGGGAAGTGTCGCCACGACTAATTGATAATTTCGGCCAACCACGGGAATGTTCGTCAGCGTGGTCCCGCTGACGTCGGAGCGAATTTCCGATCGATCGGCCTGTAGCGCCTGCGCTAAAGCCTGGACCGTTAAGGTTTCAGTAACTTGACCTACCGCCAATGCCACATTCACGCGGCGGATGGTATTCGGAGTTACTCCGACGCCAGTTTGCGCGTAGTTCTGGAAGCCCGGCGCAGTCACGGTAATTGTGTAGGTTTCCGGGGGCAGGCCGGGAAGATCGAAAGCTCCAGCCGCGTTAGTCACGGCTTCGCGAGTGAAATTAGTGAGCTGACTGGTGGCAACAACCTTGGCGCCTACTACCGCAGCCTGGCTCGAATCCACCACATCACCAACGATCGTGCCCTGCAGGAGTTGCGCGCGGGCTCCGGATCCTGCGACTACTACAAACGCAATAAACAAAAACACACTATGAGTAACAGAGTTCACCCATGTCATCCCCGGTCTCCTCGAATTCTGATTTAGTTAATGCACACACTTGGTTTCCGGGTCACCCAACCCGGCAGCCAAGTTTAGTTACGGGTCACCCAACCCGACTAACCAAGACCAAGCGCTATCCGCGATGGAAAGCGCTAATAAAACTTAATGGATACTACTCCACCGATTTATTGGTGTCAAGAGGAAAGGTGGCGGGAAAAAGGCCATACAGTTCTGCCTGTATAACCACTTAGAGCCACCGCTGCATTGCGCTTGCCTGCCCAGCGCACGAACCAGCCGGTGTAGGATATCGATATGCGAAAGCTACTATCCAAGCTGCTACCGATGTTTGCGATCGCCCTCACGGCCTCCGCGCAAAACCGGATGACGCCCGAAAGGGCTGCCGGCATCAAAGCGGATCTGGCGGGCCAGATTGATGCCATGAAGAAGCAGGCGCAGGTAATGTCTGACACGGTCTTCAGCTTTGGCGAACTGGGTTTCCAGGAATTCGAGACCTCCAAGTATCTCACCGGTCTTCTGGAGAAGGAAGGCTTCAAGATCGAGCGCGGCGTGGCGGGAATCCCCACGGCTTTTATGGCTACTTGGGGGCAGGGAAAGCCGGTCATCGCGCTAGGCTCGGATATCGATGATATCCCGCAGGCCTCGCAAAAGCCCGGCATCCCCTATCATGCGCCGATGATCGAAGGCGCGCCGGGGCATGGCGAAGGGCATAATTCGGGCATGCCGCTGAACATCATCGCGGCGCTGGCGGTGAAGAAAGTGATGGAGCGCGAGCACCTCAGCGGGACGCTCAAGCTGTGGCCGGGCATTGCGGAAGAATTGCTGGGCACAAAAGCCTTCTACGTGCGCGCGGGATTGTTCAAGGATGTCGACGTAGTGTTGTTCGCGCATGTGGGCGATAACCTGCGCGTGACCTCCGGGCCGGGCAATCAGACCGGCTTGGTGTCGATCGAATACACCTTCAAGGGCGAGACCGCGCATGCCGCCGGCGCTCCCTGGCGCGGACGCAGCGCGCTCGACGCGGTGGAGCTGATGGACACCGGTTGGAACTTCCGTCGCGAGCACATTCGTGTCGGCAGCCGCGTGCATTACGTGATCACCAATGGAGGTGACCAGCCCAACGTGGTTCCGTCCAACGCCACGGTCTGGTATTACTACCGCGAGGCGGATTATCAGCACATCATGAACTTATGGAAGATCGGCGACGACATGGCGCAAGCGGCAGCGCTGATGACTGGCACTACCGTGACCTCGCGCCTGCTGGGATCGGCATGGCCTGGCCACTTCAGCGTGCCCATCGCCGAGGATATGTACCAAAACATCACCAAGGTCGGCTTGCCGCAATGGTCCGCGCAGGATCAGGCGCTGGCCAAGGCGCTGCAGCACGACCTGAAAGTTCCCGAGCGCGGCTTGGCCATAAAGATCCCGGAACTGAAAAAGCCGCAGCCCCTGTCCGAAGAAGACGACAACGGCATTGGTGGCGTGGGCGGCGGTTCGGATGACATTGGCGACATCTCCTGGGTGGTGCCAACCGTCACGCTCAACTATCCGTCCAACATCCCCGGCGGCCCGGGCCATAACTGGGCCAATGCCATTTCAATGGCCACACCCATCGCGCATAAGGGCGTGGTCGCGGGCGCCAAGGTCCAAGCCATGACCATTCTGGATATTCTGACCCGCCCCGAATTGGTCGACAAAGCCTGGGATTACTTCCGCAACGTGCAGACGAAGGACACGAAATACCAGACCTTCTTACGACCCGATGACAAGCCGGCGATCTGGCTCAATGAGAAAATCATGGAAAAATATCGGCCGCAGATGAAGGCGCTGTACTACGATCCGTCGAAGTACGACACCTACCTCGACCAACTCGGAATCAAGTACGGCGAATGGAAGTAGCGAGTACCGGCTAAGTTTCGGCTTCGACTTCGTCCTTATGCTGCTGCACGAAACTCAGGATGTCGAAACGCTTGATTTCGCGGTCCGGGAAAAAGCTGTTGACGGCGTCGGTCTCCTGGGCGAAGACTTCGAAGATAGTGTGCAGCCGGGTGAGCGCCAGCAATTCCACGTTGCGCTTATTGAGGTTCAACAGCTTCAGCGCGCCGCCGGCCTTTTGCACTTGCGTGTAGCTGATCACGAGGTTGCCCAAACCGGTCGAATCGATGTAGTCGACGTTTGCCAGGTCCAGCACAATCTGGTTGCGCCCCTCCGCTAGCAGTTGGGTGATCTTCTCCCGCACCGGTGTTACTTCGCCTACCGTAATGCGTCCCTTCAAAGCCAGAACCGTTACGCCTTCAACCTGATGCTCTCCGATTTCCAAGGCCATAGCTTTAGTTTATATGTACTCGCTCCAATTTTAGTTAAAGCGGGTTTTTGCCGGTTTTATACCGTGGTGGTAGCGGGTTCGGAAGCGCTTTCCCGTAGCGCCATCGCCGCAGGCAGGCGCACGATAAAGCGGCTGCCTGCGCCGGGTTTGCTCTCCACCTGGATGGCGCCATCGTGCGCGGAAACAATCCACGAGACGAAGCTCAGGCCCAAACCCAACCCCTGCGTGTAGTTGGTCTGCGCGTTGCGCACGCGATAGAAACGGTCGAAGATGTGCGGCAGATTTTCGGCCGGGATGCCGACGCCGTTATCTTCCACTTCCAGGCGGATCCATCCTTCTTCCGGATCGCGGTGCACGCTCACGTGCACCTTGCCGCCCTTTGGCGTGTACTTCAGCGCGTTGGACAGCAAATTCGAAATCATGCGCTCCACTTGCGTGCGATCGGCGTTCGCCATCCAGCCCGGCTCCAGCGTGGCCGTTAGCTTAACGTTCTTTTCGTCGGCCGGTATCTGGAACTGATCGACCACGTCGGCCACCACCTCGCCCAGATCCAGGCGCGTCTTCTGCAGCACCAGCTGCCCCGACTCGGCCTGCGACAGCAGCAGCAGCGCGCGCACGATACTCGACAGCTTTTCCACGTCTTCCAGCGCGTTGACCATGGCGTCGCGGAATTGGTCCGGCTTCTCTGCGGTAAACAGCGCCACCTCCAGTTGGCCGCGGATGGCGGTGAGCGGCGTGCGCAGCTCATGCGAGACGTCGGTGGAGAACTGCCGGATCTGGTCGAAGGATTCGCTCAACCGCACCGTCATCCGGTTGAAGGCGTCGATCAGATTGTCCAGCTCGTCGTTGGCATTGCGCCGCGGGATGCGCAGCGAGAGATTGGAACCCGTGATTTCCTGCGCGGTGGCCGCCACCAGGTTCAGCGGCCGGATGGCGCGGCCCGCCAGCGCCCAGCCCAGCAAACCCGCGACGAAGATCAATCCCGGCAGGATCAGAAAATAGTTTTTCGTGAAGTTGGCCACCGTGCGTTCGTTGCCCTGGATGGAACGTCCCAGCGCAAAAAAATACGGGTGTCCCTTGTCGCCGCGCACGTAGCCGGCTTTGATCATATAGGGGACGCCTTCGGCGTCCCGCCGCACATGGATTTCCGGCATGGGGAGGTTCAGAATCCGCCCGATCTCCTGCGGCGAATCGATACCGATCGAGTCGTAGGTCTGCGAATGCTCCAGCACCTTGCCGTTGTAGTCGGCCAGGATATAGACGTGGCGCAGGCGTTCGACGATGTAGGCTTCCTCGGGATCGGTGGGATCGGCGATCCACACCGGCTTACCGCCTTCGATATGCAGGTAGCCCTTGGCTGCACCCCATTCTTCTTCCAGGGCGGCGCGCGAGTCGTCGTCCATCCCCAGCTGCAACGTTTTTTGGAACAGCAGCCCGATGCCGATCAGCAGCACGCTGAAGAACAGAACGTAGCTGAGGGTGAGGCGGAAACGCAGACTGCGGAGGAAACCCGTTCGCGACGTCGGATTCTGCGCTTCCGGCTTCCAGCGTCGCAAGCTCCGCATCACTAGATCGCTTTCTCCGCCGGCCTCTCGGCTGAGTCCAGCATATAGCCGATACCGCGTACCGTTTGAATCATCTTATCCGGCCACTTCTCGTCGATCTTGCTGCGCAGATGCCGGATGTAGACATCCACGATGTTGGTGAGGCCGTCGTAGTCCATATCCCACACGTGTTCCACAATCATTGTACGGCTAAGCGGGCGTCCGCGGTTGCGCATCAGGTATTCGAGGATACTGAATTCCTTGGGCGCCAGCTCAATGTTCTCGCCCCCTCGCGTGACCTTGCGGCGAATGCAGTCGAGCGACAGGTCGCCCACCTGCAAACGTTCCGGCGTAGGCTGCCCGCGGCGCAGCAGAACCCGCACCCGCGCCAATAATTCGACATACGCGAAGGGCTTGACCAGGTAGTCATCGGCACCGGTTTCTAGCCCTTTCACGCGGTCATCGACAGCATCGCGCGCACTCAGAATCAATACCGGCGGACTGGTTTTGCGAGTGCGAATCTTCTTGAGCACCGCCATGCCGTCCATATCTGGCAGACCCAAGTCCAGAATGATCAAGTCGTATTCGGTGGCGTGCACCATTTCGAGGGCCGTAGTGCCGTCGCCGGCTACATCTACGGTGTAGCCGCCGCTTTCGAGGCCGCGCGACAAAAAGTCCGCGATACGTTTTTCGTCCTCGACCACCAGGATCCTCATGCTTTGAGTTTACCGCGAGGCCTGCGGCGGTGAAACGCAAGCGGTCGCGCCGTCTAGTTCAGCCCCATTCTATTGAGCAACGCTGAAAACCGGGGGTCGTCGCGCAGGCTATCGTACTCAGGGGAAATTTTTATCCAGGGAAGACGGCCCCAGCTCTCGCGATAAGCCTCGTCCAACCATTGGAAGGCTTCATCCTTTTTGCCCAGGCCGGCGTAGATCATGGCCATTGACTCGGCGTGGCCGAATTCCTGACCCGGTCGTTTGCTCCATATCGCCAGCATTTTTTCAGCCTCTGCTCGCCGTCCCGACTTGACATACAGTTCCGCCAAGCTGGCTGCCCAATGTGCGCGCCGGAAACCCATTCCCTCAGCTTTTGCGAATTCCGCAGTTGCCTCCGGCAACATACCCTTCTGCACGTATGCCCGCCCCAGCATATTTTGCGAGCCGATGGATCGCGGATTTATCTCGAGCGCCTTGTGAGCCTCCGCAATCGCTTCGTCACTGCGCCGGGCGGATATCAGCAGCATAGAATCGAGACTATACATCTCTGGCGAAACCGGATCCAGAGCCTGCGCCCGCTCAGTTTCCTGAATGGCCAGGTCCAAGCGATCCGTCAAAGCCAGATCGACACTAGCGTAATCCAGGTGAGCTTTCGCGTTGCGCGGGTTCAGCTCAATCGCTCTTTTGTATTCTTTATCCGCTGCACGCCAATCCCGCTTTGACGCTAGGACATTCGCCAATGAAACATGGGCCTCCGAAAGTGTCTCATCCAGTTGCAACGCCCGTCTCGCGGCAGCTTCCGCGGCCGGAATAGCCTCAGGATGTCGAATTTGATACTTAAAGAAGTTAAACCAGGCATCGGACAGACCAGCAAATGCCAGGCCGTAGGTGGGGTCCTTTGCAATCGCTTGGTTGAAATACACGATCGCCTTGTTTTGGATTGGCGCCGAGTCCGGTCCTTGGCGAAGGAAATAGAGTCCTTGCAAATATAAATTGTAGGCCTCGGGATCAACCGTCCGGCCAGCCATTCCATTGGCAAACTTAAGCCTCAGTGTGGCAGCGATCGCTTCTGCGATGTCAGTTTCAATATTGAGGGCATCCTTGAATTCCCGGTTGTAATTTGCAGACCACACCTGGTATCCATCCGTCACCCTATTCAGATGGGCCGTGACCCTGAGTTCATTTCCCTCTCTCCTTACACTCCCTTCCAGAATCATTTCCACATTGAGTCTTGCGCCTATGTCACGGATGTCCTGTCGTTTCCCTTTGAACGCAAACGCGGAGGTACGGGCAGGGACTCGTAAGGAATCTATATTGGCCAAGGCATTGATCAAGTCTTCCGTGAGGCCGTCGCTGAGATAATCGGCGCCCGATTCGGGACCGAGGTTGATGAAGGGAAGGACGGCGATCGAGACAGGTGTTCCGGCGTGTGTGGCGCCCCATGGCCCAAATCGGTGGATCGCGAAAGCGATCACCAACAAAACAACTGCTCCGAACGCGATTGCCTTGCGGCCGTCCAGACTGTTGATAACCGCGTGGATGCCCCAACCATTCGACGTCGATGCAGGAGGGAGCGATTCGCGTTCCCGAAACACCGGCAGGTAGCTGCCCTTCGGGAATTCAATAATTATTGGGTCGTTACGACCTTCGGCATCGTAGTACTCACGAAGCTTGGAGCGAAGCCGCCGGGCGTCGTTGCGTACGATGGGATCAGTCTTTGGATCGTAGTCTGGAGGGCGATCATAAACCTCGACAGCGAGCACGGATTCCTTGAGTTCGTCGCCATTGCCGGCGAGAAACTGCTCAATCGCGTATTTGAGAAACCGGCAGATGCGTTCCGAACGTTTAAAACTCTCTCCGGCTAAGATTCGCTGCAGTTGCAACCGAATAGCGTCTTCGCCGGGCCCGCCAGCTGGCCCATGATTCATTGCCCTTGCCACATCCAGCCTCCAAATCTGGAGTATTATACCCCCAAAATCGGTCTTTATACTTGCATACGGAAAAAGCGCAGATAATAATGATGCATCTGGGTGCGGACCCTTGGCTCAAGCAAGAAAGGGGATCCTGTGCAAAAAGCTGTTTTCGGGTCTCTCATGAAGTTGGGAGTCGCTGTCGCACTGGGGATCATTTGCGGTAGGTTCTCAGCAATTGCCCAACCTCCCGGCTCACCGGGAAGTTTTACTGCGTCAGGCAGCCTCGCAGGTGGCCGGGCGGCCCATACGGCGACGTTGTTGTATGACGGACATGTGCTCATTGTCGGAGGCGGTCGTGGTCCGGATCTGATAGACGGCTTCGATTTAGTCCCTAGCGCCGAGTTGTTCGATCCGGTCACAGGGAGTTTTGCTCCGGCCGGAATCTCCGCGCACAATTATCATACGGCCACATTATTACAGTCCGGCCAAGTGCTGATAGCAGGAGGTGAGTCCTCGGCTTTCGGTCCCACCGTGACAGCCGATCTCTATGATCCGGCGAACAGGGGTTTTTATCAAACTGGAAGTATGGCTTTCGCCAGAGAATACCATTCCGCGACGCTGTTACAGGACGGGAGGGTCCTTATGGCGGGCGGATCACGGCTGAATGGGCTCAACTGGGAATCGCTACCCTTCTCGGAGATTTACGATCCCGCAACCGGCACATTTTCAGTGACTGGCCGCTTGAACGAGCCGCGTTACGGCCATACCGCAACCCTCCTGACCGATGGAAGAGTTCTTATAATCGGCGGCTGGAGCATGACGAATCTTGGGCGGATCGCGTCCGCGGAAATATATGACCCCGCAACGGGTTCATTTACCTACACCGGAAGCATGGCAGTTCCGCGCAGCTTTCACACTGCGACTCTACTCTCGAATGGGCAAGTCCTTATCTCAGGAGGAGATAATGCTGGCGCGGTTACCGCGGAAGTTTACAACCCCGCGACCAATTCATTCCAATCAGTGGGTAGCATGACGACGCCACGTATTTGGCACTCGGCGACACGGCTAGCAGACGGAACCGTGCTGATCGCTGGCGGATGGTCGTTCCCCGGCGCTACTGCGTCCGCCGAGACTTACGATCCAGCTTCGGGCATGTTCAGTCGGACCGCCGATTTGAATTCCGGGCGCCTCATGCATACTGCGACGCTGCTCTCCGACGGAAGTGTCATCGTAATCGGGGGAGCCAGCATGCCGGACGGCATGCATCTCAATTTCCTAAACGCCGCAGAGGTTTACAAGGCAAGCACGCCTCGCGGGCTCATTTCCGCTTCACCTAACCCCTGCACCTTGTCCAGAAGCTCGTGTACTTCGTACATCAATTGGAGGACCTCCGGAGTATCCAACGCGCAAGTCTGGGTAAGAATCGGGAATGGACCTGAATCCCTTTTTGGGGCTGCTCTCCAGTGTTCGAATGCGGACTGCCCGGCTCCATGGATTGAAGGGAATAACTTAATCTACACGTTCACAATGTATGACTGCTCTTCTGTCGAGTGCTCGTATGTGAGTCACTCTAACGCTCCTGTCATGGCTTCGGTCCTTGTTGGAGGACGTTGAGGCCTGTAGCGAACGAAGAGCGTTGTGCTTCTCGGATGCTTAGTCCATATTCAGCAGTTTCGCCACTACGTGCGTATCCTGCTCGATCTTCTTTTGCAGCATAGTAATCGCGTAAATCAACTGCTCGGGACGCGGCGGACAGCCGGGAACATAGACGTCGACCGGAATCACCTGGTTTACCGGCACCAGCGCGTAATTCGAAAACACCCCGGTGGACGTAGCGCAAGCGCCCATCGAGATCACCCACTTCGGCTCCGGCATCTGCTCGTACAGGCGGCGGATCACCGGCGCCATTTTGTTCGACACCCGCCCCGCGATAATCATCAGGTCGGACTGGCGCGGCGAACCGCGCATCACTTCAGCGCCGAAGCGCGAAATGTCGAAGCGCGAACCGATCATCGACATCATCTCGATCGCGCAGCACGCGAGCCCGAAGCTCATCGGCCAGATCGCGTTCTTGCGTCCCCAGTTGACCACGCTGCCGAGCGTCGTCATGATGATCGACTCGCCGAATTCGTCGGCGACCGGCTCCTGATCGGCGCGCGCGAACAACTCCGGCGGCTGGCTTAGATGAAAATCGGTGTCAGTGAGGGCCACGGCTTCATTATCTCACGAGGCGGCGGGCCTCGCGGCTACACTAAAAGTTCCATGAATGACCACGAACTGCTGGCCCGCGCGGCGCAAGCCTACGGCATCGAATTGCGCTACACCGACACCTGGGGCCGCGAGCATCAGGCGTCTCCCGAAGTGTTGCGCGCGCTGCTCGGGTCGCTGGGATTCTCCGCCCGCAGCGCCGAGGAAATCGAGCACGGCCTCGCCACCCGCGAAGCCGCGCGCTGGCGGCAGCCGATCGACCCGACGCTGGTGATTCGGGAAGACCTGGATCATCTCCGCGTGCACATCCCGGCCAGCCGCAACGGCGCATCGATGAAGCTGGAAATCGAATGGGAAAACGGTGAACTGCAGCATCACCCGTTCTGGATGGCGGAATTGCCGACCCTCGA
>Ga0105245_10002619_pt1 | contig 16206 bp, 19 predicted proteins | sample KBSM54metaG_FD_81523 | JGI IMG/M metagenome (GOLD analysis project Ga0105245, IMG submission 81523) | Miscanthus rhizosphere microbial communities from Kellogg Biological Station, Michigan, USA - KBS M5-4 metaG | ecosystem: Host-associated > Plants > Roots > Rhizosphere > Soil | place...
AGGGTCGTGCCGGCAATGTCGGTGGCCGCCGCGATCATGATGAAGCAGCCGACCAGCAGCAGGATGAACAGGATCACCGCCAGGGCCCGCCAGGTGTTGCCGCCCCCCTCGGCGGGCGCGGAGGCTTCCATCAGACTATTGCGGCGGCTGCGCCGCCTTACCTGCCTGACTCGTCGCTAAATGCTCCTCGCTTAACACCCCCGCGAGCCTATCCACTCTCGACGCGCCAACCGGGCGCGCTGACGTCGATGGTCACGTCGCCGGCCTGGTCCGTCCGCACGGTCGGGATGCCGTGTTCGGCCAGCGTGGCGAGGGTCCCCGCGGTCGGGTGGCCGTAGGGGTTGCCCGCTCCGACCGAGATCACGGCGAGCCGAGGCACCGTTCGGTCCAGGAGCGCGCCGAGGCCGGCGTCGTCGGACCCATGATGCGCCACCTTGAGCACGTCGACGGGCCCCGGATCGAGAGGAACCGCCTCTGCCTCCGCGTCCGCGGTGAGCAGCATCGAAAACGAGTGCCAGCGGGCGAGCAGCACGACCGCGGACTGGTTCGGATCCGGCTCGCCTTCCCCCGGCGCCGCGCCGGGCGGCCACAGCACCTCCAGATGCAGGCTTCCCGAGCTCACCTCCGAGCCCTCGGAGACCCGGAGCGCGGGCACGTTCACGGCCCGCGCGGCGCGCAGGAAGTCGGGCCCTGGCTCGCCGTACAGGAGCCGGTGGACCGGGAACCGCGAATAGAGGAGCTCGTCCAGCCCGCCGACGTGGTCGGACTGGTCGTGGGTGGCGATCGCGGCCGCGAGGCCGTCGACGCCCTCCTCGCTCAACTGGCCGCGCAGGTCGTCTCCCTCCGGACCGCCGTCCACCAGCACCGGCCCGCCGTCATCGGGATCGAGCAGGATCGAGTCGCCCTGCCCGACGTCCAGGACGACGACCCGAAGCCCGGGCGCCGGTAGGGCGGCTCCGGGCGGCGATCGGAACGCCAGCGCGGCGCAAGCCACGACCGCCAGGGCCGCCAGGCGGGCTCGGCGGTGGGGCCTGACGGAGTCGCGCCGGCGGCGTGCCCACGCGCCCACCGTCGACATCGCCACGCCAAGACCGGCGTACGCGGCCGCCACCTGCGGCCATGCGGGCAGCGTGATGCCCAGCTGCGCCCAGTCGGGCTGGGCGAGCCAGTGGGCGACCTGCGCGACATAAGCGGCGAGGAGCCCAGCGAGCGCGGTGAACGGCTCGACGGGGGCATCGGGAACCTGCCCGACGATGGCGGCGAGCATCCCCAGCCACATCATCGGCGCGATGGCGGGGAGCGCCAGCAGGTTCGCGGGCAGCGCCGCGATCGATACGGCGCCGAAGTGGTGTGCGAACAGGGGCGCGGTCGCGAGGGTGGCGGCGATCGTCACGCCCGCGCCCTCGGCGAGGGCGCGGGGGGCGGCCGATGGTGGATCCGATCCGTCGCCCCTGCCTCCCAGGATCAGATCCCTGATCCGGGCCGCGAACACCAGGATGCCCGTGACCGCGGCGAAGCTGAGCTGCCAGCTTGGGTCGCCGGCGGATCGCGGATTGAGCGCGAGGGTGAGCGTGGCCGCGAGGAGAAGCGCGTACCACCGCCACCTGGGCCGCCCGGCGAGAGCCGCGATCACTCCCGCGGCGCCCATGATGCCCGCGCGCTGGATCGAGGGGCCGGCACCCGCGACCGGCACGTAGACGGCGATCAGTGCCAGCAGGGCGACCAATCGCGTGCGCAGTTGGGTGCCCGCGATCCCGAGCAGCCATGCCCCGAGCAGCGCGAGGAGCATCACGCAATCGCCCGAGACCGCGAGTAGGTGGGCGAGGCCGGCGCGCTTGAAGTCGTCGACCGTCGCCGGGTCGATGCGATCGTCCTCCCCGAGGAGAAACCCGCGCAGGAGCGCCGCCTCGGCGTCGGGCGTGCCGCTTTCCAGGGCGGCGGCCGCACGGCTCCTGACGCCGTCCACGGCACCCGCGAGGCCGGCGCGGCGCTTGCCCGTCGGTGCGATGGTCCGGGCGCGGAGCACCTCGCGAATGCCGAATCGCGCCAGGTAGTCCGCCTCCCAGGGCCGCGCCTGCGCCAGCGTCCCGCTCGCGCGCACCTCGCTGCCGATCGGGAGGTCCGGCACCGGCTCGTGGCCCTCGAGGGCCAGCCGGCCTGCGGTCGTGCTGATCCGGACCGTGACGTCGCCGTTCGCCCGGTGGGGAACCGCGGTCACGTAGCCGGTCACCTTCGCGTCCCGACCGGTCGGCCCGTCGAAGGCGCCGCCGTCGATGGCCGAGAGCCGCAGGGCGCCAATCGCCATGCCGCCGGTCGCGGCGGCCAGGGCGACGAGGGCGAGCCATGCGATCCCGGCCCGGTGAGTCGCACCCCGCGCAATGGCCAGCACCCCGCCCGCGATCATCGCCGCCGCCAGGAGCGGCGTTGCATCCGCGTTTGCCGCCACGGCCGATGAGACGGCGAGCCCGCAAGCGGCGCCTCCCAGGACGGCGAAGCGCCAGGCGACCGGCGTCACGACCGAGGCCTCAGGGCTGGAGGCGGGACCGCAGGGCGTCCATCGTCGCCGGGCCGATCCCGTCGATCTGGTCGAGCTGGTCCACCGACGAGATGCCGCCGTGCTGGTCCCGGAACTCGAGGATCTTCTGTGCGGTCACCGGGCCGATCCCCTCGATCGTGTCGAGGTCCTCGACGCTCGCGGTCCCCACGTTGATGGGGGCCTCGGAATCAGCGGCGGTCGCGCCGCCCGCGACCGCGGGCCCGGCGGCGACCCCGACAGGGCCCTTGGCCCTGGCGGGAATGATGATTTGTTGGCCGTCCGTGAGCCGGGCGGCGAGGTTGAGCGCGTCGATCTTCGCGCGCGCTGTCGCGCCCCCCGCGCGCTGGACCGCGTCGTTTACGCGAGTGCCGGCCGGCAGGCGGTAGACGCCCGGGTCGGCGACTGCGCCCGCCACGTCCACGACGACGTCGGTCCCGCCCGCGGCATCGACGGCAAGCGCCCCGCCCGAGCCGGCTTTGTTGGAGGAGTCGGCGTACGTCACGCCGCCGGCGGAGTCCCCCTGGGCGTTGTCACCGGAGCGGATCCACCGTGCGCCCACCAGGACGAGCACCACCGCGACGGCGCCGTAAACGAGCAGCTGCGAGCGGCTGAGCGACCCCACGGCCGCGATGCTGCGGCAGACGAAGTCCCCTATGGCGCGCTCAACGTCAGAGCTCGATCACAAGAGCACGCCGACTCTCAGGCGCACAAGCAGCCCAGGCCCACGGTTGTCGGATTTATCGGCCTATTCGCGATAAATCCGACAACGAGTGTTTTCTGGGGACGGGTTACGTGACCCGGAAGGCCGTCAGGCCCTCGGGCTCCTCGTCACGGACCTCCACGTGCTCGACCATCGCGCCGCGCGGGCCCTCGCGGGCGAAGCGCACCATCGCGTCGACGGCCTCCTCGGAGCCCTCGAAGACCGCCTCGACACTACCGTCCGGGTTGTTGCGGACCCATCCGTATACGCCTCGGGACCCGGCGGTCCGCCTGGTCGTGTCGCGGAAGAAGACGCCCTGGACGCGGCCGTGGATGATGACGCGCTTACGCACCATCAGCGGGCGCCGCGCAGGCCGCGGCCTCCGGCTTACTCGTCCTCGTAGTCGTCGTACCCGCTCGCCTGGGCCGCGAGACGGCGGGAGAAGAGCTCGTCGGCGGACACCGGCGGCGACTGGACGGAGACGAGAGCGAGGGGCTCCGTGCCGTTATTGGCGACGGAGTGATCCGTTGCGGGCGGGATCAGGACGAGGTCGCCCACCGCGAGCTGCTGCGTGTCGCCCGTAGCGGACATGCTGCCCCTGCCGCTGACGACGACGTAGACCTGCTCGGCCTCCTCATGCGAGCGGAGCTCCTCCGATGCGCCCGCCGGAACTTCCAGCCAGCACACGGACACGTTGCGCGACCCGAGCTCCCCAGCGTCCATCAGGATGTGAGGACGGAGCCGGTGCAACTCGGTGACGGTCGCGTCCGAGAAGCGCCTGACAAGCATGCGTGGCCTTTCTAGCAGACCCGCCGGTAAGGCGTGTTGCGGATTGGGGGCACCAGCCGGTTGTCGCCTACCTGACCACCAGGTTGACCAGCTTGCCAGGCACGACGACCTCCTTGACGACCTCCTTGCCGTCGATGTGGCGCTGTACGGCCGCGTTGGCGCGGGCGAGCTCCACGAGCTCCTCGCGGGAGGCGTCCGCGGGTGCCTCGACGCCGGCGCGGCGCTTGCCGTTGACCTGCACGACCAGGGTGAAGATGTCACTGGCGAGCAGCTCGGGGTCGGCCTTCGGCCAGGGGTCCTTCCAGACCCGGCGCCCGGTCATCGCCTCGTACACGTCGCAGCCGAGGTGCGGCGCGAAGGGGAAAAGGATCGACGCCGCGGTCGCGGTCGCGAAGCGCAGGGCGCTCTCCCCCGCGGCGTCGCCGTAGAGGTCGTCCTTGACGCGGTATGCCTCGTTCACCAGCTCCATCACCGCGGCGATGGCGGTGTTGAACCCGAAGTCGCGCTCGATGTCGCGGGTGACCTTGTCGATCGCCCAGTGGGCCTTCCGGAGAAGGTCGCCCGCCGGTGTTCCGGTTGCACCGGCGGCGGATGCCTCCGACTCGCCCGCGGAGGTGCGCTCGGCGATCTCCTCCTTCAGCCGCCAAAGCCGGGTCAGGAAGCGGTGCACGCCCTCGACGCTCTCGTCGGTCCAGTCGCCGCCGCCCGCCGGCGGGCCCATGAAGCAGACGTAGGTGCGAGCAGTGTCGGCGCCGTAGCGCTCAACGGTCTCCGCCGCGCTGACGACGTTGCCCTTGGATGAGGACATCTTGGCGCCGTCGCGGGTGATCATTCCCTGGGTGAAGAGGCGGCCGAACGGCTCCTGCACTCCCAGGTGCCCCATGTCGGCGAGCGCCTTCGTGAAGAAGCGCGCGTACATCAGGTGGAGGATCGCGTGCTCGACGCCGCCGATGTACTGGTCGACCGGCATCCAATAGTCGACTGCCGCGCGGTCCCATGCCGCGTGGTCGTTGTGGGCGTCGAGATAGCGGAGGAAGTACCAGGAGGAGTCGACGAAGGTGTCCATTGTGTCGGTCTCGCGGAGGGCCGGGCCGCCGCAACGCGGGCATTCGGTCTCGACCCAGTCGGTGGCGGCGGCCAGCGGGCTCCGGCCCTTCGGCGCGTAGTCGTCCACCTCGGGCAGCAGGACTGGGAGTTGGTCCTCGGGCAGCGGGACGATGCCGTCGGTCTCGCAGTAGACGACCGGGATCGGGCAGCCCCAATAGCGCTGGCGGGACACGAGCCAGTCGCGGAGGCGGTAGTGGACGGTCGGCTTGCCCCGGCCCTCGGACTCGAGCCACGCGACGATCTCGTCGTAGGCCTCACGGTTCTGCTTGCCGTCGAAGCGGCCGGAGTTGACCATCTGGCCGTCACCCGAGTACGGGAGCCCTTCGTCGTCCTGCGACTCGTCGGGGTCGGTGCCCGCGATCACACGCCGGATGGGCAGATCGAACGCACGAGCGAAGTCGTAGTCGCGCTTGTCGTGGCCGGGCACGGCCATGATCGCGCCAGTGCCGTACTCCATGAGCACGTAGTCGGCGACGAACATCGGGATCTGCTCGCCGTTGACGGGGTTGGTGATCGTGCGCCCCAGCGGGACGCCTGTCTTCTGGCGCTCCTCCGACCCACGCTCCTCTGGCGTCCAGCGGGTCGCCTCGTTCACGTAGTCGCGCACCGCCGCCTCGTGCTCGGTGCCCGCCGCGAGGCGCTCCACGTCAGGGTGCTCGGGAGCAAGGACGAAGAAGGTGGCCCCGAAGAGGGTGTCGGGGCGGGTGGTGAAGACGGGGAAGTCGATGCCCACGTCCTCGCAGCGGAAGACGACCTCGGCGCCGTGTGAGCGGCCGATCCAGTTGCGCTGCATGGTCTTCACGTGTTCGGGCCAGTCGATCGTGTCGAGGTCGTCGAGGAGACGGTCGGCGTAGTCCGTGATGCGGAAGAACCACTGCTCGAGTTGGCGGGCCTCCACCAGGTTGCCGCAACGCTCGCAGTGGCCGTCGATCACCTGCTCGTTGGCGAGCACGGTCTGGTCGACGGGGCACCAGTGCACGAGTGCCTCGGCGCGGTACGCGAGGCCGCGCTCGAGGAGCTGGAGGAAGATCCACTGGGTCCAGCGGTAGTAGGAGGGCTCGTGTGTTGAGAGCTCGCGGGCCCAGTCGAACGACAAGCCGAGGCGGTGGAACGCCTTCCTGTAGGCCTCGATCGACCGCTCGGTGGCGACGCGCGGCGGCTCGCCGGTCTTGATCGCGTTGTTCTCGGCCGGCAGGCCAAAGGCGTCGAACCCCATCGGGTGGACTACTTGGAAGCCGTTGCGGCGGCGGTAGTGCGCCATCGCATCGCCGATCGCATAGTTCTTCAGGTGGCCCACGTGCGGATCGCCCGACGGGTACGGGAGCATCTCGAGCACGTAGCACTTCGGAGCCGAGTCGTCGAACCCGGGCTGGCCCGGGTTCGGCACCTCCCAGGTGTGCTCCTCCTCCCAGACGCCGCGCCAGCGGGCCTCGATCTCGCTTGGGTCGTACCGGTCCATCAACGGCGATATTACGGGGCGTATATTCGGTTCACCCGCGACGAGAGGAGGAGAGATGGGGCGCCTGATCAGGCTTGACCGCAGCGGACATACAACGCTCGCCGAGTGGAGGGCCGGCGAGGTGGAGTCACACGAGGAGGCGGTGGAGGCCTTCCGCCGCGAGCTGGACGCCGGAATGCTCGCGAGCGTTCCGAAGGCTGACGGGACCGCCGAGGTGGTCCGCGAGCTGCCCGCCGACGCCGAGCTCGTGGTGCTCCGTCGGCCGATCGCCGGCGGCTAGCGGGCGAGCTCGTTGGCGCAGGTCCGCTTGAGGGCGCCGCCCGCACCGCCGGGGACGCCGCGGCGGCCCGGGCTCGAGGAAGCCGCTGCCCTGTGGTGGCGGGACGAGGTCAGCGGCGACTCGCTCCGGCGTGATGGGCGGCGGTGGACCGCCTGGACGGCTTGGATCGTGGTCGTGTTCACGGCGCCCGGGATCGGGCTGCTGGTGCTGTCGCCGTTGACGCTGCCGGTGGCGCTGGGGTGCTTCGCGCACGCCTGGATCGTCCCGTGGCTGCAGGCGCGGCGCGGGGCGCGCTCGGTCGTGCCGCTCGGGAGCGAGCGCAGCGGGCAAGCCGCTGATCCGGCCGCCGAGGGGGTCGCGCTGGGGCTCCTCGGTGATCTCGTCGGCCACCGCGAGCGGGATCTGCTCAGCCGCACTGGGCTGGCCGTGCAGCGTGGGGAGCTTGGCGTCTGGCTGGTCGGCGAGCGCGGAGCGTTACTGGTGCGCCCGGGCGGGCGGCGGGTGGATTGCTGGTGTGTGCGCGTGGCGGAGACGGACGGCCTGCCGGCCGGCGATCGGATCGCGCATCTCCTGCTCGCGCTGCGGGAGGATGAGCCTGGCTTCGCCATGGTGGCGAACCTGGGGTTCTCCGGAGCGACGTGGAGGGTTCGGCGCGGGCTCTCGGAGTCCTCGCGGCCGGCCCTTGCCGAGGCGCGGGCGATGGCTCGCGCCAATCATCGCGGCGGCTTCGCCGCCTGACACCTGCTGCTGCGGCGACAGAGTCGCCGCCCCCAATCCCCGTCAGTCCGCCGGGAGACCGTCCACGAAGTCGACGAACTTGCGCGTGTCCCGCAGCGGCTTGCCGTGGCCGAAGAGGACGACTTTCGGCTCGAGCTGCGCGAGGCGGCGGGCGGACTGGCGGTTCTGGGCCGGGTCCGGGGTGAGGTACGGCTTCGGCTCGTTGAGGCCGGGAAGGCCCGTGAGCTGGTCGATGTTGGCGAGGACGTCGCCCAGGATCAGGACGCCGTCGGATTCGCGCCAGAAGGCGACGTGGCCGACGGAATGGCCAGGGACGTCGAGGACCTTGAAGCCGGCGACCTCGTCGCCCTCGTGGAGCTGGCGGTCGACCGGATGGCCGGGGCCGATGAAGAGCTTGATGTAGAAGCGGGCCATCGGGTGGCCGGGCTGACGCTGGCGAATGAGGTCGGGGTCCTCGGCGGCATCGGCGTCGCGCTCGCCGACCCACAGGGGGATGTCCAGGGTGCTGCAGACCTCGTGGGTGGCGCCCTGGTGGTCCGGGTGGGAGTGGGTCAGCGCGTGGGCGGAGACCTTACGGGAGCCGATCTGCTTGAGGATCTTGCCGCCCGAGTGGCGCGTGCCGGCGTCGACCAGCACGTCCTCGATCAGGTAGGCGTTGATCGAGTTGGGGAGGAAGAACGTGTCGAGGTGCCACACCTCGTCGGCGACCTGCTTCACGGGCGGCAGCCTATCCTGCCGCGCGATGGCTGAGCTCCGGGAGCTGATCCGCGACATACCCGACTTTCCCCAGCCGGGGATCGTGTTCAAGGACGCGACGCCACTGTTCGCGGACCCGGCAGCGCTGGAGCAGGCGGTGGAGGCGCTCTCGGAGCACGCGCGGCCGCTGGGCGTCGATTTCGTCGTCGCGCCGGAGGCGCGTGGATTCATCCTCGGGGCGGCGATCGCGGCGCGATGCGGGGCCGGGTTCATCCCGGTGCGGAAGCCCGAGAAGCTGCCGTATGAGACGACGTCCGTCTCGTACGAGCTGGAGTACGGGATGGACGAGCTGCACATACACGTCGATGCGCTGCCGGACGGGGCGCGGGTGCTGCTTCACGACGATCTGATCGCGACGGGCGGGACGATGGCGGCAATCGAGGAGCTGGTGGAGAGCGAGGGCGCCGAGGTGGCCGGGGTGTCGTTCCTGATGGAGCTGGCGTTCCTGGACGGGCGGGCGCGGTTGCGCAATCGCGACGCGTTCAGCCTGATTCGGTTCGACGAGGGGTAGTCGGCCGGCGCTACGGGCCGAAGGAGCGGACGGGGGACTTGTCCCCCGAGCAGATGAATGTCGTTCCGGCGGCGCCCTCCGAGCGGCGGGGCATCTTGGCGTAGAACTTGCCGTCCGGCATTGCCGGGATGGACCAGGAGCCATCACGCTTGGACTTCGTCGTGTCGAAGAGCCCGTCCTTGCCCGGCTTCTTGTTGAAGACCTTCACGATGCGGCGCTCGACGCAGGGGTGCTTCTGTGAGACGACCTGGCCGTGGAAGGGGTTGTTCTGAGAGAGCGTCACGCTCGAGTCGAACCTCTCGACGTTGCCTGCGAGGGCGCCCGATGCGACGAGCAGGGCGGTGGCGGTGGCGAGGGTGAGCGAAATCCGGGTTTTCGAGTGCATCCTGTCCTTCTCCAATTGACGTGCCGATCGTACTCCCGATGGGGCGCGTGGTCAGTCGGCGAGGAACTTCTGGGCGATCTCGCCGACCATGTTCTTCGTGCGGCGGGTGTTGTCGCCGACGAGGTCGTCGATGGCGTGGAGGTCGAGCTCGGTCTGCATCTGGCCGCCGCTGGGGAGCCAGTAGAGCTCCGTTCCGTGGATCGCGAGGAGGTCGTCGGCGGTGGCCATGGACAGGACATCGTCGCGGGCGGCCTTCGGTGGTCGCTTTCGGAGGAGCGCCACCTGAAGCTTGCCGCCGGAGGCGTCGACCGTCTTCTTCGGGAACGGGGTGTGGGCGGCGATTGCCTGGACGTCGGCGGCGGTGCGGAGGAAGGCGCGGACGTCGTAGCCGAGGGATTCGGTCAGGGCATCGTCGATCCGCTTCGTCAGGGCGGTTTTCGGTTGGCGGGGGGCGTCGAAGATGAGGTTGCCGCTGGCGCGGAATGTGGTGACGTTCGCGAAGCCGAGGGACTCGAGGCAGGAGGTGAGCTGGTCGCGGGTGGCGCGGCGGCCGCCGACGTTGATGGCGCGGAGGAAGGCGATGTGGCGGGGCATGGGCGGATCGTATTCACGGCCCAGCGGGACCGCCCCCGTTGCTAGCGCTGGCGTCTAGATCCAGCTGGTCTCGCGCCGGCAGAAGGCGGACGTAGGCCTTGCCGCGGCGGGTGACGAAGAATTCCTCGCCCGCCGCCGCACGCTCCATGTACCAGCCGAAGCGATTGCGGAAGTCGTGGGCCCCAACGACTTGCTGGTCGGGCTGAATGGGAGAGTGGAGCTGGTGGGACTCGAACCCACGGCCTTCGGAGTGCCACTCCGACGCTCTGCCCAGCTGAGCTACAGCCCCAGATAGCAGGTAATCAGCCGCCCAGTTTAGCTGCGCCCGCTGGCCGTTCCGAGGGGGCGCGACCCGGAGATAGACCGCTCGCTTTCCGTCGAACATCTCGGCCGTGAAGAGATAGCACTCGTCGAGAGCCTCGCAGTAGACGGCGACAGCGTCGATCTCGGACGCGATGTATGGGCGCCGAATTTGACGGCCTCCGCTCGTGTAGCGAGTGCTCGTCAGGTTCAGGGTTACGACGTCACCCCTTAGAGGCGCCCACTTGCACTGCACCCGATGCAGCGCATGTCGGACCTGGAAGACCAAGTCGTATCTCGTGTGCTCGACGAGCGGCTTCAGGACAGGAATGCCGAGCTTGGTGGCCTCGGCGGCGATGACCGCCTCCGCGACGTTGCCCTTGTGGTTCGTGTCCTTCATCGAACGCATGTTCCCATAGCGACCGGCGGAAATGGCTCTATGGAGCCGAAAACGGTGGATTTCACACTCTTGGCACGAAGGCGTTACACAGTCGTGACAGATTCCTCTGGTCCACCCCACTCGCCATAGACTCACCCCGTGTCCACCGGGTTGATCGTCCTCGCCGTCACCGTCTTCCTGGTCATCGACGGGGCGATCCTCTTCCTCGTCTTCCGCTCCCGCAGGACCGCTGACGACTACGCAAAGATCCCCGTGCCCGGCCAGACGACCGTCGCCCTCCCCGTGGGCAAGCTCAAGCTGAGCTACCAGGAGTCCTACAAGGCCCGAGGGACCGAGGACTCAATCGACTTCGGAGTCCCCGCCGCCCTCCAGGTCACCGTCGAATCGCCCGCCGGCGAGACGCTCGAGATCAAGGCCCCCGGATTCCACGGCATGGGCTCCTCCCTCAACACCGGCTCCGGCTGGAGCCGCGCCCTCATCGGCACCATCCAGATCGCACAGCCGGGCGCCTACACGGTCACCGCGCAGGGAGACCTCCCCAACGCGATCGAGCCCCAGCTCCTGATCGGGAAGTAGCGGGGGCCTCAGCCCGTCGTACGCGCCTGCGCCCGCGCGGCGGTCTCAGTGATCAGCTCCACGAACCGCGGCCACAGCTGCGCCGGGAGGTCGTGGCCCATCCCCTCGATCAGCTCCAGCCGCGCCCCGGGAATAGCCGCCGCGGTCGCCTTCCCGCCCGACACGTCGACCAGGATGTCGTCGGTGCCGTGGATGACGGTCGTCGGCACGTCCAGCTCCCGCAGCGCCTCCGTCCGGTCGCCCGACGCGACGATCGCTAGCAGCTGGCGCGCCGTCCCATCCGGGTAGATCCCCCGGTCGTAGCTTGCCGCCGCGCGCGCTCGGAGCGCACCCTCATCGGCCGCGAACCCCGGCGAGCCGATCACCTTCCACGCCCCGAGGACGAAATCGACGAACCCCTCCTTGCCGTCGGGCGGCCGCGTCAAAAGCGCCGGGATCGCCTCGGGGTGCGGCTGGCCGACGGCGCGACCCCCCGTCGTCGACATGATCGACACGAGCGACAGGACCCTCTCCGGATGCCGGATCGCCACCGTCTGGGCGATCATCCCACCCTGCGAAGCGCCTACGACGTGCGCGGCCTCAACCCCCAGCTCGTCCAGCAGCCCCACGCAGTCGTCCGCCATGTCGTCGAGCGTGTAGCTCGCGCTGCTGAAATCCCCGGTGATCGCCGCCATCACATCCGGGCGCGGCCCTCCCTCCACCTTCGTCGAGTGCCCGACATCCCTGTTGTCGAACCGCACGACGCGGTACCCGCGCCCGGCAAGGCCCCTGCAGAAGCGCTCGTCCCACCCCAGCATCTGCACGCCGAGCCCCATGATCAGGAGCATCGTCTCGTCGCCCGGATCGCCGAACGTCTCGTACGCGATCTCCACGCCGTTCACCGAGGCGATCGATTCCACCAGGGCACCCTATCCGCGCGCCCGCGCGCGGAGCTGACCGGCCGCTACTCGTCGAGATCCAGCACGACCCGGTCGGAGCGCATGTCGCGCACCACGAAGTCGAACGGTGCCCGCTCCTCGAGCTCTCGCAGCAGCTCCACCGGATGCTTGAACCGCATCGCGAGCGTCGCCCGCCCCTCCGTGAATCGCTTTACCGAGATCTCCGACGTGGCGCCGATGGCCCCCGCCGCATCCTCGAGTCCCACCAGCTGTGAGAAGTCGCTCAGCGGCCCCACCTCGACCTCCACCATCCCGTCGAACATCTCCCCGGGCTCGCGCTCCGCGTGCCCGTTCGCCCGCGCACGCGCCGCCAGCTCCTCGGCGTCCTCGTCCACCTCGACGCCGACCCGGTCGATCGCTTCCTCCAACCTCTCGATGAGCCGCCCGCGGGCCTCGCCCTCAGCCCCCTCGACCTCCTCAACCCGCTCCGCCAGCTCAGCCGCCTCGCGAAGCGCCCGCAGCCGGATGCGCGTCGCCTGCGTCCGCGCCTGCCGCCGGACCGACTCCAGGTCCTCGGCGATCGCCGCGAACGCTCGCACCCCGTCGTCATCGCGCTCGAGCGCCGCCTGCAGCTCCGCCCGCGCCCGCCTCAGCTCGCGGTCCCGATCGACGACCATCGTCGCCAGCCGCGCCGCAACGTGCTCCAGCTCATCGGCCCGCCGGGTCGCCTGCGCGGCCTCGGCCCGCCGCGTCTGAAGCTCGTCACGCTCCGCGCCCACGCGCGTCTCCGCGGCGAGCGCCCTCTCCCCCGCGTCGTGCAGCATCGCGTCCCGCATTCCGATCGCCGCGTCGCGCGCGTCGATCGCCTCGTGGACCTCGATCGGGTTGTAGCCGAACAGGCGCTTCCTGAACAGGCGAAAGCGCCGCCGCCCCCGGTTGCTGCGGTGTGCGCTTGGGTCTGCACTCACGATGCCGCGAACGCTAGGCGGACCGCCGGACGGACGGCCCACCCTCCCGGTTGCAAGGATCCGCCGATGCCCTACCCCGAGGCCGTGGAGACCGACCACCTGTCGCTCCGGCGCTGGAGGTCGGACGACGGCCCCGCCATGGACGCGATCTGGCGCGAGCGCGACATCTGGAGCGCGCTCCGCCCGGACATCCCCTTCGACCCCGACGCCGGCGCCGCAATGCTCAACCGCCACGTGGGGCACTGGGACCGGAACGGCTTCGGCCTCTGGGCGGTCATGGAGCGCCACTCGGACGAGATCATCGGATGGGTGGGCCCCTCTCACCCAGCGTTCATCCCGGAGCTCTCCGACCGCATCGAGATCGGGTGGACCCTCCGCCCGCCCTGGTGGGGCCGCGGAATCGCCACCGAGGGCGCTGAGGCGGCGATCGACGCCGTCTTCGAGCACCTCGACACGGATGAGGTGATCAGCCTCATCCACCACACCAACGCCCGCTCCATCGGCGTCTCCGAGCGCCTCGGCATGCGCCACGCGCGCGACGTGCTCCACCCCGAGCTCGGCGAGGACCTCCGGGTCTACGCGCTGTCGCGGAGCGCCTGGAGGTCCAGTTCCAGCCGCGGCGCCTCGGCCCAGAGCACCTCGAGCCGGTAGCGCTCCCGCAGCTCGGGCACGAACACGTGGAGGACGGCATCCAGGTAGTCCATCAGGACCCACTGCCCGTCCGACTCCCCCTCGACGTTCGCGGGCAGCAGCCCGTGCTCGCGCTTCAGCCGCAGGTGCACGTCGTCGTGGATCGCCTTCGCCTGGCGCTCGTTGCGGGCGCTCGCGACGATGAGGAAATCCGTGTAGCCGACGACGGACCGCATGTCGAGCACGACCACGTCCTCCGCCTTCTTCGAGTCCGCGATCTCGGCGAGCAGCCTCGCAACCGCTTCGGAGTCCACCCGCTCGGGCTCTGACTTCGCGGCCGGTCGCACTACCTGTACAGCCCCCGCTCCGCGATGAACCCCGCCACGCCCTCAGGCACCAGGTGCCGGATCGGCCGGCCGCCCGCCACGCGCCTCCTGATGCCCGTCGAGGACACCCCGATCTCCGGCATGCGCACGACCTCCGCGCGATCGTCGTCGCCGAGCCGCTCGATCGCCGCCTCCGCCTCCTCGAGCGCCGTCCCCGGCCGCGCCGCGATCCCGACCCGCGCAAGCTCCAGCACCCGCTCCGGCTCACGCCAGCTCTCGAGCCCCGCTGCGACGTCGGCACCCATCAGGAAAACGAACTCGTCCCCGGGTCGCGCGTCGCTCATCAACTCCAGGGTACGAAAGCTGAACGACGGTCCTTCTCGCGCCGTCTCGACACCCGAGGCAGAGAACGCCGGATCCGTCGCCGCCGCCAGCCGCGCCATCTCCTGTCTCACCTCCCGCCCCGGCTCCGGATCGATGCGCTTGTACGGCGATTCGCCCACCGGCACGAGCACGACCTCGTCGAGCCCGAGCTGGAACGCAGCCTCCTGGGCGAGCACGAGGTGCCCGATGTGCGGCGGGTTGAACGCACCCCCGAGAACGCCGACCGCGGCGATCCCGTCAACCCCTGATCTGCCCGTCGCCCTGGACGACGTACTTGAACGTGGTCAGCTCGCGAAGCCCGATCGGCCCGCGCGCGTGAAGCTTCTGGGTCGAGTTCCCGATCTCGGCCCCCATCCCGAACTCGAACCCGTCGGTGAATCGCGTCGACGCGTTCACGTAGACGACCGCCGCATCGACTCCGTCCGTGAACTCCCGGGCCGCATCGCCGGACGAGGTCACGATCGCCTCCGAATGCCCCGTTCCGTGCTCATTCACGTGTGCGATCGCGTCGGCGAGAGAATCCACGACCCCCACCGTCATCCGCATGTCGAGGTACTCGGTGTCCCAATCCTCCGCGGTAGCCTCGCCAACGGCGGCATCACCCGCCGCCGCGCGGGAGCGCTCGTCGCCCATGAGCTCCACACCGGCCTCTCGGAGATCTCCGAGAATGCCCGGCAGAAACAGATCGGCCACCGCCGCGTCGACGAGCAGCGTCTCCGCCGCGTTGCACACCCCGGGGCGGTCCACCTTCGCGTTGAAGGCCACCCGCCGCGCCATCTCGAGGTCCGCGTCCGCGTGGACGTACACATGGCAGTTCCCCGCCGCCGCGTACATCACCGGGACGGTGGCAACTGACTTGAGCGACTCCTTCAGGCCCTCGCCGCCGCGCGGGATGATCAGGTCGACCAGCCCATCCGCGGTGGCCAGCTCCGCGAGCTCGCTCCGGTCTCCGCTCGTGAGCAGCTCGACGGCCCCCTCGGGCAACTCCGCCGCCGCAACGGCCTCCCGGACAACCGCCGCCAGCACCGCATTCGAGCGGGCAGCGTAGCTCGAGCCCCGCAGGACGATCGCGTTCCCGCTCTTCAGCGTGAGCGCCGCGCAATCCACCGTCACGTTCGGGCGTGCCTCGTACACGACGGCGATCACCCCGAGCGGCACCCGCACCTTCGTCAACTGCAGCCCGCTCGCCAGCGTCCGCTCGTCGAGCGTCCCCCCGACCGGATCGGGAAGCAAGGAGATCTCACGCACACCCTTGGCCATCGCGGACACGCGCGCCTCATCCAGGGTCAGGCGATCCCGGAGCGCCGGCGTGAGGCCGGCGGCGCGTTCGTCGGCGAGATCCTCTGCGTTCGCCTCGAGGATCTCGGCCGTCCGCGCCTCGAGTAGGTCGGCCAGCCGCAGAAGCGCCGCGTTCTTCGTCTCGGTGCTCGCCAGGGCGAGCTGGTGCGAAGCCCGCTTCGCAGACTCGCAGATTTCGCTCACAGTTCGCGTGGCCGTGGCCATCTCCGAGAGAGTAGCTTGCCCACCCGGCCCCAAATGACGGCTCCGGAGCAACAGGCGCCCACAGAGCCTTCGCCCACCGACGGCGCGGAGCTTGCGCGGCTGGCTCCAGAACTCCCCACCAGCTGTAGAACCATGAGAGGAGACCGATGACTGCCGACCAGATCGCCGAGCGGGCCGACGCGGAGCCGGCGCCCTCGCCGGACGAGGCGCGGGGCGAAGCGGCCGGCCGCGGCAGGCTGCGCGGGCGCCGTGTCCTGGTGGTCGGAGGCGGTCAGCAGGACCACGGCCTCGACGAGCCGCCGCTCGGGAACGGGCGTGCGATGTCGGTTCTGTTCGCGCGCGAGGGCGCGTCAGTCGCGATCTCGGACCTGGACGAGGGCTCGGCC
>Ga0105245_10002623_pt1 | contig 16194 bp, 15 predicted proteins | sample KBSM54metaG_FD_81523 | JGI IMG/M metagenome (GOLD analysis project Ga0105245, IMG submission 81523) | Miscanthus rhizosphere microbial communities from Kellogg Biological Station, Michigan, USA - KBS M5-4 metaG | ecosystem: Host-associated > Plants > Roots > Rhizosphere > Soil | place...
CGGGCGTGAACCGCGTCGCGCTCGACGTCTCGTCGAAGCCCCCCGCCACGATCGAGTGGGAATAGGGCCCGGTCGCCCTCGGCGTTGCGGGTAGCGCCGTCGAGGTCTCATGGCAGCACCGAGGGCGGCACCCCGATCGAGACTGCAGTTTGTGCCCCCTGAGGGAACAAAGTGCATTCTCGGCGGCTAGCTCCAGCCGTCCCACTGCTTCAGAATCGGGAGCGGGTCCACCGGGCTGCCGTGCTCCCAGCCCTGGGGCCAGACCTCGAAGTGGAGTTGGCAGCCGACGGTGCGTGCGTTGCCGGTCTTGCCGATCTGACCGACCGTTTGGCCGGTCCGCACCCGCTCGCCCTGGTGGACGCTCGCCGGCTGCTCGAAGTGGGCGTAGCGGTAGTCGGTGCTCGACCCCTTGGCGTCGATGACGATCCAGTTGCCGTAGAGGACGGGGTCTGAGCCGCGCGCCTGAACGCGGCCGCCGACGGCGGCGACCACGCGCGTTCCGCATGCGGCGAAGACGTCCTGGCCCTGGTGGATGCGGCCGCCGCTGCGAGGAGCGCCGAACCGCTGCTCGGCGCCGCCGTAGTTGTGGGGTCCGCGAACGGGGAACTCGCCGCTCAGGATCCGGACCCGGCCGGCCGGGCGCGGCTTTCGGCCCGGCGCCTTGAGCTCGAACCGGTAGTGCCCGGGCGGGGCGACGTGGTGCTTTGAGAGCAGTCCGTTCCACCGCAGCTTGTGCTTCTTGTAGGCGAGAGAGTCCTCGTCGGTCCAGGTCTGGACCGTCCGTCCGCCGCGGACGAGCTTGACGGTCACGTTCACCGGCGCGTACGCCTGGAACCGATAGGCGAGCTTGAATTTCCGGCGGCCGTCGAAGAAGGCCGTGTGCGGGCCGAGATCCGTGTCGAGCACCTTGAAGCTCCCGCGCTCGGGGAGCTTGCCCGGCGGGACGATGCGCAGGCGCTCCTGCATGGTGGAGCGGTGTCCGTCGCCGTCGATGACGCGCGGCGGCCCAGTCGTCGCTCCGCGGGGGACCTTGACCAGCACCCGGTGTGTCCCGGAGGAGGTCGGTTCCGCGGCGACTCGGTGCCGGCGGCCTCGGAAGCTGACCTCGGTGACGTGCTTCAGACCGCTCCCTGTGAGGCGCACGAGGGAGTCGGCGGCTGCCGTCTGCTTGCCCGCGCACCCCTCGATGCAGCGCAGGTCGATCGCGTTCGGCCCCGAGCCGGCGAGGGCGGCCGCCGAGGTGAGGACGCCGGCGCCCACCGTCCACACGGCCACCGCACTTGCGTGGCGAAGGCGGTGGGTCGCGTGCTGGCTGCCGGAGCCGGGGCGCGAAGCGCCGATCAGCTCCAGGAGTCCCACTTCTTGAGGTGTCTCGTGACCGCCTTCATGTAGTGCCCGCCCTCGTACCAACCGGGTGCGGACCACTCCTCGAAATGAAGGTGGCAGGCCGTCGCGTCACCGGTCTCGCCGACAACTCCCAGCTTTTCACCGGTCTTCACCTTGTCGCCCTCCTTCAGCGGCGAGGGCTTCTTCAGGTGCATGTACACGTAGTCGTGGCCGGTGCCCTTGCCGTCGATGACGATGTAGTTGCCCGCGGCGGATTGGCTGCCCCGGTACTGCACATGGCCTCCGCGGGCCGCCTGCAGTGGCGTTCCGCACGGGGCCAGCACGTCCTGTCCCTCATGCACATGGCCGGCCCGCGGCGCCCCGACACCGTCGCCGTAGGTGTGCGCGCCGCGCACGGGAAACTTGTAGGGACGGAACTGGAAGCCGGCGGTGCGCGAGGAGGCGAGCTTGCCGCTGACCGGCCCGACCCGGAACTTGTAGTGGCCGCTCGAGGCCGAGCGCTTGGAGCCCGCGACCTTGCCGTTCCAGCCCGCCGAGTGCTCGATGTTCGGCTCCTGGGTGCCCTTGGTGATCGAGTCGACCACCTCGTCGGTGTTGCGGTCGATGACGTCGATGCGCACGTCCACTGCCTCCGTGTTGGTGAACAGGTAGTGCACCTTCGGCTTCTTCTTGCCGTCGTAGTACGCGGTGCGGGGCTTGGCGGTGAGCTCCTTGAGCTTGAACGCGCCCGCGTCCGGGATGTCGCCGGGCGCGACGATCTTGATCGACGTGGGGGAGGTCGCCTTGTTGTCGTACGGGTCCGTGACCTTCGGCTTCCCGCTCGTGGCCCCGGACGGGACGTCCGCCGTGACGCTGTGGCTCCCGATGGAGGAGGGCTTGACCTTCAGCTTGCCCCCGTCCTTCGCCTTGAAGAGGACCTTGTTCACGCCGCTGAGGTGCTTGCCGGTGAGTTGCACCTTGGAGTCGGTCGTGGCCTCGTGCATGCCGCCGCAGGTCTCGATGCAGACCGCGTCGCTGAGCTCGGGCGGCTGGCCGGGGCTGATGCCGCCGCCGTCAGCCGACGCGATGCCGGCGCCGATGGAGAGGCACGCGAGGGCGATCGCAGCGGGGACTGCGGCCGCTGATCCAGGTCGTCGCCCTCTCGGCGTGCTGGTACGGGCCCTCAAATCGCTCTCCTTGTCGGGCCTACGGGGTTAGCTGACGGGCTCGCGCCGAAGAGCGGCGCTACGAACGCGTGTGTTCGATTCGCCCCCGGGACGGTGTTCGACACCGCCCCTTCGGTTCCCCCGCTCCGAGGCGGCATGGCCGAGCCGGATTCGGCAGGTCATTTGGGCGGCCGCAGTATAGCCTCGTGCGCGGTCGTCGGCGAGGGTTCGAAGCCTCGCTCAGGGCGCCCCCACTATCATCTCGCGGGCCGCGCCCGTACGCCCGGGGGCGGCTTTTCATGGTCGCCGGCGGCGACCCGCTCCAGATGAAGACTTACGTAGCCACACCAGCCAACCGCCAGCGCGACTGGTACGTCGTCGACGCCGACGGCCAGACGCTGGGTCGCCTCGCGACGCAGATCGCGGACGCGCTGCGTGGCAAGCGCAAGCCCGAGTACACGCCCCACTGCGACACCGGCGACTTCGTGGTGGTCGTGAACGCCGCGAAGATCCGCGTTACGGGCAACAAGCTGAACGACAAGATCTACTACCGCCACAGCGGGTACCCGGGCGGGCTGCGGTCCCGTACGCTCGCGGAGATGCTCGAGCGCCGGCCCGAGGAGGTCATCCGCAAGGCGGTAAAGGGGATGCTCCCCAGGAACCGCCTGAGCCGGCAGCAGCTGACCAAGCTGAAGGTCTACGCCGGCCCGGAGCACCCGCACGAGGCGCAAATGCCCAAGCAGATGGAGGTCCAGTCGTAGTGACTGACGAAGACCGCAAGGACGAAGAGCAGCCGCAGGCTGAGCAGCCATCCGCCGAACAGGCACCGCCCGAGACCGAGCAGCCCGCCGAGAACCCCGACGCCCCCGGACGCGAAGCGGAGGAGGCGTCGGGCGGTATTGCCGAGCAGCCAGCCCCCGAGGAGGCATCGCCGGAGACCCAAGAGCCGGTCGCCGAGGAGGCCCCGGCGGAGGCCGAGCAGCCGGCCGCCGAGGAGGCTCCGGCCGAGGCTGAGGAGCCGGCCGCCGAAGAGGCCCCTCCGGCCGCGAAGCCGGCCGACGAGCCCAAGGATTCCGCGAAGGCGAAGGACGTGCCGCCCGGCGCCGAGCTCGAGCCGATCACGATCGAGCCCCAGCGCGAGCTGAGCGCCGAGGAGCGCGCCCGCCTCGAGGCCGAGGAGGAGGAGCGCGCCCGCGCCGAGGCCGCGGCGACCGACGACGCCGGCGAGGAGCCGGGTCCGGCTCGGGAGGCGGTGGTCGACCTGGACGCCAATGCCCGCATCCAGGCGACCGGCAAGCGCAAGACCTCGATCGCGCGCGTCGTCCTGCGCGCCGGAAGCGGCGAGTTCCAGATCAACAAGCGCACGCTCGAGGACTACTTCCCTCGCCACCAGCACCAGACCTTTGTCCGCCAGCCGCTCCTGACGTCCGGCTACGAGGGCAAGGTCGACGTGAGGGTCCGTGTCCACGGCGGCGGCATCGCCGGCCAGGCCGGAGCCGTCCGCCACGGCATCGCCAGGGCGCTCACCGAGATCGACCCCGAGTTGCGGGGCGAGCTCAAGCGCCGCGGCCTTCTCACGCGTGACGCCCGCGCCAAGGAGCGCCGCAAGGCTGGATTGAAGAAGGCCCGCAAGCGCCCGCAGTTCTCGAAGCGCTGAGTCGTCTGCAAACCGGCGCAGCTCGGCATCCTCGGATGGCCGTCTCACTCACGTAGGTTTTGACTACGCTCGCTTCGCCGGCCATCCTGCGTCCTTGATCTGCTTGGTTTTCGACGTCTCAATATCGATCCAATGACACCCTCGACCAAGCTTTTCGGCACCGATGGCGTCCGCGGCATCGCCGGGACGGAGCTCACCGCGGAGCTCGCGCTGTCCCTCGGGAGGGCTGCGGCCATGCACTCGAACGCCGACCGGCCTCAAGTGCTGGTCGTCCGCGACACGCGCGAGTCGGGCCCGATGCTCGAGTCAGCGCTGGCGGCCGGTGTGGCCGAGGGGGGTGGGGAGGCGCTCCTCGGCGGCGTCCTGCCGACTCCGGCGGCGTCGGTGCTCGTGCGGCGGCTGGGGTTGGACGTCGGCGCCGTGGTGTCTGCGTCGCACAACCCGTGGCAGCACAACGGCATCAAGTTCTTCGGCGCCGACGGCCGCAAGCTCGACGACGAGCTGGAGGCGCGGATCGAGGCGCACGTCGCAGAGAGCGGGGCCGCGAGCCCGAGCGTGGGGCGCGTCAGGAGCCTCGAGGGCTCGCTCGACGACTACGTGCGCGAGCTGATGGGCAAGTTCCGCGTCGACCTGTCGGGTCGGCGGGTGCTCCTGGACTGCGCGCACGGAGCGACCTACCGGGCGGCGCCGCTCGTCTTCGAGCGGCTCGGCGCCGCCGTCGAGACGATCGGTGACGAGCCCGACGGCCGCAACATCAATGAGGGCTTCGGCTCCACCAATCCGGAGGCGCTCGCGGCGGCGATCTCCTTCTCGGAGGCGGAGATTGGGTTCGCCTTCGACGGCGATGGCGACCGGGTGATAGCGGTGGACGGCGACGGCACCGTCCACGATGGCGACGAGCTCATCGCGCTCTCCGCCGCCCACCTGTCGAAGACCGGAGGGCTGGACGGAGGCGGGGTTGCCGTGACGGTGATGAGCAACTACGGCTTCCACGAGGGCATGAAGGACGCGGGCATTGAGGTCGCGACGACCCCGGTCGGCGACCGGAACGTGTCAATCGAGCTCGAGCAGCGGGGCTGGGTGCTCGGGGGTGAGCAATCGGGGCACATCATCTGGACCGAGTACGGGCCCACCGGCGACGGAATCGCCGCAGCTCTACTGGTGATGAGCGCCCTGGACAGCGCGCCCCTCGCAGAGGCCATCCCGATGAGCAAGCTTCCGCAGGTGCTGGAGAACGTCCAGATCGCGCAGCGCGGCGCGATCGACGGGGCGACGACCGTCTGGGAGGCGGTCGAGCGCGAGAGCTCCTCCCTGGAGGGCCGCGGCCGGGTCCTCGTCAGGTCGTCCGGCACCGAGCCACTCGTGCGGGTGATGGTCGAGGCGCCCACCGGCGAGGAGTGCCGCGAGGTCTGCGATCGCCTCGTCCAAACCATCACCGAAGAGCTGACCTAGCCCCGGCACGCTCTACCCTTACTCGCCTCCTATGTGCGGAATCGTCGGATATGTCGGGGGCCGTCCCTGTCGCGATTTGCTGGTCGCCGGGCTCGAGAAGCTCGAGTACCGGGGCTACGACTCCGCGGGGATCTCGCTGCTCAGCGACGGCCACGTCGACACGGTCCGGGCCGTGGGCAACCTCTCGAATCTGCGCGCCGCGATCGGCCTCGATGCCGACCGGCCGGTGTCCAGCGAGGGCCCCGTGGCCGTCGCCACACCGCCGGCGACCATCGGCTTGGGGCACACCCGCTGGGCCACTCATGGTCGCGTCACCGAGGAGAACGCCCACCCGCACGGTGACTGCACTGGTCACATCCACATCGTCCTCAACGGCATCGTCGAGAACCACACGGAGCTCCGCCGCGAGCTCTCCGACGCCGGCCACGCCTTCAGCTCCGAGACCGACGCCGAGATCGTCGCGCACATGATCGAGAAGCACTACGACGGCGATCTGACCGACGCGGTTCGGAACGCCTTCGCCGGGCTTCGCGGCCACTATGCGTTCGTGGCCATGCACGCCGATCACCCCGACGTTCTCGTCGCCGCGCGACAGGAGTGCCCGCTGATCGTCGGGGTCGGCAAGGGGGAGACGTTCGTCGCCTCCGCGATCCCCGCGTTCCTGGCCGAGACCCGCGAGGTCCTCGGCATGAAGAACGGCGAGATCGTGACCGTGACCCCCGAGGGCGCCCGGATCGTCGATGTGGACGGGACGCCGGTCGAGCGCGAGGTCGAGGAGGTCACCTGGGACGAGGAGGCCGCAGAGAAGGGCGGCTATTCGACCTTCATGCTCAAGGAGATCCACGAGCAGCCCGACGCCGTGGCCGAGACGATCACCGACCGCATCCCGGGCGACGACTCGGTGGACCTCACGGAGCTCGACATCTCGCAGGACTTCGTGAATGACCTGCGGCGCATCGTCATCGTCGCCTGCGGCACGAGCTACCACGCCGGCCTGGTCGGGCGCTACGCGATCGAGCAGTGGGCGCGGATCCCGGTCGAGATGGACATCGCCTCGGAGTACCGCTACCGCGACCCCGTCGTGGGGCCGAATGACCTGGTCATCGGCATCACCCAGTCCGGGGAGACGGCCGACACGCTGGCGGCCATGCGGCTCGCGCGGGAGCGCGGCGCGAAAGTGATGGCGCTCACCAACGTCATGGGGAGCCAGGCGACCCGCGACGCCGACACCGTCCTCTACACCCGCGCCGGCCTGGAGATGGGCGTCGCGGCGACGAAGACCTTCACCGCCCAGACGGCGGCGATGTACCTGCTCGGCATCTGGCTCGCGCAGTCTCGCGATGCCTGGCCCCGGGAGAAGATCGCCGAAGTGATCGCCGAGCTCAAGGGCATCCCGTCGAAGATCGGCACCACCATCGCCTCGGTCGATGAGCGCGTGCGGGCGATCGCCCGGTCCCATGCCGACCGGCAGTTCTTCCTCTACCTCGGGCGCAACATCGGGCTGCCGGTGTGCCTCGAGGGGGCGCTCAAGATGAAGGAGATCTCATACATCCCCACCGACGCGTACGCCGCCGGCGAGATGAAGCACGGGCCCATCGCGCTGCTGGACGAGTCGACGCCGGTCGTCTGTGTGGCGACGAACAGCCCCATCCTCGACAAGGTGCTCTCGAACATCGCCGAGGTCAGGGCCCGGGGCGCGGACGTGATCGCGATCGCCACCGAGGGCAACACGGAGGTCGCAGAGGTCGCAGACCAGACCCTGTACGTGCCGGAGACGGATTGGGTCCTGCAGCCCATCCTTGCCGTCCTGCCGCTCCAGCTGCTGGCCTACTACGTGGCGAGGCTCAACGACCTGAACGTCGACCAGCCCCGCAACCTCGCGAAGACGGTGACGGTGGAGTGATTCGGAGGGCGGCGATCGCCCTCGTCGCGTGCGCGGCGTTGCTCGTCGCCGGGTGCGGCGGGGGAGGGGGCGGAGCGAACGACGACCTCGCGTCGCTGGCGCCTGCCGATGCGTCCGTGTACCTGGAGTCCGTGATCCGGCCGGAGGGCGGCCAGAAGGACGCGATCGAGTCGCTGGCGTCCCGGGTCGGAGGCATTCAGGACCCGGGTGGCGCGATCCTCAGCCGGCTGAACGCGGTCCTGGCCCAGACCGGGTCCGACATCAGCTACGAGAAGGACATCGAGCCCTGGCTCGGCCAGCGAGCCGCGATCTTCTTTCAGTCCTTCCAGGGCAGCCCGCCGCCGTTCGCCGCCGCCGTCGAGACGACCGACTCGGGCGCCGCACAGGCCTTTCTCGAGAAGGTGACTGCTCCGGACCAGGCGATCAAGTCGGCGACCTACAACGGAGTGAACTACTTCACGGTCCCCGGCGAGACGACGAGCGTCGCCCTTGGCGTTGTCGACGACTTCCTGGTCTTCGGCACGCTCGACCAGTTCAAGGCGGCCGTCGACGCCTCGAATGGACCCTCGCTCGCCGACTCCAGCAGCTTTCAGGAAGCCACCGCGACGGTGCCGTCGGACAACCTCGGGCTTGGATACGTCGACTCCGCGAAGGCGATCGGCGCCATCTCCTCGACGATGAGCCCGCTGGAAGCGGTGGCGCTCAGGCCCCTCCTGGCGACGCTCGGCTCCGGCCCGGCCGGCTTCTCGGTTTCGGCGCGGCCGGACGAGGCGAGCCTCGACGTATCGCTCCCCTCCGACGCGGTCCCACCGCTCGCGGGCGGCGACCTCGTTGGCAAGGCGCCGGCGGATGCCTGGTTCGCCATGGGCGCGGAGAACCTCGGCGCGACCCTCAACGATGCGCTCGACACGGTCACGAAGGCCATCCCCGGAGCCGGACTGATCGAGAATGAGATCCAACGCCAGTCGGGCGTCGACCCGCGCGAGGCGCTGTCATGGATGCAGAACGGTTACGCGTTCGTCTCGGGGACCAGCAAGGACACCATCGACCTGGGCGCGGTGATCCAGAGCTCGGACACGCAGGCCTCGTCCAAGGACATCGAGGCTCTCCGCAAGAAGTTCCAGGCCGACGCCGACGCCAAGCTAGGCCCGCCGACGGTGCAGGGGGCCGACGGTGGCTTCTCCGCCACCGCGCCCGAGTCCCCGCAGGCGATCGAGGTCGACCAGGTCGGCAACCAGGTAGTCGCGGCGCTCGGCCCGGGCCAGCCGGCGGAGAACGCCCTCCATCCCGACCACATCCTCGCCGACGACCCGTCGTTCGTCGCGGGACAGGGCGCGCTTGGAGCCGACTTCGAGCCGCTGGCGTTCGTCTCGCTGGCGCCGTTCTTCGTCGTCGCCGAGAAGGGCGGCCAGGCAAACGACCCGCAGTACCTGGCGGCCAAGCCGTACCTCCAGAAGCTCAGCTACCTGATGATCGGCAGCCGGACCGACGCCGGCCGGACCACGATGCGGTTCGCGGTGGGGGTTCAGTAGCCATGGCTGACCCGGGCATCGGCCTCGACCTCGTCGACATCGATCGCCTGGAGCGCGCGCTCGAGCGACGCCCGCGCCTCGCGGAGCGCCTGTTCACGCCGCTGGAGCTGGATTACGCCGCCGGGCACCGCCGCCCCGCGCGGCATCTCGCGGTGAGATTCGCTGCGAAGGAGGCGGCGATCAAGGCGCTGGGCCGCCCGGTCGCGCCGCGGCTGGTGGAGGTCACGGGCGGGGGCAACGCCCCCCCGCGGCTGGCCCTTCACGGGCGGGCGGCCGAGCTCGCGGCCGAGCGCGGCGTGCGGCTTCAGGTCGCCCTCACCCACACGGATGACACCGCCGCGGCGGTCGTCCTCACGGTTCCCACACGGGGCTGACATCCCGGAGGATCTAGGTGGCGACTTTGTCGCCACAGGGAGATGTGTCGTTAGGCGACGGAGTCGCCGTAAGTGGTTGTTCTAGGCTGCGCCGGCATGGACGGCTGGCTCGATCCCGTCTACGACGCCCAGGGCATGCGGGCGGCGGACTCGTGGGCGATCGACGAGCAGGGGGTCCCGTCGCTGGACCTGATGGAGACGGCGGGGGAGGCGGTGGCCGAGGCGGTGCGCGACGCGTCGCGGGACGGCCCGATTCGAGTGGTCTGCGGGAAGGGCAACAACGCCGGCGACGGGGTCGTCGCGGCGCGGCATCTGGCCGGCACGGGCTACGAGGCCGAGGTGCTCCTGCTCTGGCCCGCCGGCCAGCTCTCGCCGGACGCCGGGGCGAACCTCGAGCGCTTCGAGGGCGAGGTCCGAGAGGTGGCGGCGGGGGAACTGCCTGCCGCCCTGGCGGCGTCGGGCGCCGTCATCGACGCCGTCTTCGGCACCGGCTTCGAGGGCTCGCCGCGCGCACCCGCCGACGCCGCGATCGAGGCGGTCAACGGGTGCAGCGCGCCAGTGATCGCCGCGGACATCGCCTCGGGGGTCAGCGCCTCCAGCGGCGAGGCCGAGGGCGCCGCCGTGAAGGCCGACATCACCGTGAGCTTTCACGCGGCGAAGGTGGGTCACTGGATCGCACCGGGCAAACCGCTGACCGGCGAGCTCCGGGTCGCTGCGATCGGCATTCCGGACGGGGCGCCCTCGGAGCCGGCGGGTGGCGTGATCCGTGACGAAGTGCTCGAGCTCGGCCCCAAGCGCCGGACGAACTCGACCAAGTTCGACTCCGGCGAGGTGCTCGTGATCGGCGGGGCGCGAGGTCTCACGGGGGCCGTGTGCATGGCGTCCTCGGCGGCGATCAGGGTCGGCGCCGGCTACGCGACGGTCGCCGTGCCCGCCGACCTGGAGGACATCTTCGAGATCAAGCTCACCGAGGTGATGTCACGCGGCTTCGACGGGGCGCCAGGGCGGCTCGGCAGCGCCTCCGCTGAGGCGATCCTGTCCGCCGCCGAGCGGTCCGCGGCGGTCGTGCTGGGGCCGGGGCTCGGGCGGGACGACGACTCACTCGAGCTCGCACGGCGGGTCGCTCACGGGGTCCAGGCGCCGCTTCTCATCGACGCCGACGGGCTGAACGCGCACGCTGGGCGGCTCGAGCTGATCGCCGAGCGGGAGGCCCCGACAGTGCTGACCCCGCACGCCGGAGAGCTGGGGCGCCTCCTCGAAAGGAAGTCGAGCGAGATCGACGGGCACCGGTTGGCCTCGGTGCGCGAGGCGGCCGAGCGGAGCGAGGCGATCGTTGTGTTGAAGGGGGACGACACCCTGATTGCGCACGGCGATCGCCTGGCGATCAGCGCCGGGGGGAGCCCCGGGCTGGCCACGGCCGGCACCGGCGACGTGCTGTCGGGCACGATCGGCGCGCTATTGGCCCGGGGGATGGAGCCGTTCACGGCGGTCTGCGCCGGGGTTCACGCCCACCAGCGGGCCGGCCGCATCGCCGCCGAGCGGGTCGGCGCTCCGGAGTCGCTGGTGGCGACGGACGTGATCGCGGCGCTGCCCTCGGCTCTCCTGACATGAGCTCGGCCGAGCTGCGCGCCGCCGCCGTCGTGGACCTTGGCGCTGTCCGGCGCAACTGCGTGAGGCTGGCCGACGGCCTCTCGGGCGCGGCCCGCCTGTGCGTCGTCGTGAAGGCGGACGGGTACGGCCACGGGGCGGTCGAGTGCGCCGGCGCCGCCCTCGCCGGGGGAGCCAGCTGGCTTGCCGTCGCGGCTGCGGCCGAGGCAGCGGAGGTGCGCGCCGCCTTTCCCGAGGTCCCGCTGCTGACGATGGGCGCCCTCACCGAGGCGGAGCTGGACATCGCGCTCGGGGCGGCGTCGGACGTCGCGGCATGGCGGCCGGCCCACGCCGAGCTCGCGGCAGCCCTGGGGGCCGAGCGCGGGGTCCGCCCGCGCGTCCATGTCAAGTACGACAGCGGCATGGGCCGACTCGGCGAGCGGGACGCCGACGCCGTCCTGCGACTGGTCGAGACGGTCGCCGCCGACGAGCGGCTGGAGCTCGTCGGCTTCTGGACCCACTTCGCGACCGCCGACGAGCCGGACTCGGGCTTCTTCGCTGACCAGTTGGACCGCTTCGCCACGCTGGTCGAGCTGGTGCGCGCCGAGCATCCCGGGGTGCTCGTGCACGCCGCCAACAGCGCCGCCACGCTCCGCGACCCGGCCGCGCACTTCGACATGGTCCGTTGCGGGATCGCCGTGTACGGCCTCGATCCCTTCCAGGGGGACCCGTTCGAGCACGAGCTGGCGCCGGCGCTCGAGCTTCGCTCATACGTCGCCGACGTGAAGCGCTTCGCCGCAGGAGACAGCGCGGGCTACGGACAGCGCTGGCGGGCGCCGGTCGAGACATACGTGGGCGTGCTCCCGATCGGGTACGGCGACGGCGTCAGGCGAGGGCTCACCAACAACGCCGACGTGCTCGTCGGCGGCCATCGCCAGCCGCTGGTCGGAACCGTCTCGATGGACAACGTGACGATCGAGCTCGGCCCCGCGACCCACGTCAGTCCGGGGGCGCCGGCAACCCTCATCGGCGCCCAGGGCGAGGAGCGCATCCTGTGCGAGGAGGTCGCCCGGCGCCTCGAGACCATCAACTACGAGGTGACGTGCGGGATCTCACGGCGCGTTCCGAGGATCTACCTCGACTGATCCCGGCGGGCGCCCCGGTCAGGGATCCGGCATCGGCGTCGACGTGCTCTCCGGCGGGAGCGGTGACGAGGTCATCACCGGCGGGCCCAGCCCCGACAGGATCACCGGCGGTAGCGGCGACGACGTCATCAACTCGAAGGACGGCTCCAAGGACACGATCGACTGCGGCACGGGGAGCGATCGCGTTACCGTGGACGCGATTGACGTTGTGTCCAGCAACTGCGAGCAAGTCATCGGCTGAGGCCCGGCAGCGCCCGGAGCGCCCGTGAGCGCTCCCATTGCCGACTCCCTCTCCGCGGCGAGCGCGGTTCGGACGGCGGCGGAGGCCCTCCAGGGCCGCGATGCGTGGATCGTGGGCGGCGCCGTTCGCGACGCCGCCCTAGGCCGCGACGTCGTGGACGTCGATCTCGCCGTTGCGCAGGACCCCGAGGTCGCGGCGCGCGCGATCGCGAAGGCCGCCGGCGGGCACGCGTTCAGCCTCTCCGAGGAGTTCGGCACCTGGCGGGCCCTGGGGCCGGACTGGCACGTGGACGTGAGCGGGCTTCGCGGCGGCTCCATTGCGGCCGACCTCGCCCTGCGCGACTTCACGATCAACTCGGTCGCCGTTCCCCTGGACGACCCGGCCTCTGCGCCCGTGGATCCGACCGATGGACTCACGGACCTCGCCGGGAGGCTCCTGCGAGCCACCTCCGATCGCAGCTTCACGGACGACCCGCTCCGCGTCCTCCGCGCCGCCAGGCTCGCGTCCACGCTAGCGCTCCAGCTGGATACGGGCACGGTGGAGCTCGCTCTCGCCGCGGCCGGCCGGGCGGGCGAGCCGGCCGGCGAGCGCCAGCTCGCCGAGCTTCGCCTGCTGATCGCCGGCGAGGAACCGATTCGCGGGCTGGAGCTGCTCGACGAGCTGGGCGCGACGGCACACGTCCTGCCCGAGCTCGAGGCGCTGCGCGGAGTCGAGCAGAACCCAAATCATCACCTGGACGTCTACAGCCACACGATCGAGGTGCTGCGGCAGCTCCTGGAGGTCGAGTCCGATCTCGACCGGTACGCCGGCGACCGCGCGCAGGAGGTCGCGGATCTCCTCGCCGAGCCGCTCGCCGACGACCTCTCCCGCGGCGATGCCCTGCGTTTCGGCGCCGTCGTCCACGACATGGGCAAGCCCGCCACGCGCGGGCGCCACGGCGACTACATCACCTTCATTGGCCACGACCGGGAGGGCGCCGTGATCGTCGGCAGCCTCTGCGAGCGGCTCAAGGCCAGCCGCCGCCTGACGCGTCACCTCCAGGGCCTGACCCTCCATCATCTGAGGCTCGGGTTTCTGATCCGGGAGCGCCCGCTCCCCCGCCGGCGGGTCTACGAGTACCTGCGGGACACCGATCCGGTGAGCGCAGACGTGACGCTGCTCACCGTCGCCGACCGCCTCGCCGCGCGCGGGCAGGGCCCGATCGCGGGACCGGAGATGGTCCAGGCGCACCTCGACCTGGCCCGCGACATGGTGGGGGCCGCGCTTGACTGGCACGTGGACGGCCCCCCGAGGTCGCCGATCCCCGGGGACGAGCTCGCCGCCGAGCTCGGCATCCAGCCCGGGCCCGAGCTCGGCCGGATCATCTGCGAGGTCGAGGCCGCCGTCTACGCCGGGGAGGTGAAGGGCCGCGACGACGCGATCACCTTCGCCCGGCGGCTCGATGCGGCTCCCGGATAAGCTGCGCCGCCGTGGAGGGAAGCGAGTGCCTGTTCTGCGGAATCATCGCTGGCGACGTCCCGGCGCAGGTGGTCGACAGCGACGAGCACACGGTCGCGTTCATGGACATCAACCCGGCGACCGCGGGGCACGCACTCGTCGTTCCCCGCACGCACTCCGCCGATCTGTTCGAGATCTCCGACGACGACCTCGAGCACACCATGGTCGCCGCCCGCCGCCTCGCCCGGCGGATGAAGGCCGCGCTCAGCCCGGACGGCTTCAACATCCTGAACTCATGCGGCGCGGCGGCGTGGCAGACGATCTTCCACTTCCACCTTCACGTCGTCCCCCGCTACGAGGACGATCCGCTCGAGCTCCCGTGGGTGCCGGCCGCCGGCGACCCGAGCGAGATCGCCGCCGTCGCCGACCAGATTCGAGGCGCCGATGAGTGACGCACCCGTTCGCCTGGAGCGCGACGGAGGGGTCGCCGCGCTGGTGCTTGACGATCCCCCGCTGAACCTCTTCGGCCCTCACACCTACGAGGCCCTCATGGCATGCCTCGACGAGGTCGAGGACTCCGACGCGCGCGCGATGGTTTGGCGGGCCGAGGGCGAGGTCTTCACCGGCGGCGCGGATGTCAATGTGTTCCAACGCGTCGTCGAGATCCTGGAGAGCGGGAGTGCGAACGCCGAGGCGGCCGGCTTCGGCCAGCTGCTCGGCGCCGTCAAGCGAATCGAGGCGCTTCCGATCCCCACGCTCGCCCTGGTGCACGGGCTCTGCCTGACTGCCGGCCTGGAGGTCTCCCTGGGCTGCGACATGATCTGGGCGACCGAGTCGGCACGCTTCGGCCTCGTGGAGGCCGTCGTGGGGCTGACGCCGGGCGCCGGTGGGACGCAGCGGATGGCCGAGCGGGCCGGGCCTGCCCGCGCGCGGGAGTTCGTGATGACGCGTGGGATGTACGACGCGGCGACGCTGGAGCGCTGGAACGTCGTCAACCGCGTCGTGGGAGACGACGAGCTGGGTGAGAAGGGGATGGCGTTCGCCCACCGGCTCGCCGACGGGCCGACGAAGGCCCACGGCGCCACGAAGCAGATCGTCCGCGCCTATCTGCGCGGCGGAGTGGAGGAGGCCGACCGCGTGACCCCCGAGGTCGCCGGCGCGCTGTTCGAAACGGAGGATCTTCAGGGCGCAGTGCGCTCGTTCCTGTCCGATGGACCGGGCAAGGCGACATTCAAAGGCGAGTAGGCGCAGCCGCTACCCTCTTGCGCGCGAATGGGCAAAGAGGAAAAGATCGAGATGGAGGGCGAGGTCACCGAGGCCCTGCCCAACACGATGTTCAAGGTCAAGCTCGACAATGACCACGAGGTCCTCGGTCACATCTCGGGCAAGATGCGCCGCCACTACATCCGCATCCTGCCGGGCGACCGGGTGAAGATCGAGCTCTCGCCGTACGACCTCGACCGCGGTCGGATCACCTACCGTTACAAGTAGCGCACGCCGCTCGCCGCGGGAGTACAGTGCCGCGTCGCGGGCGACGGATGGCGGTTTACATCGGCGCGCTCAGGGGCCCGCGGGCCGCCGAATAGAGGAGGCAATGATTCTCATGCTCCATCGCAAGATGGTGGGGCGCATGATCGCGATTGCATCTGTCTTCGCGCTCGCCGCATGGCTCGCTCCGGCAGCCGCCGCCACCCCCAGCGCTCACGGTCACGTAGTCCATATCACCAAGCCGGGACTTCACGCGAACGCCAACCAGAGCAACAACTGGTTCGGCTACAACCAGGGCACGCAGGAGCGGGGCACGAAGTTCCACTCGATCGCCGGTGACTGGACCGTGCCGAGCGCCCGACAGCACACGAAGGGCCAGTCGGAGTCGTCCTCGACCTGGATCGGGATCGGCGGTGGCTGCACGGACGCGAAGTGCACCATGGCCGACAACACCCTGATCCAGACCGGGACCGAGCAGGACGTGTCCGCCTCCGGCAAGCCGTCCTACTCCGCCTGGTGGGAGATCATCCCGGCGCCGTCGTCGACGATCGCAAACATGACGGTGCGTCCCGGCGACCACATGCGCGCGAGCATCACCGAGGCACCGAAGGGGTCCGAGGTGTGGCACATCAGCCTTCAGGACCTCACCCGCCACGAGACCTTCAAGAAGACCGTCCCGTACTCCTCCACCTACGCCACCGCGGAGTGGATCGAGGAGACGCCTATCGTGATCGGCACGAACGCGGGCCTCGCCGACCTGCCGACCCTCTCGCGCACGACGTTCGACCGCGCGAAGGTGAACGGCGCCGCCGCCCAGCTCAAGGCCGCGGAGCGGATCCTGCTGACGACCTCCAACGGCAAGGTCATCGGCACCCCGTCGGCGCCC
>Ga0105245_10002625_pt1 | contig 16184 bp, 14 predicted proteins | sample KBSM54metaG_FD_81523 | JGI IMG/M metagenome (GOLD analysis project Ga0105245, IMG submission 81523) | Miscanthus rhizosphere microbial communities from Kellogg Biological Station, Michigan, USA - KBS M5-4 metaG | ecosystem: Host-associated > Plants > Roots > Rhizosphere > Soil | place...
TCGGCCAAACCGCGCAGAGCCTGACGCTGACCGGGCGCGGGCCAAACGCGGCCGGCCTCGGTCAGTTCTTCGTTACCATGGGTGCCTGCAGCCCCTCCGGAGGCAATACTACATGCACATTTTCCGGTACCTTTACCAGCACCGCTGTGGGACTTACCAGCGGCACTTTTAGTCTGGTCACTGTATATGTTGGGACCGGGAGTACTCCGTTGGAAGGAGTCCAGAAGTCCGCTGGTTCCGACCAGTTTGCTTTTTCCGCTATCCCCTCAACCACCACGATCACGTTGACCTTGGTTTCCTCCAGTCAAACTCTGGTTGTGCCGCTCTTCGCGGGAGGCCAGTTCGTCCCCGGCACTGCTTTCAACTTCGCCGGCATAGCAGGCGCCCAATCATGCAGTGGCACGGCGGTGCCCAGTTGTTCCCAGTCGCAGGTGGGTCAGGTGGCGGGGGCTAGTATTTCAGGACCGGTGACAGGCAGCGCTTCGTTTGGCAATGACTACTATATTTCCCATCTCGCCTTCGCCGGCGGCTGGCAATCGACTCTTACCTTTGTGAACTACTCCCCGCAGCAGGTCACCTGCACAACCAATTTCTACTCCGATACCGGAAGTCCCCTGTCCGTGCCGTTCGCCCAGGGAACCATCTCGACACGCACGGAAACGATTCCGCCGGGGGGGGCGGTGCACGACCAGACCACCGCCAGTCCCGCGTCGTCTGTGGCCCAAGGGTGGGCTCAGGCTTTCTGCACCGGACCGGTCCAGGTTAGCTTGCTGTTTCGGTTCTACAGCTCCGGTGTGCCCACCGGAGAAGCCGGCGTGAATGCTGAGGCGGCGCCCACGACCAAGTTCGCTACGTTTGCTCAGACGTCCACGGGAGTCGCTTATGCGAATCCTTCGGCGACGCAATCGGCCACGATTACGATCGCAGTGTACAGTGCAACGGGAACGCAACTGGGCAGCAAGGTTATTTCGCTGGGACCCTTGGCGCACGGAGCCGCCAACCTCGGACCGTTGCTCGGATTGTCGAACTTCATTGGAGCCGTCAAGATCACGTCGACCATCCCGATCGTCAGCCTGTCGCTAAATGCCGAGGCGTTCCCGGTGTTTTCTGCTTTGCCTCCCGGAGACTTGCCTGGCTCTACAGTACTGGTGCCATAGAAGAATCGCAAAGTCGAACTTCGTGTCTCGCCGATGACTGCAATGCTGAAAGACCATCTTCAGCCTCGTTCGGTCATTTCGCGGCGCTGGTCACCGGGGCGCCGCCCATGTCGATCCACAGATCATCTCGGAGACCAGTCGTCTGGATGACCAGCATGTCGCGGTGGTCTTCGAGTTCGCGAAGCGCCCGCTCGGAGCGCTTCGGTATCCGTGTGAGAGTGTTCGCGAAAGAACTACAGGAGTTTTCGCCTGCGGGCGAGAAGTCCGGCGAAAGCCATTCCCATGCCCAGCATCGTAAGCGTGGACGGCTCGGGAACCCCGCTAACGGCCGCCGCATCCCCATAGACGAGTGTGTCCACCGTATACGGATACGTTGTTTGGGTATGAGAATCCAGAAGTGCGCTGATGACGATTGAGGTAAATGGTGAACTGTCCGTGAACCCGAGGAACTGACCGGTTGAAGTGTTTGGAAAGACATCAAAAATGCTCGGAATAACAGACCCGGATCCGTCGTTAACCACCGCATGGTAGTCGCCTGAGTTTGGAGCGAAGGTGTTGATGTCCAGGGCGAATGCCGTGATCGCACTGCCAAACGTGATCGTCAGCGTCTCGTTGGTTTGAAAGAAGCCCACCGAAGTAGAGCCGAGGCCGTTGGCGCCTGTCGTCGTCAGGTATGTGCTTGTCACCAACGCGGTGCCCAACGATGGCGTATAGGTCACGCCATTCACTGTCGTAATGTTCCCCAACGGAAGAGAATCAAAGTTCTGGCCCGAAAGAGTCGCGGCCGCAAGCGCGGTCTGAAATGTAGCTCGATCATACTGCGTGATGGTTGCAGCCGTCGCCATTTGCAGGCACCCGGCCGAGATAAGCACAGCTGTAAATATACGCATGTTTTCCTCCGACAGAATCATGGTCGGGATCTCCGTTTCGGAGTCCCGGAGGAAGTATTATACAGCCCAGGGCGGCGATTGGGTCATGTTTCCCAAGTCTCAGGGCTGGAATTGTACCAGTACCTTTGGATAAGGTGAGCTCAAGCTTCGTCGGTTTTGCCTTGCCGAATCACACGCTCAGCGCGTCTTCAGCGCCGAGGTCCAGTTCAACTTCACCGTGAAAGCTTGCGGAACCTTCTGCTCCACCGGCACGGGAATCAGGAAATGTTTCAGGTCGGCCGAGACGGCGGGCGCGTTGGAGCCCGCGGGTATCTGAAACAGCTGGCGCGGCGTTCGTGCCTGGATCGTGGACCCGGTGTCCAGATCGACGGCCCACAACACTCCCTTGAGATCGACGTATACGATTTGCTTTCCGTCGTCCCGCCATTGCCGCCGGATTCCGGGGACCCAGCCGATTCCTTGAACGGGGCCGAGGCGCTCGCCTGTAGAGAGCGGCATAGTATTCGATCAAGTTTACGACAATCAGGCCGCAGCATCTCGCACCCGCAGGGTGCTGAAGATTACGACGAAGCGGTCCGCTGGACACGCTCGTAATCCTGCGGTGTATCGACGTCCATTTCCGCTTCCGGGCAATCCAGATGGATGGCCTGTCCCGCGTGCGAGAGAATCACGCCTTTGCAGCCCTGCCCGGGCTTCAAGGCAAGCAGGTTCGGAAAGAACTCACTGGAAAAGAATACCGGGACTCCAACCGTGCCGGCATACTGCGCGGCGACGATAGGCTGGCCGCTATCCACATGGGTGCGCGCAAGACGATCCAGGATTTCCGGCGTCACCAGAGGTTGATCGGCCAGCGCCAGGATCACGCCATCCAGGCCGTCCGCTTGCGCCCGTTGAATACCGGTTTGGATTGAAGTGCCCATGCCTTCTTCCCAGCGCGGATTCTCCAGGACGGTCACGGGTAGCCCTTCGAGCGCCGGTCGGAGTTCCTGCGCTCGCGCGCCAAGCACTACGATCACATTCCGGCACACCGACGCGAGAGCTACGTCGACGGCGTGCCGCAGGAGTGGTTTGCCTCCGTAGTCCAGAAGCTGTTTGGGCGATCCCATGCGAGACGAATTGCCTGCTGCCAGCACGACGACTCCGAATCGAGGCATATTTCAGCGTACCTTCATTTCGCCAGCTCACAGCTTGCCAGATCCGGATCAGGCAGTGGAAGGGCGTTCTCTTGCCCGGCTTCCTCGGCGGGAGCGTGAATCGGGTCACGGCGATGCCGCAGCTTCATGCCCGGCCGTCCGGCCAGCTCGGCTTGTATCTCGGCGATGATGGACAGCGCGATCCCTTCGGGGGTGTCGGCGCCAATATCCAATCCGACCGGAGCATGCGCGTCCACGGTCTCCGGTCGCACGCCCAGCTCGGCGAATAGGGAGTCGGCGCGTGTCTTCGGACCCAGCAAACCAAGGTAGCGCGGGCGAGCCGGCAAAATCTGGCGCAGGAGTTTCGCGTCTTGCGGGAAATTGTGAGTCATCAAGACCACCACGCTCTCCGGGGTGATGTCGATCCCGGCAAGCAAGTCGGGCGCCTTCATGGCGACAACGCAATCGGCAGCGGGGAAACGCGCGGCAGTCGCGTAAGACGGCCTGCCATCGGCGACGGTGACGTGCCAGCCCAGCTGCCTGGCGATCTGGACCACCGGAATCGCATCGTGGCCCGCGCCGAAAATGATGAGTGGAACCGGAGCGCCGATCCATTCCACGAATACTTCGCAGCCGGCCATGTGAACCAGGCGGCTCTTCCGGGCGCGTACGGTCTGGTCGACGTAAGGCTGCAGCCCGGATGCCAGCGGAGAGCCTTTCAGCTCCCCGCTCGAACCACCGGCGTGATCGATAAAAAGCCGGTTGCCGACTTGATACTCCGAGGACTCTGACGTCCGGATCACCGTCGTCATGACGGCCGGCCGACATGAAGCCCGGCACGCATCGAGGAATTCCAGCGCTGCCCGGGCGGAATCGGACTCGACCCGCTCCAGCATGACCTGGATCACACCGTTGCAGCCGAGCCCGAATTCCCAGAGGGCATCTTCGTCCGAGGAAGTATCGTAGATTCGCACCGAGGGCCGGCCGCCCTCGGTGAACCACCAGGCCTTTCTGGAAACATCGCCTTCCAGACAGCCTCCGCTGATGGAGCCTATGCGGGTTCCATCGGCGAGAATCAGCATGCGCGCGCCGGGACGCCGGTACGCGGAGCCCTTCACGTGAACCACCGTGGCGAGTACCGCATTCCTGTTGGAATCCTCGAGGCTTCGCCACACGTCGAGAATTGAATGCAGTTCGCGCATGCCAGCCTACAGTCCACCCATGGTGGCGGCGGGGAAGAACGGTAGTGACCGGACGCGGGTTCCGGTGAGCTTGAAGTACGCGTTCGCAAGCGCGGGAGCGAAGGTGGGGACCCCCAACTCTCCCACGCCTCCGATATTTGTGCTCCGGCTGGCTGCCGCGGGACTCGGAATAATCGTGATATCGATCTGCGGCATCTCCTGGAGGCGGATCATGCGGCTTTGGTTGAAGTTCTTGGCCTGGGCCGCACCGTTGACGAAGTTCTGCTTGCCGTACAAAGCGGCGTTCATCCCGTGCACGATGCCGCCCTGCAACTGCGCCTGAATCGATCCCGGATTTACGCTCAGGTAGCAATCGATAGCGCAAGAGACGCGGTTGACCTTGAGGCTGGTGGTGGTCACCTGCGAAATCTCCACCACCTCAGCCACGATGCTGTTGAAGGCAGTACCGATGGCGATACCACGCGCCCGGCCCGAAGGCGGCGGCGTGTTCCAATTGCCGAGCGTTGCAGCGGCGTCGAGTACGGCGATCCAGCGTGGATCGGTGAGCAAAGCACGGCGGAACGTGTAGGGATCGGCTCCGGCGGCCGCGGCCATCTCGTCGATCATGCTCTCGACCCCGAACGTGTTTACCGACGCGCCCACCGAGCGCCAGAATCCCACCGGGATCGGCGAGGGGTGCGAAACCCATTCCGTGAGGCGCGACCCAAAATTATAGGGCAAACTTTGCGCGCCTTCGATTCCCTGGCTGTCTCCTTTGGTCCCCAGGGGCGCGCCGCGCTGGCCCAGGATGGAGGGAGAAACGTTACGGTAGGACCAACCGGTGACGTTCCCGGAATTATCCAGACCGGCGCGCGCATGGATCAGGGCCATTGGCCGATACTGATCGCGTGTGAAATCTTCTTCGCGCGGCCACATCAGCTTGACGGGCTTGTTCACGGCCATAGCCACCTGAATCGCTTCACTGACGAAATCCACTTCCGCTTTGCGGCCCAGGCCGCCGCCCAGATACATGGTGTGGACGGTGATGGAACCCGACGGAAGACCCGTGAGGGTCATCGCCAGCTGCAGAACTGCTTTCGCGGATTGCGTCGGCGCCCAGATCTCGCAGCTGAGCCCGGCCACATAATTGACCGTGCAGTTGAGGACTTCCATGCAGGCATGCGCCACGTAAGGCAGCGAGTACGTGACGTCTACTGATTTGGCCGAGCCGGCGATCGCATCGTTCGCGGAACCGATGGACTCCACCGTGTAAAGAGTACCGGCGGGATTCGCTCCGCCCGCGACGTAAGGCGTCGCGGAAGTCAGAAGAGCTTGCGCATCGGCCAGAAACTGCGCGTTGTTCAGAGTGGAAGCCGAGGCCGGAAGATTCCAGGTAACACGAAGACTCTTGGCAGCCTGCCAGGTATCCCATGTACTGGAGCCCACCACCGCTACGGCATTGACGTTCCCTGTAGCCTCCGCGCCGCGATTCGTTCCCGCAATAACCTTTGTGGGGACCACTGCGATCATCCCCGATGGCGTCGATGGGGTCGAAGCGAGCGTGCCGCCAAAGGACGGGCAGTGTTTAATCACTGCGTAGACCATGCCAGCCAGGCGAACATCCAAGCCGTACTTGGCGCCCCCGTTCACTTTCGAGGGAATATCCAAACGAGGTACTGTCTTGCCGATCAGCTTGAACTGATCGTCGGGTACCAGATTGGCAGTGGAGGGAGGGGTTAGCGCGGCTGCATCCGGGGCCACCTGACCATACGTTCGCGTGACGCCGTCGGGAGTGTGGGTAATCACGCCGTTATTGACGGCGTAGTTGCTGCGAGTCTGATCGCCGATCTGATTCATTGCCGCCTGGACCAGGGTCTCGCGGGCGATAGCGCCTGCGTCGCGCATCTTCCAGAAATTGGTCCTCGTCACACTACTTCCCACAGTGTTGATCGCGGTGCCGACCGGCGCGGGGTTGGCCACGGTTGGTCCGCCTTGCACCGCATGAATTCTTGCGTAGTCCACCATCAGATCCTCGGCCAGGATCTGCGCGAGACCAGAGAAGGATCCTTGACCCATCTCCGATGATCCGACGGTGAGCGTGATGCTCTCATCCGAGCCGATGGTGAGCCATGCATTCACTTGCCCGGGTGTGGCGCCCTCGGCTTCGGAAAGCCGCGTCACTTCCGGCATCAGAAAGGTCAGTGTAAATCCGCCGGCGGCGGCCAGGAAGCCGCGGCGACCGATTTTGTGCTGGGTGCTTTTCTCAGAACGAGGTTCGAGTATTGTGGTTGCCATGAGTTTGTTCCTTGCTTTCTAGAGATGCTGGACCGCTTGGCGGATCCGCTGATAGGTGCCGCAAACGCACAGATTCTTGACTTCCGAGAGGATCTCGCTGCCGTGATGTCCCGCCTGCATGGCGCCCGCCACCGACATCAACATGCCCGACTGGCAATAACCGCACTGAGGCACCTGATTGTCGACCCAAGCCTTCTGCGCCGGATGACTGCTGTCCGGCGAAAGGCCCTCGATGGTTATGACCTTCTTCCCGACGGCGGACGACGCATCAAACACGCACGAATGTTCGGGCTGTCCGTCGATCAGCACGGTGCATGCGCCACAAACTTCTATGCCGCATCCATACTTAGTACCCGTGAGTCCAATCAAGTCGCGCAATACCCATAGCAGAGGCATATCAGGATTGTTGACATTGACGGTGTAGTTCTGTCCATTGACGTTCAACTGAAGTGTGCTCAAGGCAGACCTCTCCCTTTCGAGCCGAAGCTCTCAAAAAAATTATGGTTGTGAGTAGTTCAGGCGAGCAAGAGAAGAGGGGGAGCTGTATCTACACGCCCGTACTAACAGGTGCAGTGTACTAGCACTTTTGGTTCCTTACAATCGGTGTTAATTCTTAGAGAGTTAGTAAGGCTCGCGGTGAGTAAAAATTCCGCGTTCGGTATTTACTTCACGATTGCTCCCTAAGCAGTGCTTACCAGTATGACCAAATCAGCGTGCCATGATACATTAGAGCGTTTAACATGCTAGACAAATCCAAAGACAAGATGATCCTGGTCGCCGGAGCCGGCGGATTCATAGGAGGCGCCATGGTCGCCGAACTGCGCCGCCAGGGTTACAAGAACATTCGCGCCGTGGACGTCAAGCCGCTCGACGAGTGGTACCAGGTATTCAAGGACGCCGACAACCTTATCCTCGATCTGAACCTGAAAGAAAGCTGCGAAACCGCCACCCAAGGCGCCGCCGAAGTCTACAATTTCGCCGCCAACATGGGCGGCATGGGTTTCATCGAGAACAATAAGGCGCTATGCATGCTCTCCGTGCTCATCAACACGCACATGCTGCAGGCCGCCCAGAAGTTCGGTGTCGAGAAATTTTTCTATTCCTCCTCGGCCTGCGTTTATAACGGCGAAAAACAGACCGATCCCAACAATCCCGGCCTGAAGGAAGAGGACGCCTATCCCGCGCTCGCCGAGGACGGATACGGCTGGGAAAAGCTGTTTAGCGAACGCATGTGCCGGCATTTTCACGAAGACTACGGCATGTACGTTCGTCAGGCCCGTTTTCACAACGTCTATGGTCCGCACGGAACTTGGGACGGCGGCCGTGAAAAGGCTCCCGCCGCCATCTGCCGTAAAGTGATTCAAGCCCAGGTCAGCGGCAAACACGAAATCGAGATCTGGGGCGACGGTACCCGCACGCGCAGCTTCATGTATATAGACGACTGCATTTTGGGCGTTCAGAAAATCATGAATTCGGAAATCCTCGATCCCATCAACCTGGGATCCTCCGAGATGGTTTCCATCAACCAGTTGGTCGATATCGTCGAAAATATCGCCGGTATCAAGCTGAAGCGCACCTACGACCTGGACGCTCCTAAAGGTGTGATGGGTCGCAACAGCGATAACACTCTCATCAAGAAGTACCTGAACTGGGAGCCCAGCATCCCGCTGCGCCAAGGCCTCGCGAAGACCTACGCTTGGATCTACGACGAGTACATGACCCGCGAGAAGATGGCCCAATCCGCCGCTCACTAGCAGAATTGTGGGCTCCTCCGACTTACCGCTGGTCAGCATCGTAACGCCTTCTTACAACATGGCCGGGTATCTCCCCCGAACCATTGACAGCGTGCTCTCGCAGGATTATCCCAGGATCGAGTACATCGTTACGGACGGCGGATCCACTGACGGCACCATCGATGTCTTGAAGGGTTATGGCGATCGTCTTCGATACTTTGTCGAGTCGGACAAAGGACCTTCGGACGCTGTCTACAAAGGATTCCGTCATGCCACCGGAGAGATCCTCGCCTGGATGGGCGCCGACGATATCTATCTGCCCGGCGCTGTGCGAACCGCCGTCGAGGCACTCATGGCCGATCCCGATATCGACGTCGTCTATGGCGAAGGCTATTGGATCGACGCGCAGGGAGCTGTCATCAGCCGTTATCCCACGCTGCCCTTCGATGCCAGGATTCTCGAGCGCGACTGCTTCATCTGCCAGCCGGCTGCCTTCATGCGCGCCTCAGCCTACCGCCGTTGTGAATTGGATCCCGACATCAACTATTCCTTCGACTACGACCTGTGGATCCGCATGGCCAAGCAGGGCATGCGCTTCAAGATGATTCCGCAATACCTGGCTGGTTCCCGCATGCATCAGGAGGGGAAAACTTTGAAGGAAAGAGATATTGTCTTTCACGCGTCCATGAGCCTGTTGCAGCGCCACTATGGATATGTTCCGTTCGCCTGGGCGTTCGGTTACACGGCCTTCCTCCACGACGGCCGCGATCAGTTCTTTGAGCCGGTGCGGTACTCGCTGCGGAACTATCTGGCCAGCCTGCCTGCCGGGCTTCGGCTGAATCCCACCCATCGCATGCGATTCATTGGAGACTGGCTGGGCGCTCCGCTGCGCGAATTACTTCGGAAACAGCGCTAGCGCGGGCTTCGCCCCCGCGGGCATGGGAGACCTCGCCGTGTTCATCACCATCGAAAGGTAGGTATAGTAGCCTTCCAGGCTGGCTGCTTCCACAACTCCCGCCTCGCCGAATTTCGCCAGGGCACGGGCATACGTCGGATCGCTTACGCTCTTGTTGTGCAGCAGTTCGTTGCAGAAGTCCCACAGGATTTCTTCGTCCTCGGCCATGCGCTCAGGACGCCTTCCATCCGCCACCGCGGCGATGATCCCCGCACTCAGTCCCGCGGTCGCGGCCAGGTTGCTGTGCGCGTTCCACTCGAAGTTGTTCGTCCACTCGCGCGCCGCGATCAAAATCGCGAACTCAGTCAGCCTCGGCCCTAGCGGATTATTGGTGGTCTGATTGTGCAGCCGCAGTTGCAGCGATGGAACGATCAGGTCCGGCACGCGCAGTAGCACCGTCCACGGCGGACCCGTGAGATCGGTTTTGCGCAGATCCTTGTAGTCGAGGATGGCTTTCTTCTGCGCCGCCGTCTGCTTGTCCGCAGCAATCGGCGGCATCCGATCCTGAGCCGCCAGACTGCCAGCAACTAATAACAACACGAATCTCATGATCGAACCTTCCTTGTTGTGTAGGGCAAGTTTTCAACCTGCGGGCCGATTTTCCAATCGGCGCCGTGCCCTACTGATCCGCCGCGCGATTCGGAGCAGTTTCCGTCGTCACAATCGGCTTCGGCACCGGTGGACCATTCAACGGATTCAGCCGCCCGCCGATCTTAAAGCTCCACACCAGATCCCCCCGAGCTTCCTTATACCCGTCGCGGCTTCCCCCGGCTGCGATGGCGATATACTGCTCGCCGTCGATCTCATATGTCGCTGCCGGCGCGTCGGCCCCGAAGCCCGTCTGGAATCGCCACAGCTCCTCGCCCGTTTTCGAATCGAAGGCGCGGAAGAATCCGTCGCTGCCGCCGTGGAACAGCAGTCCTCCCGCGGTCGCCAGCACACCGCTCCCGAACCCCGCCAGGTACGGGACTTCCTTCTGCCAGACCTGCTTGTTGGTGCGCGAATCCAGCGCCGTGATCAACCCGTACTCGCGCGTGCCCGGCACCGATACGCGGCCCGTGATGCTGAACTTCCGCGTGGATACTCCCGTGGTGAAGTACAGCAAACCCGACCTCGGATCGTACGCCCCTGGAGCCCAATCCGCCGAGGCCGACGGCTGCGCAATCTTCGAATCGCTCCATACCGGCGTATACATGCATCCAGGCTGATAGTCTTTCACCAGTTCGGCACACTGCGGAGCCGTCGGATCGCCCGCCGGAATCGGCTGCGTGGGCGACGTCTTCTGGCGCGCTTCCTGCGGAAATGGTTTTTCTTCAACCGGCAGGATCGGCTTGCCCGTCACGCGATCCAGAATGTAAACCCAGCCTTGCTTCGAATGCGCCGCCAGCGCTTTGCGCGTCTGGCCGTTATACGCCTGGTCGAACAGGATCAGCGGCGTGGGCATATCGAAATCCCACAGGTCGTGATGGACGCTCTGATAGTGCCAGCGATACTTGCCCGTCATCGCGTCCAGCGCCACCACCGAATCGGTGAACAGATTATCGCCGCCGCGCGATGATCCGTTGTAATCCGGCCACGGATTGCCCGTGTTGACGTACAGCAGGCCCAGGTCCGGATCGATGGCCGGTTGCACCCACATGGCGCCGCCGCCGGTCTTCCAGGAATCGCCTTCCCACGTCTCGTGCCCGAATTCACCCGGACCCGGCACCGCCCACCAGCGCCATACTTCCTTGCCGGTCTTCGCGTCATGCGCCGTCAGTCGGCCCCGCAATCCGCCGTCGCCGCCCGAAATACTCATGTACACCAGGCCCTTGTAGTACAGGGGCGGAATCGCCACGTACTGGCGCAATTCTTTGGGAACGTCCTGCCCCAGCTCCACCTTCCACAGCGTCTTTCCGGTCTTCTGATCCAGCGCGAACAGGCGCGTCAGCGGTTCCGCGCGACCCTCCTTGGGCACAGGCTGCCGGATGTCCGACTCCACCCCGAACACCATCCCTTCGCCCAACGCGATCCCACGCTTGGCCTTGTTATCTCCCGTCTTCGGATCGGTCGGCGTGCGATATTCCCAGATCAGGCTGCCGGTCTTGGCATTCAGCGCGAAAATTTCCTGCTCGCCCGTGGTGATGTACATCACGCCGTCTTTCACCACCGGCGTGCCTTGCTGCGAGAATCCCGGACCGAATCCCGATTGCAGCCGAGCCATCCAAGCGCCCTTCAGTGTCTTCACATTTGCCGGAGTGATCCGAGCCAGCGTCGAATACCGCGTGTTCCCCCAATCGCCGCCCACCAGCGGCCAATCCGTCGTCGGAGGTTTGCGATAATCCTGGGCGGCCGCCGACACTCCCAGCAATCCACAAATCAACAGGGCTTTATTCATAGAATGCCGGAGCCTTCTTCAGCTTGGCGTTGCCCACGATGTCATGCTGGATCCACACTTGCGCGCCGGTTTTCTTCGCCAGCGCCTCGATCTTGTCCCGCGATGCCGGCGTCTGCAGCGACTTCTCGCCGCTCGGCATGGTGTGGAAGGTCCGCTCGCCGGGGAAGTGAAACAGGTCGCCCGTCAGGATCACCGGCCCCGTCTTCGGCAGCTTCACCAGCAGACTCTGATGCCCGGGAGTATGCCCTGGGGTCAGGATCAGCGTCACCGAGCCGTCGCCGAATACGTCGTGATCGCCGTCAATCAGAGTGGTTTTGCTGTTCTTGAGCGCCGCGTATTCGTCAGGATGAATGTTCGCCGGCAGTCCCGCGCTGAACATATAATCACGCTCCGCCTTCTGCGCGATCCATGTGGATCCGGCGTAGTCGTTGGCGTTTCCCGAATGGTCCCCATGCAGATGGGAGATAGCCAGGTACGTAATGTCCTTGGGCTGGTATCCCACCCCCGCCAGCTGGCTCTTGAGCGATTTGGCGATGGTGTCGTGCTTCGCTCCGCCGCCCCCCGGACGGTTGTAGACGGCATCATTCAGTCCGGTCTCCCAGAGCAGCGTCCCGCGCGGATGCACGATCAGGAAGCACGGATCCGACATGTTCACCGACTGCACTTGCTGCCGCGTCAGCCCGTAATTGGCTGGATCGCGATCATTTAAGGTGGCGCAATCGAACACGTACATACGCATCGCCGGGCTTTGAGCCTTTTGGCCCGCCGCCGAAGCGGCCAGAAGCATGAAGGTAATGGCTGTTTTTTTGTAACGCATGGGAAGCTAATTTGATCCTCTAGCAGATATAGGCGCTTTCCTCACCCGAGTCAAGGCGTCCGCTCGACATTTGGGCGTTGAATTCGATATGATGTAGGTCCTTTGGGAGGCTGTTCATGAAACTGATTAAGCTTTTGGTGGCCTTTGGCGCCACGGTAGTTTTCTTTGTTCTGTTGGCGCAATCGGATGCCGACTATATGGGATGGATGAAGGCCGCCGTTGCCGCGAAGGGCAAAGTGGCTAAGGGTATCGCAGCCAAAGACGGTCCTGGCGTCGCAACCGATGCCAAGATCATGGAAGACTCGTTCAAGGGAATCGAGGACTACTGGAGCAAGAAGGGCGCTGCCGATGCCACCGGTTTCGCCAAGACCGCCCGCACTGCGTCCGCCGACGTCGCCAAGGCCGCTAAGGCCGGTGACTTCGATGCTGCCAACGCGGCTCTGACCGTCGTCGGCGGCACCTGCGCCGGTTGCCACATGGCTCACCGGGCCAAGGGCGACAGCGGTTTCCAAATTAAATAAGACCTGCTCGATTTCCAAGCGGCGCGCGAACGTTCCTCTACACGTTCGCGCGTCGAGTTGCGTCTAGCGTTCTGAAAGGAACGCCATGCGTACTCTCCTTGTTCTTCTCGCCTTTACCTCGTTGACGTTCGGTCAGGATCGCGACCGGGTGTTCTACCTCACCCATACTTCTACCACCCAGCAGTTTCAGGAAGTCGCTACCGTGATCCGCACTATGACCGACATCCGTGAGGCTACCCTTAACAACGAGCAAAAGAGCGTGGCGGTCCATGCCTCTGCCGGCCAGATTGCCCTGGCTGAGTGGCTCTTCAATGAACTGGACAACCCCGCCGTCCAGCCTTCTCTCCTTCACGAATACCGCGTCCCAGGCGCCGCCGACGACGTCGTCCGGCTGTTCTATCTCACCCAGACGCCCACCGTCCAGGACTTTCAGGAAGTCGCCACCGTGGTGCGCACCATCGCCGGTTTCACCCGGGCGTTTACCTATAACGAGCCGAGAGCCTACGTGGTTCGCGGAACTGCTGCCCAGATCGGTCTGGCCGAATGGCTGCTGAAGGAGCTTGAGGCCAATCCTTCCTCCAGAGAATACCGGATGCCCGGCACCAATGATGACGTGGTGCGAGTGCTGCATCTCGCCAGCACCGCGAACGTCCAGGATTTTCAGAAGGCCGCTGCCGCCATCCGCGAGGCGACGAAAATCCAAAAGGTTTTTACCTACAATGCTCCCAGAGCAGTGGCTCTGCGCGGTACCGCCGATCAGATCGCCGCCGCCGAGCGCATGGCCAGGCAGTTCGAAAAACCCTAGCGTCTGCCGCTCAGGGTCATCATGACAATCTCCGGCGGCACCCCGAAACGCACCGGAACGATGCTGGTGCCGATCCCCGTGGTCACGAACAGGTGATGTCCGTGTTCGAAAAAATCACCCGCGTTGTATCCCAGCTTTGACGTCGTGATCAGCGTCCCGACCACCGGCAGATGCACTTGGCCTCCGTGCGTATGCCCCGCCAGCAGCAGGCTCACTCGCTCCGGAACGCCGGGAAAGATGTCCGGATTATGCGTGATCAATACCACGGGATCGCCATTGTCCACCTGCTCCAGCGTTCCGGCGATGTCCGGCTCGCGCGTCCAGAAGTCCGCGATCCCGCCCAGCCAGAAGGCGTTCCCCACATGTACCGCCTGATTCTCCAGCACCGCAATCCCGGCGTCCCTAAAAGCCTGGCCGATGCGGTCCCCGTTGTACCACCAGTCGTGATTCCCCAGCACCGCGAACACGCCCAAAGGCGCGTGCAGGTTCTTCAACTCTGCGGCGATCGCCTCGGGCTCCACGAATCCGCCGCCGCGCACGCCGCCCCGCCCGCCCGGACCGCCGATGACGTAGTCGCCCAGAAGCACTACCAGCGCAGGATTCTCCGCATTCGTCTCCTTGACGATGCGCCGCAGCTTGTCGATCCCCACGTGCGGTGATCCCACGTGCAGATCGCTCAGAACCGCGACTCTTACATCGTTGCGCCAGGCCGGCAGTTCCATGCGCACATGGCGGACCACCAGCAACCCCGGCTCGATCCCGAAAGCCCACGCGGCCACCAGAAACGGCGACAGAATCAAGGCCGCGGCAATGATCCTGATACCACGCTTGGAGCGAAGCAAGAAACCAGGATACCCGAGCAGGTATGATGGCGGTTATGCGAACGCTGACCTCGCGCATCATTCTTGCCGGCGCGCTTGCGCTGCTGGCCGGCTGCAGCCAATCCAAGCCCTCCGCCGATGACGCCAAGAAATTCATCGACTCCGCGGAAGTGAAGCTCAACGATCTCGGCGTCGAAGCCGCCAAGGCTTCCTGGGTCCAGGAAAACTTCATCACCGATGACACCGAGGCTCTCTCCGCTGCATCCGGGCAGCGCGCCGGTGATGAAGCCGTGCGGCTGGCCAAGCAAGCCAAACAGTTCGATGGACTCACTTTGCCCGCTGATCAGGCGCGCAAGCTCAACCTGATGAAAATCGGCTTCACGCTCGCGCCGCCATCCGATCCCAAAGAGAGCGCCGAGGCCAGCAAGATCGCCGCATCCATGGACGCCACCTACGGCAAGGGTAAGTACTGCAAAGGCGATACCTGTCTCGACATCAACGACATCACCAAGATCATGGCCGGCAGCACCAATCCAGCCGAGCTTCTCGACGTCTGGAAGGGCTGGCATTCCATCTCGCCCCCCATGCGCAAGGATTTCACCCGCTTTGTCGAGCTCTCGAATAAAGGCGCCACGGAACTCGGCTTCAAGGACACTGGCGCGATGTGGCGCTCGAAATACGACATGCCCGCCGATGATTTCCAGAAGGAGCTCGACCGCCTGTGGGACCAGGTGCGTCCGCTCTATCTGTCGCTGCATGCCTACGTGCGCTCGAAGCTGCATGAAAAATACGGCAGCCAGGTTCCTGAGAACGGACCCATTCCCGCTCATCTGCTGGGCAACATCTGGGCGCAGGATTGGTCCAATATCTACAAGCTGGTCGCTCCCAAAGACGCCGATCCCGGCTATGACCTGACGCAGATTTTGAAAGCGCGCAAAACGGAACCGCTCCAGATGGTCAAGTACGGCGAAGGATTCTTCAAATCGCTGGGCTTCGACGCCTTACCCGACACCTTCTGGAAACGCAGCTTGTTCGTCAAGCCGCGTGATCGGGAAGTCGTTTGCCATGCCAGCGCCTGGGACGTCGATAACGTCAATGATCTCCGCATCAAAATGTGCATCGACATCACCGAAGAGGACTTCACCACCATCCATCACGAGCTCGGCCACAATTTCTACCAGCGAGCCTATAATACCCAGCCCATCCTGTTCCGCGACAGCGCCAATGACGGCTTCCACGAAGCCATCGGCGATACCATCGCCCTCTCGGTCACGCCCGAATATCTGGTGAAGCTCGGCCTGTTGCCGAAAGCCCCGGACGCTTCCAAGGACATCGGGCTACTTCTGAAGAAGTCGCTCGAAAAGATCGCTTTCCTGCCGTTCGGACTGATGATCGACCAGTGGCGCTGGCGCGTTTTCTCAGGCGAGATCCCGCCCGACAAGTACAACGAGGCCTGGTGGCAGCTACGGCTGAAATACCAGGGCGTCGCGCCGCCCGAA
>Ga0105245_10002627_pt1 | contig 16176 bp, 12 predicted proteins | sample KBSM54metaG_FD_81523 | JGI IMG/M metagenome (GOLD analysis project Ga0105245, IMG submission 81523) | Miscanthus rhizosphere microbial communities from Kellogg Biological Station, Michigan, USA - KBS M5-4 metaG | ecosystem: Host-associated > Plants > Roots > Rhizosphere > Soil | place...
CCGGCGATGAACGCAGCGAGCGCGGGGTCGCCGCGGTCACGCGAGACCTTGCGGGCGGTGACCGCGCCGGCGAGATCGGGGATCGGTCTGGGGTTGAAGATGCCGTCGCCCCGGTGCGAGCTTAGCAGCGAGGCAGTCACATCGGCGGTGCCGGGCGCCCCCGAGATGCCGGGAAACAGGAAGTCCGGGTTGCCGCGCCCGTTGCGGTGGCAGCTCGAGCAGGACAGGCCAGCCCGCGCGGCCTGTCCGCCGAGCAGCAGCGGCGCGCGAAACGCCGCGCGGCCGATCGCGATCGATCTCCCCACGCCGGTGCTTGCGGGCCTGCCCAGACATTCCGCCGGTTCGCGGGTCAGCGCGGCCAGCCGCGCCGCAGGCGCCAGCCAGCGCGCCGCGCGCAACGGCGGATCGGCAGGCGCCGCGGCGGCGAGCACCCCCGCTGCGGCAAGGATCAGGAGGCCTTGCCGTGCCCGGTGGTGATCCATCCGCGTAATTCCTCCGCCTCGGCGCATCCGAAACTGCACCGGGCGTCGAGCGCGGCGAGCATCCGGCGCGCGCCGACAAGGTCGCCGCGCTCGACCATCAGCTCGCCGAAATATTCCGTCGCGCCGCGATGATGCGGCGCGAGCGCGAGCGCCTCACGGTAATAGCCCTCGGCAATATCGTATCGCTTGAGCTTGCGGTTGGCGAAGCCGAGATAGGTCAGGATATCGGGGTGCGGCCCGAAGGCGCGCCGTGATTGCTCGAGCGAGGCGATCGCCTCGGCATAGCGATGCTCGTTGATCAGCGAAACGGCGGTGAGATAGGCGGCATCGCCGCTGGCGGCACTGGCGAAGAGCGGCCCGGGCGTCGAGTCGATGCGGGCCTGTGGGCCGGCGCCGAGCGCTGCGTTGATCGCCGAGATCGCCGCGGCGAGATCGGCCGCCTGCGGGCAGGTTTGCGCACAGGCCGTGGAGCGCGTCGTCAGCCCGTCGAGCACGGCCTGCGCCTTGGCCTTGTCGCCGGTCTTGGCATAGGCGATGCCGAGCTGCTGTTGCGCCCCGATCAGCGACGGATCGATCTTGACCGCCTTTTCGAGCGGCCTCGCCGCGCCCTTGTAATCGCCAAGGCCGGTCCGGGCGAGGCCGGCGAGATAATTGGCGTTGGCGTCGCGCGGCGCCACTGTCAGGACATGGTCGAAGGCGCGCTTGGCGTCGGCGAATTTCTCGGCCTTCAGCGCCTCCACGCCTTTGCGATACTCCGCCGCGGCGTCATATTGCGGCTGGGTCGTGCTGGGCGCCCCGCCGCCGCTCATGCCTCCGCCACCGCCGCCATCGCCCGAGGCGATGCCCGGAAGCGCGACGAAAAAGCCGATCGCCGCGCCGGTTGCGATGATGCGTGCAAAGCTCATGATCCGCTCCCCATTATATCTGGCCTCGATCATATCCCGATTCCCCCGGGCTCGATAGCGCAAACCTCCTTCTTCACTTCCCCAGCGAAGGCTGGGGCCCAGTTGAGGGACGATCGTGATGAGCGTTGCGCACTGTTATTTTGGCCTTCCCAACTGGCATCCAGCCTGCGCTGGGGAAGTGAGAAAGAGAAACAACGACGAGCCCCACCGGCCTAAAAACCCATGGCTCCGCAACCCTACCGCCAGACCGGATGGCTCTCCAACTCAGCCGAATACATATTGATATATTGCGCCATCCGCGGCCGTTCCGCGCGGTTCGGGCTGGCGCCATGTGGCAGATCCTGCCGCCAGATGATCAGGTCGCCGGCGCCCGCGCCGATCGTCCGCGCTTCGGCACTCAGGTCGATCTCGCGCGGATCGCCTTCGCCAAGCCCCGCCAGCCATGCCTCGATCCGGTGGTGGAACCCCGGTACGAGCTGGAGCGCGCCCTGATCTGCGCTGGTGTCCGTTAAATAGAGGATGCCCTGCGTCGCAAAGGGGATCGGCAACGCCAGGCTCACATCCCAATGGAGCCGTGGCCCCTGGAACGGGCGGCCCGGCCGCTCGGGCGGGTTGAAGCTCATCCGGTCGGTCGTCATCCAGAGATCGGAGGTCCCCCAGAGCTGCGCGAAGGCCTTGTGCACCCGGGGCGACCGACGCGCCGCCTCGAGCGCGGGATCCTGGAAATACTGAATCATGATGCCGTTGTTGCGCGGGCCCTGGTACCAGCTGTCGGGATCGTCCGGATCCGCGCCTGCCTGCCGCCAGAGAAGCGTCTCGGCCGTCTTCGCTTCATCGAGCGTGATGGCGCCGCGCAGGATGACGAACCCCTCGGCCTCCCATTGCGCCAGCGCATCGACCCCGAGCACCGGCGCCATCGCATTGATCGCATGCTGGCGGCGGCGCTCGGCTTCCGGCGCAGTGGCGCCGTCGAGCCAGGCATCATAGCGTGCCAGCAGGAGCGGATCCGGTTCGCCGGCGGTCGCGAGAATCCATGCCTCGAAGGTTGGATAATCAGGCCATTCCGCGCCCAGATAGCTGGCCGCCTGCTCGATCCCCAGCCCGAGCGTATCGAGCAGGAGCCGTGTCTGCGTCTCGGAGATAGGCGCGGCGGGCGAACGTCCTGCCCGCACGGCCCAATAGTCCGCGAGCCCCCGGATCCCCGGCAGGCTTTTATGGGCGTCGAGCGGGGCAGTGGCTGGCATGCCCCGATACATCCGCCACCACCGGCACCCAGTCAATCGGCGGCGGCGTTGCCCGCGCGATTCAATCACATCCGCGGATCGGTCATAAGGGCGCAAGGGACGCCAGAAGCCCAAATCGCTCCTTCTCATCGTTGGTCTGTTGAAATCGGTTGCCGCGCCCGCCGCGCGCCCGCATTTCTCTGTTATTTCCCTGTTCCGAGGCATCCGTGCGAGGAAATTTTCGTCAAGCACCTGTAATGTCAGCAAAATCATTGCGGCCGGCGTCAAGATAAAAAAGAAAATTCCCTGTTATCGGAGCCGGAACAGGGAATTTCATCGACAACACCCAAGGCGCGCGCCCGCAATCAGCGGCAGGGCGCGCTCGTCGCGAGGTCGAGGCACGTGCCGTCCACCTTCGGCGCCGCGATCGGAAGACCGATCTGCGCCGCCAGGGTCGGCATGATGTCGACCGTCTCGATCCCGTTCGCGTGCTCGGCCGTCGCCATGCCCTTGCGCCAGAACAGGATCGGCACCCGGCGGTCATAATTATACGGGCTGCCATGCGTCGCGACATAGCCATGGGTCGGGTCGGGGATCGGCGTGACGCGCGGCTTCAGGAAGACGAGCAGGTCGCCCGAATGCGCCGGGTTGTACGAGGCCCGCGCCTTTTCCAGCAGCGTCCAGGTCTCGACCGGACCCTTGGGCTCGGGGCTCGCCGCGATCTGCGCTGCGGTGAAGACGGCCGCCACCTGCGGCATCGCCTTGTACCGCGCGATCGCCTCGGCCTGCACTGCCTTGCGCTGCTTCGCGTCGAGCGCGATCGATATCCAGACATCGCCATTGGGAATGTCGCCGAACAGCACCGGTCCGGTGATGCCGAGCTTGACCGCAATCTCCCGGCCCATATTGGCGGGCGCGAGCGCGACATCGGCACGCGCCGCCTCGGGCAAGCCAGCCTCCCGCTCGCGCTCCGGTAGGTCGTTGCCGCCATGGTCGGCGGTCAGCACGACTTCGTAATCGGCTCCGGTCTGGTCGAGCACGTCGAAAAAGGAGCCGAGCGACCGGTCGAGATTGGCGAGCTGGATGCACATTTCGGCGCCTTCGGTGCCATAGGTATGGCCGACATAATCGGTGGCCGAGGCGCCGATCGAGATGATGTCGGTCGCCGGCCCGTGACCGAGCTTCATGTCCTGCACCAGCCCTGCGCCAAGCGCGAGGATCGCCGCGTCGAAGGCGGGCGAGGCACGGAATTTGGTCATGCTGCCTGCCTCGCGCTCGAAACGGCCGGTGCCGACGCTCTTCTCGGCCGAAAGCGGCACGGCGTGGTCATGGCTCGCGCACCAGTCGGGCTCGTCCATCGCGGCCTCAGGCTGGGCGATCCGCGCGGCGACCGCGGCATTGGTGCGCGCGACGACCGCCGGGGTCGCGCGGCCGGCATAGGAGACGAACGCCTTGCCGTCCCACCACCAAAGCTCGTCGACGCGGTGGCCGCCCATCATCACCGCCGCCCGGTCCTTGCCCGCGACCGAGACGACCCGGTTCGCCGGGTTCGCCGCCTTCATCCGCTCGCCGAGGGTCGGCACCAGCAGATGCTTGTCCGACACGGTGTAGTTGCCGGAGGTGCTGCCCGGCACGCTCTCGTCCTCGGCGCAATAAACCTGCTTGTCGGTGCGCGGCGCTTTCTGGTCGATCCAGTTATTCGCGATGATGCCGGTATGCTCAGGGCGGAAGCCGGTCAGGATGGTCGAATGGCCCGGGCAGGTTTCGGTCGCTGCGTGGCTCTGATAGCCCGAGGGAAAGACGGTGCCGGTCAGCAGGCGCGCGAAACCACCGGTGAAATGGCTGCGATATTCCTGGAACAGATCGGCGGAAAACTGGTCGACCGAGATGACGACGATCAGCTTTGGCGGCGTAGCGGCGGTCGCGGGCGGGGTGGCGACAGGGCCGGCGATCGTCGCGGCAAGCGCGAGAATCGAGGACGCGATAATCGAAACCGGGCTTTTCATGGCGTTCCTTTGCGCATGGATGCAATGCACTCCCATCGCCGCTATGAGCGAGAGCGGGACTGTCGACAAGGATCGCCGATGCGCGCGCTGGGTTACCTGATTGTGACAATGCTCGCGGCGATGTTTGCCGCAACCGGTGCGCATGCCGATACTCCCGGCGCCCTCGGCGCGGGCCCGCATCTGGCGATGCGGCTGGTTGCCGAGACGCCGACTCCCGCTGCCGGCCAGCAGGTTACCCTCGCGCTCGATACGAAGCCGCAACCGGGCTGGCACGGCTATTGGCAGAATCCCGGCGACGCGGGCTTCCCCGCCAAGCTCGACTGGACGCTCCCCAAGGGCGCGAGCGTCAGCGATCCGGCCTATCCGATCCCCGGCACTTTGCTGATCGCCGGGCTGATGAACTACGTGTTCGAAGCCCCTTATGCGCCGCTCGTCACCTTCAATGTGCCGGCCGGCTTGGCCGCGGGTACGAAGCTGCCGGTGAAACTCCACGCCGCCTATCTCGTCTGCACCCAGACGATATGCGTGCCGGAAAGCGCCGATCTCGCGATCGACCTGGTGGTTGGTGACGGCACGATCACGCCCGATGCCCGCGCGCAATTCGACACATGGCGACGCGCAATCCCCAAGCCACTTGATGCCAAGGCGACCTTCCAGGCGAGCGGTGGCCAGATACGGATCGCAGTGCCCTATCCGGCAAGCGCGCCGGTCGCGGATGCTTATTTCTTCCCGATCACCACCGGCCTGGTCGATTACGCGGCACCGCAAAAGGTGACACGCGACGGTGATCGAATCGTCATCGAAACCAAGGCCGGCCCCAGCCCCAAGGGGCCGCTCACCGGCGTATTGCGCATCGCACCCGGCCGGGGGCTGATGGTGACAGCGGCAGCCAGCAGCGTCGCCGCCGTTTCCGGATCGACCGGCGGCGCGCCAGGCGGCGTGTGGCTGGCGACCCTGATTGCTTTTGCGGGCGCGATACTCGGCGGGCTGATCCTCAATGTCATGCCCTGCGTCTTCCCGATCCTGAGCCTCAAGGCGCTGAGCCTCGTGCGCGGCCATCTCGACGAACGATCGGCCCGGCACGAGGCGCTCGCCTATACCGCCGGCGTGGTTGCGGTGTGCGTTGCACTCGGCGGCGTGATCCTGGCGCTTCGGGCAGGCGGGAGCGCTGTCGGCTGGGCCTTCCAGCTGCAGGATCCGCGCTCGATCATGGTGCTGCTTCTGCTCGCGGTCGCGCTTGCGCTGAATTTCGGCGGCTTGTTCGAAATCCCGACCCCTCGCTTCGTCAATCAGGCGGGCGGGGCAGGCGGGGCTTTCGCCACCGGTGCGCTCGCGGCGTTCATTGCGACGCCCTGCGCCGGTCCGTTCATGGGCGCGGCGCTTGGTGCGGCGCTCGTGCTGCCTTGGCCCGCCGCGCTGGCGATCTTCGCCGGCCTCGGGATTGGGCTGGCACTACCCTTTCTCGCGCTCGGCTTCGTGCCCGCGCTGCGCAAGCGCCTCCCGAAACCCGGCGCCTGGATGGAAAATTTCCGCCGTTTCCTGTCGATCCCGATGTGGCTCACCGCCATCGCACTCGCATGGGTGCTCGGCCGCCAGATCGGCGTCGATGGCATGACCGAGGGCCTGCTCGTTGTGCTCGGTTCAGGGATCGTCTTGTGGGCAGCGGGCCGGCGGCAGGCCCGCGGCCTCGGCTTCGGCACACCGGCGGTCATCATGCTGGTGGCGATCGTCGCGGCCGGCGTCTGGCTCGCCAGTGTCGCGCATCGGCCCGCAGCCGCCACGACCCGGGAGGCAGGTGCGGCCGAACCCTTCAGCGAAGCGAGGCTCGCGGCACTCCGGGCGCAGGGCCGCCCGGTCTTCGTCTATTTCACCGCTGACTGGTGCCTCACCTGCAAGGTAAACGAGAAAACCGCGATCGAAACCGACGTCACCCGCAGCGCCTTCGCCGCACACAAGGTCGCGGTGCTGGTCGGCGACTGGACTGATGGCGACCCCGCGCTCGGCCGCTTCATCGAGGCGCATAACCGCGCCGGCGTACCGCTCTATCTCTATTACGCACCGGGCGCCGCTGAACCGCGGGTCTTGCCGCAGGTCCTGACCTCAAGCATGCTGGCCGAGCTATGAAAACCCGCCACGCCCTGATCCTCCTGCTGGGCACGCTGCTCTGCGGCGCAAGCAAGCCGAAGTCGGCGCCTTATACGCTCGTCGCGCCGCCTGAATGGTCCCAGGCCGTCGCGCCGTTCCATATCGCCGGCCCGGTCTGGTATGTCGGCACCAAGGGTATCGCGGTCTATGCGGTCGTGTCGAAACGGGGCGCGATCCTGGTCGGCGGCCCGATGCAGGGCGAGGCTGGCCTGATCGAGCGCAACCTCGCCACGATCGGCGTGAAAAAGGGTCAGCTCAAATATCTGCTCAACATGCACGCCCATTTCGATCATGCCGCAGCCCTTGCGCAGATCAAGCGCGACACCGGCGCAAAGCTCGTCGCCTCGGCCGGTGACCGCCCCGCGCTCGAGGCCGGCCGGCACCAGGGCGACAACAGCTATGGCATCGCCCATTTCCCCGCCGTGAGAGTCGACCGCGTCGTCCGCGACGGTGATGTGGTTCGCGTCGGCGATGTCGCGGTAACGGCGATCCTCACGCCCGGCCACACGCTTGGCTGCACCACCTGGTCGGTCCCAGCGCGCGAGAATGGCCGCACGTTACGCGTCCTCTTCCCCTGCAGCGTCACCGTCGCCGGCAACAAGCTGGTAGGCAATCGCGCCTATCCCGGCATCGTCGCCGCCTATCGCCGGAGTTTCGCAAAGCTCGACGCAATGCAGGCCGATATCGTGCTCCCCAACCATCCTGATATCGCCGATGTGCTCGGCCGCGAGGCGAAGGTGACGGCCGGCGATCCGAATGCCTTTATCGATCCCGGCGCGCTCCATGCGATTATCGCCAGGGCACGTCAGGATTTCGACACCGCTCTGGCCGCTGAACAGAAACCGCCGCAGCGGCGATAATTTGGCCTCTTGTGCGGCGCAGCAAAACATCGCAGCATGGAACTCGGCGGACTTGAGGGGCTTTACCGTTACGATGGGGACAGCGCGCGCGTTTGACGAGATCATGGGGAAGGGTGGCTCGACCACGCCAAGGCCCGAACTCGCCGCGCTCGGCCAATGGCTCGAGGATACGCCCGACGCCGAGCTCCGCCGTCGCCAGCAATCCGCCGAGGCGACCTTCCGCCAGCTCGGCATCACCTTCGCGGTCTATGGTGACAGCGACGCGTCGGAACGGATCATCCCCTTCGACATCGTCCCGCGCATCTTCCTCGCCGATGAATGGGCACGCCTTTCCGAAGGCCTGATCCAGCGCGTCGAGGCGATCAACGCCTTCCTCGACGACATTTATGGCGAGCGGAAGATCCTGAAGGCAGGCGTCCTCCCCGAGGACCTGATCTTCGGCAACCCGCAATTCCGCCCCGAGATCGCCGGCATCAGGCCGCCGCACGGCGTCTGGGCGCATATCTGCGGTATCGATCTGGTCCGCACCGGCCCCGACGAATTCTTCGTGCTCGAAGACAATGCCCGCACCCCTTCGGGCGTCTCCTATATGCTCGAAAACCGCGAGGCGATGCTGCGCCTTTGCCCGGAACTCTTCCGCGATTTCCGCGTGGCGGCGGTGGATAGCTACCCCGATCGTCTGCTCGAAACGATGAAGTCGGTTGCGCCCAGCGGTTCAGGCCAGAACCCGGTCTGCGTCGTGCTGACGCCGGGCCATTACAACTCGGCCTATTACGAACACAGCTTCCTCGCGGATTCGATGGGTATCGAACTAGTCGAGGCCGCTGATCTGGTCGTCGATGACGATATCGTCTGGATGCGCACCATCGCCGGCCGCGTGAAGGTCGATGTGATCTATCGCCGGATCGACGATGATTATCTCGATCCGCTCGTCTTCCGCCCGGATTCGATGCTCGGCGTCCCCGGCCTGATCGCGGCCTATGCCGCAGGTAATGTCGCCCTGCTCAATGCGCCCGGCAACGGCATTGCCGACGACAAGGCGATCTACAGCTATATGCCCGAGATCGTGCGCTTCTATTCGGGCGCCGAAGCCAGGCTGCCGAACGTCGAGACCTGGCGCTGCCGTGAACCCCAGGCGCTGAAATATGTCCTCGATAACCTCAAGGACGTAGTGGTGAAGCTGGTCGATGGTTCAGGCGGCTATGGCATGCTCGTCGGCCCGACCGCGACGAAAGCCGAGATCGAGGCCTTCCGCGCCGCACTGATCGCCGAGCCGCACCGCTATATCGCGCAACCGACGCTCGCCCTCTCGACGGTGCCGACGCTGAACGATGACGGCCTCGCGCCCCGCCATGTCGATTTCCGCCCCTTCGTGCTGACCGGGTCAAAGGGTGTGCAGGTCGTGCCGGGCGGATTGACCCGGGTGGCGCTGAAAGAGGGCTCGCTGGTGGTGAACTCGTCGCAGGGCGGCGGCACCAAGGACAGTTTCGTCCTGATGGACGGCGGCAACGTGCAGAGCCAAGGGCAAGCGCGGTGAGGGGCGCAACGCAGTTCCTCCCCGGAACGGGGAGGGGGACCAGCGAAGCTGGTGGAGGGGCTTGGAGCGCAGTGATCGCGCCACCCGCTCAGCGCCGCAATTCGCATTGTATCGCTTGGAGGCACGATTGCCGCGCTCCAAGCCCCTCCACCGCGCAAGCGCGGTCCCCCTCCCCCTTGCGGGGGAGGAACTAGATGCTCTCCCGCACGGCATCCTCGCTCTACTGGCTCGGCCGCTACATCGAGCGCGCGGACTTCATTGCCCGTCTCGTCGAGGCGACCGTCCGCCTCGACGTCCTCTCGCCGCGTCCCGCCGGCGAGGCGGCATGGGCAAGCGCGCTCGCTGTCACCGAGACCGACCAGGCTTTTGCCGAAAGCGGCGAGACGCTCACCCAGCAGCATGTCGCCCGCTTCCTGACGCTCGACAACAGCCATCCCGGCTCGATCGTCCGCTGCCTCGACATGGCGCGCAACAATGGCCGCGCCGTTCGCACTGCGCTCACCCGCGAGGCGTGGACCGCGATCAACCGCGCCTGGCTGATCTTCCACAGCCGCACGAGCCCAGGCGGCGCCACAGCGACGCTCGGCCTGGTCGATGCGGTGAAGACCGAGGCGCGCGGCTTCGAAGGCGCAATCCATCGCATGCTGCGCAACCAGACCACCTGGTTCATCCGCCTTGGCCAGGCAGTCGAGCGCGCCGACAACACGGCGCGTCTGCTCGATGTCAAATATCACCTGTTGCTGCCAGAGGGCGAACAGGTCGGTGGCGTGGTCGATCGCGATCAATGGACCACGATCCTCCAGACTGTCTCCGCCGTCACCGCCTATCGCTGGCTCTATTCGGAAGGACTGCGCCCCGCGAACGTGATCGACCTGCTGATCTCCCGCGCTGAAATGCCGCGCAGCCTCGCGGCCTCGGTCGAGGAGGCGGTCGAGATTCTCAACCTGCTCGCCAAGCGCACCGGCCTCCACGGCGAGGCGGACCGGATGGGGCGGATGCGGCATTCTCGCCTCGCCAAGACCCGCTCGGGCGAGGTCATCGCGAGCGGCCTGCACCAATATCTCCAGGCTTTTATCGCCGAGAATGATCTGCTCCATCTGGCCATCGGCCGGCAGTTCAAGTTCAGCTGATGCGACTGACGATCGATCACAGGACGATCTATCGCTTCTCGGCCCCGCAGGGCCGCCTCACCCAGATGCTTCGGCTCACGCCCGAGGACACGCATGACCAGGCGGTCGCCGACTGGCAGCTTCATGTCGATTGCGATGCGCGGATGCGCCCGGGCCGGGACGGTTTCGGCAACCGCGTCACGATGCTCTATGTCGAGGGGCCGATCGACCATATCGAGATCGCGGTGGCGGGCGAGGTGCTGACCAACGCTTCGAACGGGATCGTCCACGGCGCGCATGAGCCCTTGCCACCCGCGCTCTTCCTGCGCTCGACCGTGCTGACCGAAGGCGGCGATGCGTTGGCAGAATTCGCCGCCGACACGGTGGCCTCACTCGCCGATCCGGTCGAGCGGCTCCACGCGCTCAACGGCGCGATCCACCGAAAATTCGCCCTTGATCGCGGCCGCCCGGTATCGGGGCGAACCGCCGCGGAAGCCTTTGCGCTCGGCGCCGTCACGCCGCGCGATCTGGCGCAGATTTTCTGTGCCGCCGCGCGTGGGCTGAATGTGCCGGCGCGCTATGTCTCCGGCTACAGCCCGGTCTGTTTCGAAGGCGATGCCCGTCCCGCGCCGCATGGCTGGGCCGAGGCTCATGTCGAAGGGCTGGGCTGGGTTGCGTTCGATCCCTGCAGCGGTCTCTCGGCGGATGAAGCCTATGCGCGTGTCGCGGTGGCGCTGGATTCAGCCGGCGCAGCGCCCGTCGCGGGCTCGCGGCTGGGCGAGGGTGATGAAGAGCTGGATGTCGATCTTCATGTCGGCGGCAACGGGCAATAGCCCTGACGCGCTACGCCAGTTCGTCGGCCAGCATCACATTCTTCTGCGCTGGCGGCGCATAGGTCATGTCTTCATCGATGAGGAGTGACCAGCCCGACGGGCCCAGCACCTCGATCGGGCGATAGCGCGTCTTGTACGCCATTCGCTCCGAGCCCTTCACCCAATAGCCAAGATAGACATAGGGCAGACCGACGCTCCGCGAGCGCAGGATATGGTCCATGATGATCTGGTTGCCGAGGCCGGGACGATGCGGATGGTCGGCATCGAAGAAGCTGTAGATCATCGACAGCCCGTCGGCCTGCTGATCCGTCAGGCAAGCGCCGACCAGCTTGCCGGCAATGCCGTTCCTGGACGGCTCACGATATTCGACGATGAAGCTGTTGACCGGCGAATGCTCGACCATGTCGGCATAATCACCTTCGTCCATCTCGGCCATGCCGCCGCCCGGATGGCGCGAGGTGAGGTAGCGACGGAGCAGCTGATATTGCTCGTCGGTCGCCCAGGCGCGGCAGGCATTGACCTCGAGATCGGCATTGCGGCGGATCTGCCTGCGCTGCGTGGCGTTGGGGACGAAATCGGACGCGACCACGCGCACCGAGACACAGGCGGTGCAGCCAGCGCAGCTCGGCCGATAGGCGACCGACTGGCTGCGTCGGAAGCCGATCCTCCCCAGTGCGTCGTTAAGCTCGCCGGCGTGCGGGCCGTTCAATTCCGTGAAGACTTTCCGCTCCTGGCGCCCCGGCAAATAGGGACAAGGCGAAGGGCTTGTCACGAAAAAGCGCGGAAAACGAAATGGCGCGGTCACCGCCTTGGTCCCCATTTTTCGCCGGCGAATGCCCCCGGCTCGAGCTCGTTATGAATCGCCTGAGTCGTGATGAAAAGCGGCTTTACCATGAATGAAGGTTAACGAAGTCTTTCAGGCGAGTCTTGGGCTTTTGGGCGCATGCGCAAGGACTGCGCGACCGACGCGCGAATCATATCCTATCGGTGGAATCGCGGATAGAGTCGCGGGACTCGTTTCGCCGCAGGTACGATTCGCTTCGTCAGGCAAGCTCGACTGGCGAGACCTCATAGCCCTCGGCACGAAGCGCGGACATCAAGCGGTCGAGATGCGCCTTGTCGCGCGTTTCGCACTCGATATCGGTGATCAGACCCTTGGCCGGCAGCGTCGTGAAAACGCGCTGGTGATAGATCTCGATGATGTTGACCCGCTCCGCATCGAAAATCCGGGCGACGTTGAACAATGCGCCGGGCTGGTCCTGCAGGCGGATGCGCAGCCGCGCGAGCCGGCCAGACCGGGCGAGATCACGCAGCAATACATTGGCCAGCAGCCGCGTATCGATATTGCCGCCGCACAGCACGATACCGACGGTCTTGCCCCGGAAACGCTCCGGATAGGACAGCAGCGCGGCAAGGCCCGCGGCGCCGGCACCCTCGACGACGGTCTTCTCGATCTGCAGCAACAGGCTGACGGATTCCTCCAAGCTGCGTTCGCTGACCAGAAGGATGTCGTCGGCGAGCGTCTTCACCATGCGCGACGTGATCGCGCCCGGTTCCTTCACGGCGATGCCCTCGGCGAGCGTGTCGCCGGCGCAGGGCATGTCGGTGCCATTGATGCGATTGTACATCGACGGGAACAGTTCGGCCTGCACGCCGATCACTTCGATCGGATGGTCGGCCGCGCGCGCGACCGTCGCCATGCCGGAGATCAGCCCGCCGCCGCCGATAGGGACGATGAAGGTGTCGATCGCTGGCGCATCCTCGAGCATCTCGATCGCGACCGTGCCCTGGCCGGCGATCACGCGCGCATCGTCGAACGGATGGACGAAAGTGTAGCCGCGCTCGGCCTCCAGCTCGCGGGCATGGGCATAGGCGGCGTCGAAGGTGGTGCCGAACAGGATCACGGTTGCGCCGTGCCCTTCGGTTTGCGTTACCTTCACCGTGGGCGTGGTCGTCGGCATCACGATCGTCGCCGGGATGCCGAGACGGTTGGCATGATAGGCCAGGCCCTGCGCATGGTTGCCGGCCGAGGCGGCGATCACACCCTTGGTCTGCGGGTTGATCTGCAGCAGCGTGTTGAGCGCGCCGCGCTCCTTGTACGCAGCGGTGAACTGCAGATTCTCGAACTTCAGATAAACGGTTGCGCCGGTCAGCTTGGAAAGCGTGTGGCTGATGAAGGTCGGCGTACGGACGATCGCGTCACGGATGCGCGCATGCGCCGCCTCGACATCGGCGAGCGTGACGGGGAGCTTTTCGGCGGCGGGCAGGGGATTGGTAGCCATAGCCGATGCCGCCTAGACCATCTGGCGCCGCGAAGGAACATTCCTTATCGCGAGAGGCCATGAGCAACATCGCCTTTATCGGAACCGGAGTGATGGGCGCCCCCATGGCGGGGCACCTCGTCGCGGCCGGGCACAACGTCACCGTCTATAATCGCACGCGCGCAAAAGCCGATGCCTGGGCGGAGAAATATGGTGGGGCCGTTGCCGCGACCCCGGCCGAGGCAGCCGGCGGCAAGGATGCGGTTTTTACCTGTGTCGGCAATGACGATGATCTCGCCGGGGTAACGCTCGGCGCGGACGGTGCGTTCGCGGCGATGGCACCCGGCGCCTTGTTCGTCGATCACACGACCGTTTCGGCGAAGATCGCACGGCGGCTTGCCGAAGAGGGCGGGGCGAAGGGCCTGTTCGTCGTCGACGCGCCGGTCTCGGGCGGCCAGGCCGGGGCGGAGAATGGCAAGCTCTCGATCATGTGCGGCGGCACCGCCGAGGCGATGGCGAAGGCCGAGCCGCTGATGCAGGCCTATGCGCTGCGCATCGTCCATATCGGTGAGGCCGGGGCAGGGCAGACCACCAAGATGGTCAACCAGATCGCGATCGCCGGGGTGGTGCAGGGCGTGGCCGAGGCGCTGCGCTTCGCCCAGGTTGCCGGGCTCGATACAGACAAGGTGTTCGAGGCCGTCTCGGGCGGCGCCGCGTCGAGCTGGCAGATGGTCAATCGCTGGCCAACGATGAGCGAGGACAAGTTCGATTTCGGCTTCGCGGTCGATTGGATGCGCAAGGATCTCGGTCTCACGCTCGACGAGGCAAAGCGCAACGGCGCGGTGCTGCCGCTGACGGCGCTGGTCGATCAATTCTACGCGGATGTGCAACGCATGGGCGGCGGCCGGGATGATACGAGCTCGCTGATCAGGAGGCTGCCGAAGTGATATTTTCTCTCTTCCCCGGCGAAGGCCGGGGCCCAGTTGGGAAGCAGAAGGAAACGGACGCCGCCGATCATCACCAGCGTCTCCCAACTGGGCCCCGGCCTTCGCCGGGGAAGCAGAAGGGGTTGATTGGGTTGGCGGCAATCCTTGCGTTTCTCACCACCCCCGCCTTCGCTGACGCCTTGGTCGACAACGTCAACGGCATGACGCTCGACGCGACCGGCAACGTCATCCACTTCAACGCCATGCTGATCTCGCCGGAGGGTAAGGTCGTCCGCCTCCTGCAGCCGAGCGACAAACGTCCCGACAAGCTGGACTGGCTTGCCAACATGAAGGGCAAGGTCCTCCTTCCCGGCTTCATCGACGCGCATGGCCATGTCATGGAGCTCGGTTTCCGCGCGCTCGAGCTCGATCTGTCGGGCACGAAGTCGCTCGACGAGGCCAAGGCGAAGATTGCCGCCTATGTCGCCGAAAACCCCGACAAGAAATGGATCCTGGGCGGCGGCTGGAACCAGGAAGCCTGGGGTCTTGGTCGCTTCCCGACCGCAGCCGATCTCGATGCCGTGGTGGCCGATCGCCCGGTATGGCTTGCGCGCACCGATGGTCATGCGGCCTGGGCGAACAGCGCGGCGATGAAGGTCGCCGGCGTCACCGCGAAAAGCGTCTCGCCGCCGGGCGGCCGGATCGAGAAGATCGGCACGGCGCCGGCCGGCGTATTCGTCGACGCCGCCCAGAGTCTGGTCGACAAGGCCGTGCCGCAGCCCCTGCCCAAGGACCGCGACATGGCGTTCCAGAAGGCGCAATCGATCCTGCTTGGCTTCGGTATCACCGCCACCTCGGATATGGGGACGAGCCTGGACAACTGGCTGAGCTATCGCCGCGCGGGCGATATCGGCGCCCTGCGTGTCCGCATCATGAGCTATGGCTCTGGAGTAGAAACCACGATCCGCATCGGCGGGGCCGGCCCGACTCCGTGGCTATATGACGATCGCCTGCGGATGGGCGGCGTGAAGCTTTATGCCGATGGCGCACTGGGGTCGCGCGGCGCCTGGCTGAAGGCGCCGTACAGTGACGCGCCCGGCCAGTCCGGTGCCGGCTTCATGGCCGACGATGTGATCCGCAATCAGATGAGCCGGGCGGCGATGGACGGCTATCAGGTCGCGGTCCATGCCATTGGCGACAAGGCCAATGCCCAGGTGCTCGATGCGATCGAGGAGATGTCGCAGACCTATAAGGGCGATCGGCGCTGGCGGATCGAACATGCGCAGATCGTCGATCCGGTCGATCTCCCGAAATTCGCGCAGCACGGCACGATCGCCTCGATGCAGCCGACCCATGCCACGTCGGACCGGACCATGGCCGAGGCGCGGCTCGGCCCGACGCGGCTGGCCGGGGCCTATGCCTGGGCGACGATGCTGAAGAACGGCGTGCCGCTGGCGTTCGGCTCGGACTATCCGGTCGAGAGCCCCGATCCCTTCGCCGGCTGGGCAGCGGCGTTCACGCGCCAGGACGCGAATGGCGAACCATTCGGTGGCTGGCGCCCCGAGGAGAAGGTGACGCGCGAACAGGCCTGGTGGGCTTTCACTGCGGGCGGCGCCTATGCGGGCTTCGCGGAGGACAAGTTCGGCCGTCTCGCACCCGGCCAGCGCGCGGATTTCATCATCGTGGACCACGATCCCCTGCTCGCCAGCCCCAGCGAGCTGCGTGCGACGAAGGTGGAGCAGACCTGGATCGGCGGACACAAGGTCTGGTCGGCGAAATAGAGACCGAACTTAACCCCACACCCGTCATGCCGGACTTGTGTGGAGTTGATTTGCTATAGGCGGTGCGCCGGCCGAAGTGCGCACCTCGACCGGCGCGGGCAGGAGGCC
>Ga0105245_10002630_pt1 | contig 16154 bp, 16 predicted proteins | sample KBSM54metaG_FD_81523 | JGI IMG/M metagenome (GOLD analysis project Ga0105245, IMG submission 81523) | Miscanthus rhizosphere microbial communities from Kellogg Biological Station, Michigan, USA - KBS M5-4 metaG | ecosystem: Host-associated > Plants > Roots > Rhizosphere > Soil | place...
AGCCTCCCGATACAGTGATTCCTCGACGCGGTGACTCGTTGACAGCTGCTGGGTGAGCCGCAGGGCGATCTCTTCGTCGGCGCTGAGATCGTCTGGGTGTCCACCGGTGGCCACCGCCCGGGCGGCACCTTCTGACAGGCCAGCTTTGCGGGCTACGGCGACGTGGGCATACAGCTCGTAGTCGGCCTGCCAGACGGCGCCGACCGCGAGGATGACGACCTCGCGGACCCGAGCACTCAACGATGTGTGGACCTGCTCGGCGAACTGCAAGTCCAAGAAGGGTGCAGCGATGGCGGGGTTGAGCAGAGCGGGGTTGAACGGACCGAGGAGTCGGCCGTCTTCGGCGGTGCTTTGGAATTGGGCATCGTTGGCCCACGACGATCCTGGTCGCCATGCGGTCGAAGATCTTGCGCTGTGCGGGGTCAGAGTTGCGGGATTCGCAAGCGGTAATCGTCCGCCCAAGGTGTCAGTTTGATCCGACATCACACGACGGCTCGCGCCGGCTGCAGTTGGCGGGTGAGAAACTCGACCTGATCGCCCACCAGTGCTTCGAAGGGCTCGCCGAGGTAGAAGGCGAAATGGCCGGCATCGTAGCGTCTGATCTCGCCCTGGGGTGCGGTACGCGCGTATCGCAGGGTTTGCGCTGGTGGCGTGACGCTGTCGGTGTTGCTGACGCAGAACAGGATTGGGAAGTTGATCTTCTTGGCCGAGCGCCCGGGCCGGTAGGCAGCGATGGTTGGAGCGACCCGCGCGGCTACCTCGTTCCGGAACGTCGTGCCCGGCGGCAGCAGCGCTTCGTAGCCGGGAAGGGCGTCGGGGGCGTTCATCAGGGCCAGCGAACCGGGCAGGCCTGCGAGCGGGATCATCGCGGGTGGTCTGCGCAAGACGATGGACGCGAGATCTCGTGCGACTGATGGCAACACCTTCAGGGATTCAGCCGGCCCCAGAGCGAGCGCCGAGGCTAGGCCGTCGGTGAATGGGCATTGAGCTACTGCCGCTGTCAGTTCTGGATGGCGTGAGGCGACTGTGATGGAGTGGCCGCCGCCAAAGGAGCTGCCCCAGACGGCAATTCGTGTGCCGTCGACATCGCGACGTGTCTTCACCCATGCGATGGCGGCATCCCAGTCGGCGAGCTGTCGCTTGATCGACAGGAGCTGGCGGGGTTGGCCGCCGCTGTCACCGAAGTGTCGGTAGGTGAAGGCCAAGGCGGCGATACCGGCCGTTGCGAACCGCTCGGCGAATGCGTCCAGGCGCATCTCGCGTGTCGCGCCGAGGCCGTGCCCGAGGATGACCACGGGCGGCGAGGTGACTCCGGTGGGCAGGTAAAGCCATGCGGCACAGGTGTCCTCGCCGGAAGTGAACGAGACGTCGTGCCGGGTATACGGCTGCGTAGTGTTCATTACCGGCTCACCGCCCCGTTGGTCGAGCCGACCCTGGGCACCCGGCCCGATTCGAGCGCTTGCGCGTAGGTGTCCGGGCGGTAGAGGGGCAGCTCGCCGGCGGAGTCCGTATCCGAGAGGTATTGGAGCATCAGTTCCTGCCCGACCTCGGATTGATCGGTCTGGAGAAACTCGGTGCGCTCGACGTGTAGGCCTTCCGACAGCGACATCGAGCCGCCGAAGTAGACCGAGCGCTTGATGGCCTCGACCGACCCTTTAGTCCGTTTGCCGAAGTACTCGGCAAGTTCGGCCGCCCGCGTGACGACGTCCTCAGGCGCCACGACGTCGTCAACGGCCCCGTTGGCCAGGGCCTGCGCGGGCGTGAATGGCTTGCCCTCGAGGATGGCGACCAGCGACTTGTGGGTGCCGATTAGCCGGGTCAGTCGCTGGCTGCCGCCACCGCCCGGCATGATCCCGAGGAGGACTTCCGGCTGGCCAATGAAGAACTCCCCATCGGCCATGACGCGCAGATCGCACGCCCAGGCGAATTCCGCGCCCAGACCCAGAGCCGAACCGTTGAGGGCGGCAATGAAGATGACGCCGCTGGCGTTCATCCGCAAGAACGTCGCGTGCAGGCGATCGAGCTGGGCGGCTCCCCGAAGCGGGGTCCGGCGCAGAACGGGCTCGGGGACGCGGGCCCGGTTTACGCCTCTGGCCAGGCGCAGAACGGCGGAGGCGCCGCGTCGGTTCAAGTCCGGGACCGCAGCACCCTCTGCCTGGAGCCACCGCACGTCGGCATGGCTGACGAAGCGGCCGGGGCGCGCGCCGGTGAACACGACGGCATGGACGCTTGGATCACGGTCGACGCGGTCCACCAACTCATCGAGCTCGTTGGCCACATCAAGGCCGAACAAGCTGTGAGGGCCGCCGTCGACCCGCACGATCAAGACCGCTCCGCGGTCCTCGATCAGGAGGTGGCTGTTGTCTGGGAGTGTCATGGCTACTTGCTTTCGTTGGGTTTGTGTCATGCGGTGCCGGTAGGCGAACAACTTCAGTCGAGTGTGACGACGACCTTCCCGGCCTTGACTCTGCCGGTCTCGACGTAGGCGAGCGCTTCGAGGGTCTGGTCGAAGGCGAACGTTGAGTCGATGACCGGGCGCAGGTGGCCCGCGTCGTAGAGGGCCCCGAGCTCGCGGAGCTGCGCACCACTGGCCCGCATGAAGAAAAACGAGTAGCGCACACCGAGCTTCCTCGCGGCGCTGCGGACCTTGCGGCTCAGGAACGACAGCACGAGCTCGAAAGGCTTTGGGGCGCCGAGCTGTTTGGCGAATCCTGCGTCGGGTGGGCCGGCGACGCCGATCGCCAGGCCGCCGGGCTTGAGCACGGTGAGCGATTTCATGAGGTTCTGGCCGCCGAGCGAGTCCAGCACGAGGTCGTAGCCGGAGAGGATCTCAGGGAAATCCTGCTTGGTGTAGTCGACGACGACGTCGGCTCCGAGGTCGCGGACGAGTGCCTCGGTGTCGCCGGTGGTCGTGGTCGCCACATGCGCCCCGAGGTGCTTGGCGAGCTGGATCACGGTGGACCCCAGCCCTCCTGCGCCGGCGTGGACGAGGACCTTCTGCCCGGGTTTGACCTGAGCCTTCTCCACCAGGATCTGCCAAGCGGCCAGCGCGACCAAGGGGACGGCGGCGGCCTCGTGCAAAGTGAGCGAGGCCGGCTTGGGTGCGATGTCGTTCTGGTCGATCGCGATGTATTCGGCGAAGGTCCCGATGCGCAGGTCGCGGGGGCGGGCGTAGACCTCGTCACCGACGTTGAAGTTGCGGACGCCCGCGCCAACCTGCGTCACCACTCCGGCGACGTCGTGGCCGATCACGAAGGGGGTCTTGTATTTCAGGAGTTGCTTGAACTCACCGTTGCGGACCATCTTGTCCAGTGGGTTGATGCTGGCCGCGCTCACCCGGACCAGGACGTCACTGTTGCCAATCCTCGGCTCGGGTAGGTCGGCCGCGCGGATGCCGTCCTTGCCGTACTGCGCGACGACGAATGCCTTCATGTTTGTCTGCTTTCTTCAGAGATTGGGCTGTCAGGTGACGGGGTGCTATCGAGCGACGGGTTCAATCGCAGCGGCGTTGGTCGAAGAGTCTGGGGCCGAGTGGTTTTCGGAGCCAGGTTCGAGTTGGTCATGCCTTCCCAATGCTTCGAACTCGCGCTCGAGCGTCGGAGTCACCTCGGCCGCGAATCGCCTCATCCACGGCCATGCGGCGGGTGAGTTGAGGGCCGCCTTCGCCCAGTTGGCGACGACAACAGCGCGCGGCACGTATACGCGGCTGCGCCGACGCACGAGTCCACGGACGATCGCGGCGGCGGCCCGGTCGACGCTCGTGGTGACGTTGCCCGGATACGGCAGCCGCGCGCGCAGTTCCTGGAATGAGGGCAGGTCCGCCTCGGCGCCTCGGACGAGGTCCGTGTCGATCCACGAGGGGTGGACGAGGCCGACCGTGATGCCGAGGTGCGCCACTTCTTGGCGGTAGGCCAGGGCAAGCATTTCGACTCCGGCCTTGCTTGCGGCGTAGGAGGCCAGCCCGGCAAGCGGCGTGAAGGATATCGCCGACGCCACCACCATGGCGTGGCCTCGACTGCACTCAAGATGAGGAGTCGCGTATTTGAGCGTGCGGAAGACGCCGTTCAAGTTGATGTCCAGCACTCGCTCAAACGACGCCTCGTCGGCGTGCCGCACCGTTCCGTACGCGGCGATGCCGGCGTTGGCGACGACGATGTCGATGCCACCCATGCTCTTTGCGCAATCATCAATCGCCGACCGCAACGCGACGCCGTCGCGCACATCGGCTTCCCACCAGGAGGCGGTGGGGCCCAGGTCGTCGGCGAGGGCACGCAACCGATCGGGCTCAAGTCCGACGAGGGCCACACGAGCCCCTCGGGCGGCGGCAAGACGCGCCACCTTCTCCCCGATTCCCCGTGCGGCTCCGGTGATTACCAGCTTTCGACCCGACAAGTTGCGACGCATGAGATGACCTCTTCTGGATTGGTGCCGGCGTTGTCAGGCGGTGGCTGTGACGGATGAGCGGTGTTGTGGCGGGATGCGGTAGCCGCCAAGAGCCTCAGTGAGCAGGGCGGCGAACTCCACGGTGGTGCGGTCTCCCCCGGGCGGTCCCATCGCCTGGATGCCGATCGGTAGCCCCGCGGCGTTGGTGGTGATGGGCATCGTCGTGGCCGGCGCTCCGGCGATGTTGGCCAAAGCGCTCCATTTGGTTTGGTCCCAGTAGGAGCGGGCGACACCGTCGACGGCGATGGTGCGGCCAAAGCGGTCATGATCCTTGTTGTGGTGGCCGGGCGCAGCGGTGGGTGTGACCGGCAGCAGTAGCACGTCGAACTCTTTGAAGAATCCGACCCAGCGCTGTGCGATCTCCCGGCGAGCCGCGTCGCGGAACAGCCACGCACGGTGACTTTGGATCGTTCCCCGCATTGCCGCGGCGGCATCGCCACGAGGATGCCTGATCGAGCGCAGGGCGAGGGCGCTGCCGGAGCGCGCGCTGATCGTGGACCGGTCGACCGAGAAGGCGGCCATGACAAGGCTCAGGAAGAGCTCGTGTGAGGTGGCCATATCTACCGGGATGCTGGCGGGGTGCTCAACGACCCGTGCGCCAACCGACCGCAGCGCTTTGACAGCGTCGTCGATGGCCCGGCGCACGTCTTTTTCGACAGGGCAGTCCGCATCCTCGGCCCACACGGCGACGCGAAAGTCCTTGAGCGTCGTTGCCCGCGGCGGGGCGAGCGTGTACGAGAATCCGCCGTCGGGGTTCAGCGGACCGACGGTGGCTTGCAGCGCGGGGATGATGTCGCGGGCACCACGCACCTGCACCCCGGCGCACGCCATATCGGCTTCGCCCCATCGTCCAGGGTCTCCCGGGCCGCCAGGGATGTGGCCTACCAGTGGAACGGACTGCCAAGTCGACTTGTGCCCATAGAGGCCGCAGAAGTGCGCCGGAATCCGGGTGGAGCCACCGATTTCGGAGCCGTAGTCGAAGCTCGTCAGCCCGGCCGCGGTAGCGGCGGCGCCACCACCGGCTGAGCCGCCGGATGTACGCGAACGATCCCATGGGTTGTTCGTCCGGCCGAATACCGGATTGCTGGCCTGCACGTCCGCATTGCCGGTCGGCATGTTCGTCTTGCCGACGATGATGGCACCGGAACGACGTAACCGGGCGACGGCCTCGGCGTCCTGCGTCGGCACATAATCAGCCAGATCGGGCCGACCACAGACCGTGCGCATACCAGCCGTCTCGTAGCTGTCCTTGACGGTGATCGGCAGGCCGTGCAGCGGGCCGAGATCATCTCCGCGTGAGCGCGCCGCATCCGCAGCTGTCGCGGCACGTCGCGCGGCGTCCGCGTCGACGGTGACGATCGCGTTCAGCGAGGGGTTGTGCGCGCTGATTCGCGACAGATACAACTCGACCAATTCGGCGCTGGACACCTCTCTGGCGTCTAGGGCCGCGAGTTGTTCAGTCGCTGGTAGCAATGCGAAATCGTCTGAGACCAAGGAGGACACAGTCATCTCTTTCTACGGGCGGAGATGGCCAGTGACCGCACTTGATATACCGATCAGTCTACTGGCTAGATCACCACCGTAGTAGACCGAATGGTATATTGCAAGTCATGCGAGTAGCAGAGCGGCTGACGTCAGCCACGGCGACGCTGATGCAGCGACACGGGGTGGCTGGCACTGGTATTGCGGAGATCTTGTCGACCAGCGGTGTGACGCGACGATCGATCTATCTGAACTTTCCCGGCGGTAAGGCCGAACTGGTTGCCGCGGCGACGCGCTCAGCGGGCGACGAGCTGACAGCGATGTTGCGTGACTGCATCGAGCAACGGGATCCGATCGGGGCGTTCACCGGCGTGTGGAGCGACATCCTGATCAGCACGGACTTCGAAGGTGGCTGCCCGATCGTGGCGGCGGCGTTCAGTCGCGCTGAGGCCCCGGAGGCCGCCAGCACCGCCGCCGATGTGTTCGCGGAGTGGGGTCAGTTGCTAGCCAACAGGCTCCGCAATGACGGCATCAATCGTGGCGCAGCCCAGTCATTGTCAACGACTATCGTCGCCGCGCTCGAAGGGGCGGTCATGCTTTCCCGCGCCGCGCGGTCGACCAAGCCGCTCGAGCAGGTCTCCCGTCACCTCAACGAGCTCATCTCCCAGCACCATTCGACTAAGCCCCGAGATCACCGCCGACGGTAACCCACCCTCTAAACCAACTACGCTGCCACCGGTCATTTGCCCACCGCCAAGTCGATGAGTGTCATGGCCGCACGTCAGACCGAGCGGCTTATTGCTTGGAAAGCGTTGGTAACGCGTCTGTTTGGATACTGACACCTTGCTCGCGATCCGTCCGACGCCGGTGGCGTTCATGCCCTGGAATTAGAACAGTTCTAACGCTGCGTTCAAGATGCGCATACGCGCCGCGGCCCCCGCGGCGGATCGACTCCCGGGTCTCGGTGAGCGACGTCATAATTTTTGAGTATACCGATCAGTCTACACAGTCGCGAGGTAGTGTTACCGTCGCACTAGGAAGTACACCAATCGGTATACAGCAGGAGGAAGTCATGTCAGGCAAACGATCAACTCGGCACGATCCCGCGAGTCATCTGCGCGCAACAAGGGGCCGCGGTACGGCGTACAGGGATGCGCCGACGAAATCGGTTTCCGTGGGCGGGACTCGATTCGTCTACCGGGAGCTGGGTCTGGACACCGACGTACCGGTGATCTTCGTGAATCACCTCGCCGCGAACCTCGACAATTGGGACCCCAGGGTCGTTGACGGCATCGCCGCGAAGCACCGCGTGATCACCTTCGACAATCGGGGAGTTGGCGCGTCACAGGGCAAGACACCGGACTCGATCGAGGCGATGGCAAAAGACACCGTTGCGTTCATCCGCGCACTGGGATTCGACCACGTCGACCTCCTCGGCTTTTCAATGGGCGGCTTCATCTCGCAGGTGATCGCCCAACAGGAGCCGGCTCTTGTGCGAAAGGTCATTCTCGCCGGGACCGGGCCCGCCGGAGGCGACGGCATCGTCAACGTGACGAAACTGAGCTACCTCGACACATTCACGGCCCTGGCCACATTCAAGGATCCCAAGGAACTTCTGTTCTTCACCAGAACGACCAACGGCAAGTCAGAGGCAAAAGCGTTCGTCAAGCGCTTACAAGAACGCACCGATGATCGGGATAAGGCCATCACATTGCGGGCCTTCCGGACGCAACTCAAGGCGATTCACGCGTGGGGGCTTGAGCGCGCGGCCGACCTGTCACGCATCCAACATCACGTCCTGGTTGCCAACGGTGATGACGATCGCATGGTGCCGACGGGCAATTCGTACGACCTGGCTCGTCGGCTTCCGAATGCGACGCTCCGGATCTACCCCGACGCCGGGCACGGCGGCATCTTCCAGGCCCACGAGCGGTTCGTTCCCGAGGCTCTCGAGTTCCTGGGGTCGTGAACTCGGCGGGCTCGTTCGTCGTCAACTAACCGCTCGGTGAGCGGGTTGATCGGCACGCGCGCCTGGTGCGCCTGATACAACAACTCGGCTGCCCGATTGATGTCGACGCCAGTCATCGGCCGGCCGCATCGTCGATGAGTCGGCGGGCGGCGTCGACGACCGTCCGTGCGTGCAGCTCGAACAGCGCGACCAGGTCGACCGTGTCGCCGCCGATCTCCTTGGCGATGAACAAGCCGTCGGCACCAGCCAAGGCGTAGGTGGCTAGCTGGTTCACGTCGGCATCGCTGAGCTCGGGCGTCAGCACCCCAATGGTCTGGGTCAGCTGGTAGAACGCCTGGGCGCGCGCTTGGATGAACATCGCGCGGGCGCGCGGCTCGACAGGTCGGCGCTCGAGCGCCAGCATCAGACCTAATCGGATGAAGTCCGGGGAATCCAGCAGCGCCTTAGCAACCTGCGCCGCGACACTCACAGCACGGCCCTGCGCCGTCCCTTCTTCGGGAACCTGCCAGGCGGACAACCACGTCCCGAAACTGCGTTCGATGACTGCCGCGATCAGGTCGTCCTTGTCCTTGAAGTGCCAGTAAATGGAACTGGCCGGCAACCCGCACTTGGCGCTGACCAGGGCGATGCTGGTGCCCTCGTAGCCGCGCTCGGCGCTGATCTCGGTGGCGGCATCGAGGATGCGTTCACGCGACAGCTCACCGTCGGCACGTTTGCGGCGCTTCGGCTGCTTCTTCTCCGCCATCTCCGCTCCTCATGTTGGACCTTGACTCCGTAGTGATCACTACAGTACCGTAGTGATCACTACAGGCGCAAGCCTAACGCTCGGCGCCAACGGATGAGGGACTAGAAGTGACCGACCAGACGACCTATGACGTGGCAATCGTTGGTTATGGGCCGACCGGCGCGACCGCCGCCAACCTGCTGGGCCAACTGGGGCTGAAAGTTGTTGTGATCGACCGGGAGGCGGACGTGTACGCAAACGCCCGGGCGATCTCGACCGATGAGGAAGTGCTACGGGTGTTCCAGGCTGTCGGCCTGTCGGAGCGACTGCAGCAAGACATGCTGCCGGACCGGCCGGTCGCGTTCGTCGACGCGGATGGTGTGCCGTTCATCGAGATGATGATCAACTCGCGCGGGTCTGGACATCCGCCGCAGCAGTTCTTGTATCAGCCCGCGATGGATCACGTGGTCCGCGAGGGTGTTGCGCGGTTCCCGAACGTCGAGGTGCTGTTGGAGCACGAATGCCTGCGGGTGTTGAACAAGGGCGACGAGGTCGAGCTGATGCTCGCGGACCTGCGCACCGATACCTTCAAGCGGCTCCGCGCGTCTTATGTGATCGCTTCCGATGGCGGAGCGTCGCCCACCCGGGGCCAGTTGGGCATCGGTTACTCGGGCCGCACTTACGCCGAAAGATGGGTGGTCATCGACACCAAGGTATTGAAGGAGTGGAACGCCCACGACCGGTTGCGGTTCCACGCCAACCCATCCCGTCCGACTGTTGACTGCCCGACGTCACTCGGCCACCACCGCTGGGAGTATCCGGCCCGCACGGAGGAGGATGAGCAGGACCTGTTGCGCGAGGAGGCGATTTGGAAGGTCCTGGGCGACCAGGGCATCACCTCCGAACACGTCAAAATTCTGCGGGCCGTGATCTACAGCCACCACGTGCGCGTCGCCGACCGGTGGCGCTCCGGACGCGTTTTCTTGGCCGGCGACGCCGCGCATGCGATGCCGCCGTGGATCGGCCAAGGCATGTCGGCCGGGGTGCGCGATGCCGCCAACCTGTGCTGGAAACTCAATGCCGTCATCAAGGGGCAGGCGCCGGATTCGTTGCTGGACTCTTATCAGGCGGAACGTATGCCACACGTCACCGAGGTGACGCGCCGCGCCGTTCTCGTCGGCCGGGTGATCACCGAGCGGCGCCGGGTCGTCGCCACCATCCGTAACCACGCGCTGCGCGCGCTGTCGCGTCTGCCCGGGTCACCGACCGTGTATCAGAAGCTGTTGTGGATTCCCGACGCGCGCTATGAAGAAGGGTTTTTCGCCGAGGGCGGCCACGGGGCCGTCGGGTGGCAGATTCCCCAACCGTGGGTCGTCGACACCAACGGCGGCAAGGTTCGGCTCGACGACGTCCTCGGCGGCCAGTGGACCATCTTGCACACCAGCACGTCACCAGCCGGCGTCGAAGCGTGGAGTGAGCTAGGTGTGGCCGTCACGCGGCTGGCCAGTCCTCGAGAAGCGGCGGGGGTCAAAGCAATTCGCGACACTGACGGGTCTCTCCTCCAGTGGCTACAGCGAAAGAAAGCAGCGGCCGTCGTGCTGCGTCCCGACGGATTCATCCACGCCGCCGCCGATTCCGGCCAACCCCTGCCCCCTCCGCCGGTCGGCCTCACCACTGTCCCTCAGATCCGATCAGGAGCCTCCGCATGACCACCGACTTGATCGAGCGCACCTTGACCGTCGCCGGCAAAGAGATCTTTGTAACCGAAACCGGCACAGGTCCAGCCGTTGTCATGCTGCACGGCGGCGGTCCGGGCGCTTCCGGCGTGTCGAACTACTCCCGCAACATCGACGCCCTCGCCAAGCACTTCCGTGTGATCGTTCCGGACATGCCGGGCTACGGTCGGTCGACCAAACAGGTCGATCAGTCAGACCCGTTCGGGTACCTCGCCGACATCATTCGCGGGCTTCTCGACGAACTCGGCATCGACACCGCCCATCTGATCGGCAACTCCTACGGTGGAGCGGCGGCATTGCGCCTCGCCCTCGACACGCCGCACCGCGTCGGCAAGCTCGTGCTGATGGGGCCGGGCGGCATCGGAACAACAAGAGGTCTGCCGACTGCCGGATTGAAGAGCCTGCTCTCTTACTACAGCGGTCACGGCCCGAGCCGCCTGAAGTTAGAGACCTTCATCCGCACGTACCTTGTCTACGACGGTGATTCGGTGCCCGACGAGGTTATCGACATTCGGTATCAGGCGTCGACCGATCCGGAGGTGGTGGCGAATCCGCCGCTGCGTCGCCCGTCCGGACCGCTGGCGCTGCGCACGCTGTGGCGCATGGACCTCACCCGGGACAGTCGTCTCAGGGATCTGCAGACCCCGACGCTCGTGTTGTGGGGTCGCGACGACAAGGTCAATCGGCCTGCCGGTGGCCCGATGCTGTTGAACATGATGCCCAACGCCGAGCTGTTGATGACATCGCACACCGGGCACTGGATGCAGTGGGAACGCGCCGAGCTTTTCAACCAGGTCGCCACCGACTTTCTGCAGCCCGATTCGAGGCTCCCCCATGCGTAGCGTTTTCGGCAGCGTGCACCTCGGCTACATCGTCATCGAGACCGACAAGTTCGCCGACTGGCGCCGCTTCGGCCAGGACGCGATCGGCATGCACTACGACGACACGCTGCCCGACGTGATGCGGTTTCGCATCGACGACAACGAAAGCCGCTTCTTGTTGCAGCGCGGCCCCGCCGAGGACGTCACCGCATTGGGTTGGCAGCTCGACGACCACACCACCTTCGACGCCATCGTGGCCCGTGTGACCGGCCACGGCGTTCCCGTCACCGAGGGCACCGCGGAAGAGGCGGCTCTTCGCGGCGTGGAACGGTTGGTGCGCTTTCCCGGTCCGAACAGCTTGGTGCAGGAGATCTTCACTCGTGCCCGCTCCAGTCAGACGCCGCTCGACATGCGGGTCGGCGGTGGTTTCGTCACCGGTGAGGGTGGCATGGGCCATGTCGCGATCACCTCGAAGAAGCCGCACCAGACGCGCGGCTACTACAACACCGTCTTCGACGCCCGGCTGACGGACTACATCGACGAAACCATCAGCGGGCTCAAGCTGAAGATCCGTTTCCTACGGGTCAACGAGCGTCATCACTCGGTCGCGATCGCGGCGGTGAACCGCCTACCGATCAACCCAATCCGCACCCGGGTACAGCACCTGAACATTCAGGTTGCCGACCTCGACGACATGACCGCGTCGTATCAGCGCGTGAAGGAACTCGGCTTCCACATGGCGTTGGCCGTCGGTCAGCACACCAACGACCGAGAACTCTCTTACTACGCCGTGACCCCGTCGGGTTTCGAATGGGAAGTCGGCTGGAACCCGATCGTCGTCGACGAGAACACCTGGGAGCCCACGACATATCAGGGCATCAGCATCTGGGGCCACACCCCGGGCGGACAAACCGTCATCGACAAACTCGCCCAGTTCAAGTCGGCCACGCAGTCCTTGCTGCGCCGCGAAGATGCGGTGCCCGCCCTAGCTGGCGCCGGCATCCCGGATAACTAGCGGAGACACGACGAATGACCATGAGTTCAGCGAGTCCCCTGTTGCAACCGCTGCAGATCGGGTCTCTGACGGTGCCGGGGCGGCTGTACAAATCTGCGACGAGCGAGACCCGCGCCACCGACGACGGATACGTCACCGACGAGCTGCTTCAGTTCTACGACCCAATGGTGCGAGCCGGGACTCCATTGATTGTGACCGGAAATCTCTTTGTGTCATTACAGGCGAAGTCGGCGGGTCGGCAGGCGGGCATCGATTCCGACGACAAGAAGCTCGGCCTGCGTGAGTGGGTGCACCTTGCCCACAGTGGTGGCAGCCTTCTGATCGCACAGCTCAACCATGGCGGCCGCCAGATGGTCCAATCGTCTGATCCAGGCAAAGCCACCGTGTCGGCGTCGTCGGTTCGCGAACCGCTGTATGGGACCAAGCCCCGCCCCCTTCGGGCAGACGAGATTCCGGCGTTGGTGCAGACGTTCGCCGCCGCCGCGGCGCGCGCACAAGATGTCGGATTCGACGGTGTGCAGATCCACGCCGCGCACGGATACCTTCTGAGCCAGTTCCTCACCCCGCACACCAATCGCCGCACCGATGGATACGGCGGCAGCCTCGATAATCGGATGCGTCTGCTGCTCGAGGTGTACCGGGCGACGCGGGCTCGCGTCGGAGACGACTTCCCAATCCTGTTGAAAATGAACGGCACCGACATGCTCCCTCTGCGCAAAGGGGCGACGACGGCTGAACTTGTGCGCGTCGCGAAGGTCATGGCCGACGACGGGATCGACGCAGTCGAAGTATCCCGCGCTCACTACGAATCCTGGCCCGGAATGGTTTTGGGGCACTACAAGGGTTTCATCAGCGGACAGGTCAAAGAGGGCTCGGGCACCAAAATGTCATGGCGCCGACGCATGGCCATGCTGGCCCTCGCACCAATCATCGAACGCGCCGCGGAACGTCTGGCACCCGGGGGCGAAGGATTCAATCTCCCGCAGGCCGAACAGTTCACCGCTCAACTAGACATCCCGGTCATCTGCGCGGGCGGATTTCATACGGCCGCGGGGATGCAGGCAGCGATCGAGACAAATCGATGTGATGCGGTTTCGGCGGCGCGAGCTTTCATCGCCGACCCCTACCTGTTCAAGAACGTACAGACGCCGATACCCGGAGGACCGGTGTGCGGATACTGCAACGGGTGCATCGCCCGCTTCGGCGGAAAACCGATCGACTGCTACAACGACGAGATCCGCGCCCAAAAGAACCTCATGCTTCGTCGAGCCGACGGAGTTCGATGAACACGCCCGTCGCGACCACCTCGGCTATCTACCCCGTGCGCCTGAGGGCCGATCTGCCGCGCGACGTTGCGTACGCGTACTGGGCCGGCCCGCACGCCGAGATCGTCAAACGTCTTCCGCACCTGGTGGAGTACAACCAGCATCACTTTTCCGCGACCGACCACGGATACTGGCCCGCCACCCCCACAGTCGGCACCATCGTCCCGTCATCGTGGCCGCTCGACGGGCTCACCGAGGTGCGATTGCCCAGCATGGCCGCCGCGTTTCGGGTACCGCTGCACATGCGCGAGGTGTTCCTCGACGAACAAAACGTCTTCGAACACGTGTTGGGTCACCAGACCGGACCTCGCGGCGGCCGCTGGTGGACAACTGGTCACGACGACACGGTCGGTCATCGCACAGCGCTGCTAGTGCGCCGACGCAGAGGCGTGTCGGGCCGGGCCTTTCGTGCGTTCGTCCACTCCAGGCTCGGGCCGGCGCTGCATGCCGCGGGAGCACGCGACCTGCGAACCTACGCCCTTCTGCCCTTGGCGGCCATGGCGCACACCACCTTTGGCGTATCCCACAGAAATCCGGCGCACCGGCGCTATCACGGCGCCGTCATCTTCGGCACCGACACACGAGCCCAGGTGGAGGAGCTCACCGCCGCGCCCGAGGTCGAAGCAGCCGTGAAGGACCAACATCTGACCTGCACAGCCGTTCACGCGTTCGCCGTCGACCGCACCGTGCCCGTCATCCGCATGCGCCAGGAGAACCAATGACGCGCGTCGACACCCACCACCACATGATCCCGCCGGATTACCGAAAGATGTTGCGAGCAGCCAGCATCGACGAAGCCGGCGGTCGCGTGCTGCCGGATTGGAGCCCTGAGGCGTCGCTGCACACCATGGCTGAGCTCGACATCGCCACAGCCATTCTGTCGGTGTCCACACCCAGAACCACGTTTCGTTCGAACGTGGCGGACGCCGCCGCGTTGGCCCGTGATCTGAACGACTATTCGGCCCAATTGGTCGCGGATCAGCCTGACCGGTTCGGTTTCTTCGCCACCGTCCCGATGCCGCACATCGGTGAATCGGTCACCGAATCGGTACGAGCGCTCGACGAGTTGAAGGCCGACGGCGTCGTGCTGCTGGCCAATAACGCCGGCACCTACCTCGGACAAAGAGGGACAAGACGACCTTTGGGCCGCGTTGAACGGCCGCTCCGCCGTCGTGTTCATCCACCCCGCTGATCTACCCGGGCCGACTGTGCCCGGTGTCGCGCCGTTCGCCGCCGACTTCCTGCTCGACACTACCCGCGCCGCACACCTTCTGGTACGCAACGGCATTCGTCGCAAGTATCCGAACATCAGCTTCATCCTCAGTCACGCCGGTGGGTTCGTTCCGTACGCCAGTCACCGCATGGCAATGGCGATCACGGCCGACACCGGTCGCAGCCCAGCAGACAGCATCGACGACTTCGCCAGCTTCTACTTCGACACCGCACTATCCTCCAGCGCCGCCGCGCTGCCCACCCTGCTTGCGTTCGCCAAGCCCGGCCACCTCACGTTCGGCTCCGACTGGCCCTTCGCGCCAGTGGCTGCTGCGAAGCTGTTTGCCGCCGGGCTGGAGACCTTCCCCGTCCTGGACGACACCGCCCGGCAGGCCATCGACCGCGGCAACGCGCTGGCCCTGTTCCCGCGCCTCGCCACGGCACCCGCACCTGCGCCAGGATCACGCGCCGGCCAAATCCGTCGCGCCGCCAGCCGAGCTGCCATGCGCGGCATCGCCCGACTCATCAGCACTAAGTAGGGCGCCGGAGCCCGGCCGCGGCGAAACGCCAGGGGCATTGCTGGTGTGCCACCTCGTCGATGACGGCACTTTGTTGAACGGCAGGAGGCATTCGCGGGAGGATCCGGGCGGTACTCCCGACCCGGACACCCGCTGTCCTGACGTGTTCTTCTCACATCCATGTCATAAAATGACATCGAGACGACACCGCTAATGAGCAAACGACACGGGATCTGAGAACCTACGGCTGCTGCCGCCCCGCCGTCTCACTTTCGTGTCATTTATGACATCGCGATGACATTGAAATTGAGACGATGACATCCAGTTTGAGAACTGACAATCATCATCTCTCTCACATCATCTCATCATGTGGGTTCTCATATTTCGTGTCCAGTCGCAATGCTGAACTGGGTCGATGCTGGCTGTCTCACCCGATGTCCGCGTTGACTTTTCTCACTTTCGTGTCCACCTTCTTTCTGATTCGCGCGGATTCGCGCTGCGGGCCTCCGGCCTGAATGACAGAGGGACGTCGGCTCCATGAACGAGAGCTGTCCGGCCGACACCCGGCGCGTTGTCTCAGCGTCGAGGACAGGGCAGCGTGGTTTCACCGGGTCATTCTCATTTGAATGGTGATGATGACCGGAGACGTCGGCGAAGATGGTGCGATGAGTTCCCTGCTCGACGCAGAGCAGCAGATGTCCTGTGTGGCGATACTCATTGGTGTCCATACCGTGTTGGACGTCGTGCAGCTAGGGGGCGCGATATTCATCCCCGTCGCAGCCATCTGGACCATCATGGCGGTCGCCCGACGCAACCCCACGAACGCGCGGCGATGGACGGGCAGACGCGTCGACGGCCTGCTTGGCGGAGGGGCGGCGAAACACGTTGCGGCGGTGATCCTTCCGGCGG
>Ga0105245_10002631_pt1 | contig 16154 bp, 15 predicted proteins | sample KBSM54metaG_FD_81523 | JGI IMG/M metagenome (GOLD analysis project Ga0105245, IMG submission 81523) | Miscanthus rhizosphere microbial communities from Kellogg Biological Station, Michigan, USA - KBS M5-4 metaG | ecosystem: Host-associated > Plants > Roots > Rhizosphere > Soil | place...
CACCCACGCCACCAGCTGCTTGAGCACCGACGCCCCCTTGGCGTAGGTGATCCCGTCGAAGTGGAGGCGGACGGCGTCGGTGTCGACGATGTCGGCCGAGATGGGATGGGTGGTCGGGAGCTGGTCCTGCACCAGGGCCCACGCCTTGTCACCCGACGCGAACCGCACCCAGGCGTCGGTGAAGCGGGTGGCCCGGGCCACCGCGTCGTTGCCCATGTAGGTGGCGAAGCTCTCGTTCAGCCACAGGTCGTCCCACCAGCGCATGGTGACCAGGTCGCCGAACCACATGTGGGCCATCTCGTGGAGGATCGTCCCCGCCCGCCGCTCGTAGGAGGCGTCGGTGACCCGGGAGCGGAACACGTAGCCCTCGTTGAACGTGACGCAGCCGGGGTTCTCCATGGCCCCGAAGTTGAACTCGGGGACGAAGAGCTGGTCGTACTTGGGGAACGGGTACGGGTAGCCGAACTCGGCCTCGAAGAAGTCGAGCCCCTGGCGGGTGACGGTGAGGATCTCGTCCGGGTCGAGGTACTGGGCGAGGGAGTCCCGGCAGTAGATCGACAGGCCGATGCCCCGGTGCTCCTCGTGGACGGCGTGGTACGGGCCCGCCACCAGGGCGGCCAGGTAGGTGGAGATGCGCGGCGTCGGGGCGAACGCCCATTTCCCGCCCTCGTGGGCGGCGACGGGGGCGTTGCTCACGACCGTCCACTCCGCGGGCGCCTCGACGGTGATCTCGAAGGTGGCCTTGAGGTCGGGCTGGTCGAAGCAGGCGAAGACCCGGTGGGCGTCGTAGGGCTCGAACTGGGTGGCCAGGTAGCGGTGGCCGTCGGTGGGGTCGACGAAGCGGTGCAGGCCCACGCCGGTGTGCTGGTACTCGCATTCGGCCACCACCGTCAGAACGTTGTCGGCTGCCAGCCCCGACAGGTGGATCCGGCTGTGGTCGGAGTCGAAGGCGGCGGGGGGGACGGGCTGGCCGTTGAGCGTGAGCTGGCGGACGGCCGCCGCGTCGAGGTCGACGAACGTGTCCGTGCCCGCCTCGGTGCACTGGAAGCGCACCGTGGTCGAGCTGGCGAAGGTGTCCCCGTCGCCGGTGAGGTCGAGGGCCACGGCGTAGGAGAGAACCGAGAGGCGGGCGGCACGGGCCTCGGCCTCGGCCCTGGTCAGGTTGTCGTCCATGAGGCCAGTATTGCCTTCCGCCGGTACTCTCCAGTCGTGCGGATCGCCCTCGTCTGCCCGTACAGCCTCACCGTCCCCGGTGGGGTGCAGGGCCAGGTGCTGGGGTTGGCCCGGGCGCTGCGGACGCTCGGCCACGACGCCCGGGTGCTGGGCCCGTGCGACGGACCTCCCCCCGAGGTCGGCGTCATCCCGCTGGGCAACAGCATCCCCACCGCGGCCAACGGGTCGATGGCGCCCATCGCCCCCGACCCCTCGTGCGCCATGCGCACCATCGCCGTGCTCCGCGACGAGCACTTCGACGTCCTCCACCTCCACGAGCCCCTGGCCCCCGGCCCCACCGTCACGTGCGTGGCCCTGGCCTCGGTGCCGCTCGTGGGCACGTTCCACGCCTCGGGGGTGAGCGCAGCCTACCGGGTGCTGCGGCCCCTCACCCGGTGGCTGGCCCGCCGGCTGGACGTCCGGTGCGCGGTGTCGGAGGACGCCAAGGCCATGGCCGTGCGGGCCCTCGGCGGCGAGTACCAGGTCCTGTTCAACGGGATCGAGGTCGAACGCTTCGCCAAGGCCACGCCGTGGCCCACCACCGGGCCGACCGTGCTCTTCCTCTCCCGCCACGAGGCCCGCAAGGGCCTCGAGGTGCTCCTGGCGGCGATGGAACGCCTTCCCCACGACGCCCGGCTGTGGGTGGCGAGCGACGGCCCCGAGACGGCCAAGCTGCGGGCCCGCACCGAGGGCGACACCCGGGTGGAGTGGCTGGGCCGCATCGGCGACGCCGAGCGGGCGTCACGCCTGCGGGGCGCAGACGTGCTGTGCGCCCCGTCCCTGCGGGGCGAGTCGTTCGGGATGGTGCTGCTCGAGGGCATGGCCGCGCAGACGCCGGTGGTGGCCAGCGACATCCCCGGCTACCGCAACGTGGCTGGTGGGGGAGGGTGCGGGCAGGCGGCGCTGCTGGTGCCCCCGGGCGACGCGGCCGCCCTGGCCCGCGCCCTCGGCCGGGTGCTGGACGAGCCGACCACCGCCGCCCACCTGGTGGTGGCGGGGGAGGCCCGGGCCAACGAGTTCTCGATGGACCATCTCGCCAGCCGCTACGTCGACCTCTACCACCGGGCCGGGGCCGCTGACCGCCGGGTCAGCTGGCGGCGGGCACGTCGGGGCGGGTCGAGAGGTAGTCGCTGGCCAGCAGGGGGGAGGAGATGAGGTAGTCGGCCGTGGCCCGGTTGCAGGCGATGGGCGTGTTCCAGACGACGGCGATGCGCAGCACGGCCTTGACGTCGTGGTCGTGGGACTGGGCCTCCAGCGGGTCCCAGAAGAACACGACGAGGTCGATCCCGCCCTCCGCCACCCGGGCCCCGAGCTGCTGATCGCCGCCCAGGGGACCGCTCAGGAACCGGGTCACCGGCAGGGCGAGCTCGTCTTGGAGCATGCGGCCGGTGGTGCCGGTGGCGTAGAGGTCGTGGTGGGCGAGGATCGGTCGGTTGTAGCGGGCCCAGTCGAGCAGGTCCGGCTTCTTGTTGTCGTGGGCGACGAGGGCGATCCGCCGCCGCGGGGCCGGGTCGAGGGTGACGAGGTGCACGCGTTCACGCTCCGTTGGGAGAGGGGTGGCATGGGCCTGCGGGCGCTCGCCCGCGGCATGGATGCCGGCCCATGCAGTATGGCGGATCGCCGATCGTTGACCACGGCGGATCGTGTGAACACTTGGTGACGGCGGTCGCTCGGCCCGAGCGTCCTCCCGCGCCGTATGATGGATCGACATGATCTTGTGGATCCTCCTCGGCGTCGTCGTCCTGGCCGTCCTGTATGTCGTCCTCACCTACAACGGCCTCGTCCGCCTCCGGAACCGGGTCAAGAACGCCTGGTCCCAGATCGACGTCCAGCTCAAACGGCGGTACGACCTCATCCCCAACCTGGTCGAGACGGTCAAGGGCTACGCCAAGCACGAGCGGGAGACCTTCGAGGCCGTCACCCAGGCCCGGGCCAACGCCATCAACGCCACCGGCGTGGCCGAACAGGCCCAGTCCGAGAACGTGCTCACCGGCGCCCTGAAGTCCCTGTTCGCGGTGGCCGAGGCCTATCCCGAGCTGAAGGCGAACCAGAACTTCCTCCAGCTCCAGGAGGAGCTCACCGGCACCGAGGGCCGCATCAGCTACGCCCGCCAGTTCTACAACGACGCCGTCCTCCAGCTGAACAACAAGATCGAGAGCTTCCCCTCCAACATCGTCGCCGGGCGGTTCGGCTTCAAGCAGCAGGAGTTCTTCGAGGCCGACGACACCACGCGCGGCCCCGTCAACGTGCAGTTCTAGGTGTTCGCCAGCGCCGCGCGCGCAGCCGCCGGATAAGACCCTGTACGAACAAATCGCCTCCAACAAGCGGCGTTCGATCTTCCTGGTCGCCGGCTTCGTCGTGCTGTTCATGGCCCTGGCCTGGGCCATCCAACTGCTCCTCGGTTTCGGGATCGTGGGGCTGCTCATCGCCCTGGTGGTCGTGGGCGTGGGGTCGGCCGTCGCCTGGTACAAGTCCGACGCGGTGGCCCTGGCCATGAGCCATGCCCGGCTCACCACGCCCGAGAGCGAGCCCCGGCTCCACAACCTGGTCGAGGGCCTGTGCATCGCCGCCGGCCTGCCCAAGCCCCGCGTCTACCTGATCGACGACCCCGCCCCCAACGCCTTCGCCACCGGCCGCAACCCCCAGCACGCGGCCGTCGCCGTCACCACCGGGCTCATGGAGAAACTCAGCCGGATCGAGCTGGAGGGGGTCCTGGCGCACGAGCTGAGCCACATCAAGAACTACGACGTGCTGGTGTCCACCCTGGCCGTCACCTTCGTCGGCGTCGTCGCCCTGGTGGCCGACTTCAGCCTCCGCTTCCTGTGGTGGGGCGGCCCCCGCCACCGGGACGACTCCAACTCGGGCAGCTCCGGCCCCGCCGCCATCCTGGCCGTCTTCGGCTTCGCGCTCCTCCTCCTCGCCCCCATCGTGGCCCGGGTCATGCAGTTCGCGGTGTCCCGGCGCCGGGAGGCGTTGGCCGACTTCAGCGGGGTGTCGCTCACCCGGTACCCGCCGGGGCTGATCTCGGCCCTGGAGAAGCTGAAGGACGACACCACGGTCGTGCACTCGTCGTCCCGGGCGACGGCGCATCTGTGGATCGAATCGCCCCTGGCTCGAACCGAGCAGGAGGGGCGTCTAGCGTGGTTGAACCGCCTGTTCGACACGCATCCGCCGCTGGAAGAGCGGATCCAGGCCCTCAAGGAGCTGTAAAGACGATGGCAAGACTTCGCCGGCGCAGCGCCATGGCCCTGGTCATGGCGCTGCTGATGGTCACCACCGCCGCCTGTGGCGGGGGCAAGAAGGCGGCCAAGGGTCGTCCCACCACGACCGTCCCGATCACCACCACCACCACGCTTCCGCCCCAGGCCCCCCTCACGGGCCTGCCCCAGCCCGACCCGGTCAAGCTCCACCGGCCGGCGGTGGTGGTCAAGATCGACAACAACGCCGCCGCCCGGCCCCAGGCCGGCCTCGACGCGGCCGACGTCGTCTACGAGGAGGTCACCGAGGGCATCACCCGGTTCGTCGTGGTCTTCCAGTCCACCGACGCCGACCCCATCGGCCCGGTGCGCTCGGTCCGTCCCGCCGACCCGCTCATCGTGTCCCCGCTGCGCGGGTTGCTGGTCTTCTCGGGGGGCGCGCCCAACATCGTCCAGCTGGTGCGCAACGCCAACCTCCACTTCATCGACGAGAACGCCACCGACGCCCTCTACCGCCGGTCGGGCCGCTCCGCCCCCCACAACCTCTACACCGACAGCGGGAAGCTCTACCAGAAGGTCGGCGACGCCCCCGAGCCGCCGCCCTTCGCCACCTTCCTGAAGCCGGGCGAGGCCTACACCGCCGTCGGGGCGACGCCCGTGACGGCGATGGACATCCCCCTCGCCGACATCACCGCGTCGTACACGTGGGATGCGTCGGCCAAGGGCTGGCAGCGTTCGACCAACGGCCAGGCCCACAACCTCGAGAGCGGCGGCGTGTGGACCCCCAACAACGTGATCGTCCAGTTCGTGGCCTACTCCCGGTTCGCGGCCGACGCCGCCGTCACCTACCCCGAGGTCCTCGACACGGGCGAGGCCTGGTACTTCGCCAACGGCACCCTGGCCAAGGGGACGTGGTCGAAGGGGAGCGCCGACGCCGTCACCTCCTACACCGACGCCAACGGCGCCCCGATGGTCTTCCCCGCGGGGCGCACGATCGTCGAGCTGGTCCACACCGACGCCAACATCACCGTCGAGGCCCCGCCTGCGCCGGCGACCTCCACCACCACCGGCTGAATCCCGACGGGTGGCGCCGACGGGCACCGTAGAATGGCGCCCGTGACCGACGCGCAGACGAACCGGCCGGCGACGGGGAGCGACCTGGTCAAGCGGGGCCTGGCCGAGATGCTCAAGGGCGGCGTGATCATGGACGTCGTCACCGCGGGCCAGGCCAAGGTGGCCGAGGACGCGGGGGCGGTGGCGGTCATGGCCCTCGAGCGGGTCCCGGCCGACATCCGGCGCGACGGCGGGGTGGCCCGCATGAGCGACCCGGCCATGATCGAGTCGATCCAGGCCGCGGTCACCATCCCGGTGATGGCCAAGGCCCGCATCGGGCACTTCGCCGAGGCCCAGGTGCTGGAGGTGCTGGGGGTCGACTTCGTCGACGAGAGCGAGGTCCTCACCCCCGCCGACGAGGCCCACCACATCGACAAGCGGGCCTTCACCGTCCCCTTCGTGTGCGGCGCCACCAACCTGGGCGAGGCCCTGCGCCGCATCTCCGAGGGGGCGGCCATGATCCGCTCCAAGGGCGAGGCCGGCACCGGCAACATCGTGGAGGCGGTCCGTCACCTGCGCTCGATCCTGGGCGACATCCGCCAGCTCACGGTGGCCGACTCGGCCGAGCGCCATGCCTGGGCCAAGCGGCTCCAGGCGCCGATCGACCTGGTGAACGAGGTGGCCGCCGCCGGACGCCTACCCGTCCCCCTGTTCTGCGCCGGCGGCATCGCCACCCCGGCCGACGCCGCCCTGGTCATGCAGCTGGGGGCGGAGGCCGTCTTCGTCGGCTCGGGCATCTTCAAGAGCGAGGACCCCGAGACCATGGCCAAGGCCATCGTCGAGGCCACCGCCCACTTCAACGACCCCCACATCGTGGCCAAGGTCAGCCGGGGACTGGGCAAGGCCATGCCCGGCCAGGAGATCGGCACCCTGGGCGTCCGGCTCTCGGAGCGGGGCTGGTGACGCCCGGCCGCCGTTGCCGCAGTCGTCGTCGTCGATTGATCCGCGCAATTACACCGCCCAGGGGCCAACTGCGCGAACTGTTCGCCGCAGGCGCCGGCCGATGAGGCCGCCAGGTGCACAAGATCGGCGTCCTCGCCCTGCAGGGAGCGGTCCAGCTCCACGCTGACGCGTTGCGCGCCCTGGGGGCGGCGCCGGTCGAGGTGCGCACCCCGGGCGACCTGGGGGGCATCGAGGGACTGGTGATCCCGGGGGGCGAGTCCACCACCCTGTCGATGCTCCTCGTGTCGTCGGGCCTGTTCGACCCCGTCGCCGAGCTCCTGGCCGACGGCATGCCCGCCTTCGGCACCTGCGCGGGGATGATCCTGCTGGCGGCCGACGTCCTCGACGGCCGTCCCGACCAGCGCCGGTTCGCCGCCATCGACATCGGCGTCCGCCGCAACGCCTTCGGCCGCCAGGTCGACTCGTTCGAGACGTCGCTGCCGGTCGAGGGCCTGGCCGGGGCGCCGTTCCCGGCCGTGTTCATCCGGGCCCCCGTGGTCGAGCGGGTGGGCGACGGCGTCGACGTCCTCGCGGTCGTCGACGACAGGCCCGTGCTCTGCCGCCAGGGCCCCGTCCTGGTGGCCGCCTTCCATCCCGAGCTGTCGGGCGACCTCCGCCTGCACCAGCGCTTCCTCAGCAGCACCTAAGGAGGAGACCCATGTCCGGCCACTCCAAATGGGCCACCATCAAGCACCAGAAGGGCGCCAAGGACAAGGTGCGGGCCAAGGTCTTCGCCAAGGTCCTGCGCCAGGTCGAGGTCGCCGCCCGCGAGGGCGGGGCCGACATGTCGGCCAACGCCTCGCTCCGCACCATGTACACCAAGGCCCGGGAGGCGTCCGTGCCCACCGACACCATCGAGCGCGCCATCAAGCGGGCCACCGGCGGTCTGGAGGGCGTGCACTACGAGGCCATCAACTACGAGGGCTACGCCCCGTGCGGGGTGGCGGTCTACGTGGAGACGCTCACCGACAACCGCAACCGCACGGGGGCCGACGTGCGGGCCATCTTCTCCAAGAACGGCGGGTCGAGCGCGGAGCCGGGGGCGGTGGCCTGGCAGTTCGAGCGCAAGGGGTCGATGACGGTCCCGAAGACGGCCGACGACGACGAGCTCATGCTGCTGGCCCTGGAGGCCGGCGCCGAGGACCTCGTCGACCAGGGCGACACGTGGCAGGTCGTGACGCCCCCGTCCGAGCTGGCCAACGTGCGCACCGCCCTGGAGGCGGCCGGTCTGAAGGTGTCCGACGCCGACCTCACCATGCTCCCGTCGTCCACCGTCGCCCTGGAGACCGAGGTCGACGCCCGCAAGGTCCTCCGCCTGGTCGACGCCATGGAGGACCACGACGACGTCCAGGCCGTCTACGCCAACTTCGACATCCCCGACTCGGTGCTGGAGTCCCTCGAGGCCTGATCTGGCTGCGTGAGGCGGCTGGCGGCGGTGCTGGTCGGGACGAGTGCCGGCGAACCATCGGCTGCGCCACGTCGAGGAGGGATGGGAGCTCGCCGCCGTGGGACCTGTCGCTGGCGCCGGCCGACCGCGCGTCCCCGACGGCCGGCGGCCGGCGTCCTGCGGTGGGGATACTCGATTCCGGGCGCCGCATCGGCTAGCCTCCGAACGCATGTTCGTCGTTCTCGGGATCGACCCGGGGGTGTCCCGGTGCGGGTACGGGTGCCTGGCCGGAGCGGTGGGCCGGCAGCCGACCTTGGTGGCGGCCGGGGTGCTCACCACGCCCCCGTCCGACCCCCTGCCGACGAGGTTGGCCGACCTCCACGCCGACCTGCAGGCCCTGGTCGACGAGCTGAAGCCCGACGCGGTGGCGGTGGAGCGGGTGTTCTTCCAGGTCAACGCCCGCACCGCCATGTCGGTGGGCCAGGCCAGCGGTCTGGCCCTGGCGATCGCGGCCAGGGCCGGGTGCGAGGTCGTCCAGTACACCCCCAACGAGGTCAAGCAGGCGGTGGCCGGCTACGGGTCGGCCACCAAGGACCAGGTGCAGCGCATGGTGCAGTCGCTGCTGGGCCTGGCCGAGCCGCCCCGGCCGCCCGACACGGCCGACGCCCTCGCCCTCGCCCTCTGCCACCTGGCCAGCGCCCCCTTCCGGGCCCGGCTGGCGGGCTCCCGCCCGTGATCGGGTCCCTGCGGGGCACGGTCGCCCACCGGTCGGCGAAGGGCGAGGTGCTGCTCGAGGTCGGGGGCGTCGGCTATCGGGTCACCGTTCCCCCGGCCACCATGGCCCGGCTGGGCGAGCTGGGGGCCACGGCCCTGATGCACACCCACCTCGCCGTCCGGGAGGACGCCCTCACCCTGTTCGGCTTTGCCTCTCGCGACGAGCGCGACTGCTTCGAGGCCCTCATCGGGGCCCACGGGGTGGGGCCGGCCCTGGCCCTGGCCATCCTGTCGGTGCACGCCCCGGCCCAGCTGCGCCAGATCCTGGGCGACGGCGACCTCGACGCCCTGTGCCTCGTCCCGGGCGTCGGCCGCAAGACCGCGGCCCGCCTCATGATCGAGCTCAAATCCCGCCTCGACCTCCCCGACGACGACGCCGTCACCGGCGCGGTCGTCGCCGACGGCAACGGGTCGGTGTCCACCCGGTCCGAGGTGCGGGCCGCCCTGGCCGCCCTCGGCTACGAGCACGACGAGGTCCACGGCGTCCTGCGCGACCTCCCCGACGAGGGCGGCGTCGAACAGCTTCTCCGGGCCGCCCTCCGCCTGCTCGGCGCCCGACGGTGACCCGCAACGAGCTGCTGGCCACCGTCCCCGGTCCCGAGGAGGTCCAGGAGGAGGTCACCCTCCGGCCCCGCCGGCTGCACGAGTTCGTGGGCCAGGGCCAGCTCCGCCAGCATCTCGAGATCCTCCTGGGCGCGGCCCGAGGCCGGGGCGAGCCCGTCGACCACCTCCTGTTCGCCGGCCCCCCGGGGCTGGGCAAGACCAGCCTGGCGGGCATCGTGGCCGCGGAGATGGGCGTGGGCCTGCGCATCACCTCCGGACCCGCCCTCGAGCGGGCCGGTGACCTGGCCGCCGTGCTCACCAACCTCGACGAGGGCGACGTCCTCTTCATCGACGAGATCCACCGCCTGAGCCGGGTGGTGGAGGAGGTCCTCTACCCGGCCATGGAGGACTTCCAGCTCGACATCGTCATCGGCAAGGGGCCGTCGGCCCGCTCCATCCGCCTCGACTTGCCCCGGTTCACCCTGGTCGGCGCCACCACCCGCACCGGCCTCATCACCGGACCCCTGCGCGACCGGTTCGGCTTCGTCGCCCGCCTCGACTACTACCGGGTCGACGAGCTGGAGGCCATCGTCCGCCGGGCGGCGGGCATCATGGGCGTCCCCCTCGAGCCCGACGGCGGCTTCGAGATCGCCCGCCGGGCCCGGGGGACGCCCCGCATCGCCAACCGCCTCCTGCGCCGGGTGCGCGACTTCGCCGAGGTGCGGAGCGACGGCGTCGTCACCCGGGCCACCGCCGACGCCGCCCTCGAGCTGTTCGAGGTCGACGCCCAGGGCCTCGACAAGGTCGACCGGGCCATCCTCAACGCCGTCTGCCTCCGCTTCGCCGGCGGGCCGGTCGGCCTGTCCACGGTGGCCATCTGCGTGGGCGAGGAGCCGGAGACGGTGGAGGACGTCTACGAGCCGTTCCTCCTCCAGCTCGGCCTCCTCCAGCGCACGCCCCGGGGCCGGGTGGCCACCCCTGCGGCCTGGCAGCATCTCGGGCTGGAGCCTCCCGCCCACGCCGGCCCGGGGCCCGGCGTCACGCCCCTTTTCGGCTGACCCGGCCTCACCGCCCGTCACGACCCGGGTAGTCTTCCGCTCAGGCCCGACGGGCCTCCTTTGCCATGGAAGCACTTCTCCCTCTCATCATCACGTTCGGACTCATGTGGGCGCTGCTCATCCGCCCCCAGCAGCGCCGCGTCCGTGAGCACCAGCAACTGGTCACCACCCTGTCGGTGGGCGACGAGGTCATCACCACCGGGGGCATCGTGGGCACGATCGTGGCCGCGGTCGACGACATCGTCACCCTCGAGGTGGCGCCCGGGACGTCGATCCGCCTGCTGCGCTCGGCGGTGCAGACCCGGATCGCGTCCGAGCCCGACGACGGCCTGGAGGAGGCCTACGGCGCCGAGTTGGCGTCCGACCTCGACGACGAGTTCGGCGCCGACTTCGAGCTCGACGAGCCGGTGGAGGTCGTGGCCGAGGCCGAGGAGACCATCTACATCCCGCCGACCCCGCCCGCCACCCCCCAGCCCCCAGACGCCCAGACCCCACATCCCCAGACCGAGGAGAAGGCCTGATCCGTGCCCCGTTCCATGGCGGTGTGCTTGATCGGGATCCTGGTGTTGGCGGGAGGGGCGCTCGGTCTCACCGTCGCCACCGGTAACTCGCCCCAGCTGGGCCTCGACCTGCAAGGCGGGGCGTCGGTGGTGCTCCAGCCCCGGCAGAAGGTCGCCTCGGGGGTCCTCGACCAGGCCATCCAGATCATCCGCAACCGGGTCGACGCCCTGGGCGTGGCCGAGCCCGACATCGCCCGCCAGGGCGACTCGATCATCGTCTCCCTCCCGGGCGTGAAGAACAAGGACCGGGCGGTGGAGGTGGTGGGCCAGACCGCCCAGCTCTACTTCCGCCCCGTGCTCGAGCGGCTGCCGGCCACGCCGTCGGCCACCACCACCACGGTCCCCGCCGAGCCGACCACCACGCTCGATCCCACCGCGCCCACGACGGTGCCGATCGACCGCGACAAGACAACCACCCCGGCCGAGAACAAGCCCGAGGACACGGTCATCCTCCCCGAGAAGGACGACAACGGCAACGTCACCGTCCGCTACCTGCTCGGCCCGGCCGAGGTCACCGGGCAGGCCATGTCGTCGGCCCGGGCGACGGTCAACCCCAACAACGGCGTGTGGGAGGTGCAGTTCAGCCTCACCTCGGGCGGCACCACCCAGTGGAACGCGATGGCCGAGAAGGTGGGGGTCAACGGCCAGATCGCGATGGACCTCGACGGCGTCGTGCAGTCCGCGCCCAGCCTCCAGACCACCAACTTCCCCGGTTCGGGCCAGATCTCGGGCAACTTCACCGAGCGGGAGGCCAAGGACCTGGCCCTGGTGCTCCGCTACGGCTCGCTGCCGGTCCAGCTCGACCGCCAGACGGTGCAGACGGTGTCGGCCAGCCTGGGCCGTGACTCCCTGCGGGCGGGCCTGATCGCGGGGGCCGTCGGCCTGGCCCTGGTGGCGCTGTACATGGTGCTCTACTACCGGGCCCTGGGCCTGGTGGTGTGGCTGGGCCTGTTCGTGTCGGGCGCCCTGATGTACTCCCTGGTCACGCTGCTGGGCAGCACCAGCGGGCTGGCTCTCACCCTCGCCGGGGCGACGGGCATCATCGTGTCCGTCGGTGTCACCGTCGACTCCTACGTGGTCTACTTCGAGCGGCTGAAGGACGAGATCCGTTCCGGGAAGACGATCCGCTCGTCGGTCGACCGCGGCTTCTCCCGGGCCTACCGCACCATCCTCGCGGCCGACGCGGCATCGTTCATCGGCGCCGTCGTGCTCTACGTGCTCAGCGTCGGCTCGGTGCGGGGCTTCGCCTTCTTCCTGGCCCTGTCGACGCTGCTCGACGTGGTCGTGGCCTACGTCTTCACCCGACCCATGGTGGTGCTGCTCGGTCGCAGCCGGCTCTTCACCGAGGCCCGGTGGGTAGGTGTGGCCCGGGGCCTCAACGCGCCGGCCGCCGTCTCCGGAGGGACCCAATGAGCAGGCCAGATGAGTAGGGACGCCGAGGGCCGCACCCTCCGCCACCGCCTGTACCACGGTGAGACGTCGTTCGACTTCGTCGGGCGCTCCAAGATCTGGTTCCTGGCGTCGGCCCTGGTCATCGCGGCCGGACTCCTGTCCCTCGTCACCCAGGGCCTCAACTACGGCATCGACTTCAAGGGCGGGACGTCGTGGGAGGTCAAGGCCCCCGGCGTCTCCGTCGCCAACGCCCGCGACAAGCTGCGCCCGTTCGGGATGGGCGACGCCAAGATCCAGGTCGCGGGCGGCGACACGGTGCGGGTGCAGTCCGACACCCGCCCGGCGGAGGAGCAGGCCAAGGTCACCGAGGCCATGGCCGAGTTGGGCCACGTCGACACCAACCAGGTGAGCGTCAACGACGTCGGCCCCTCGTGGGGCAAGGACGTCACCAAGAAGGCCCGCACCGCCCTCGTCGCCTTCTTCGTCCTGATCACCGCCTACATCACCCTCCGCTTCGAGTGGAAGATGGCGGCCGCCGCCCTGGCCGCGGTGGTGCACGACATCCTCGTCACCGTCGGGATCTACTCGATCTCCCGGTTCGAGGTCACCCCGGCCACGGTGGTCGCGTTCCTCACCATCCTCGGGTACTCGCTGTACGACACCATCGTCGTGTTCGACAAGGTGGAGGAGAACACCAAGGGACTCTCCGCCACCGGGCGCATGACCTACACCGACACGGTGAACCTGTCGATGAACCAGGTCCTCATGCGGTCGCTGAACACCTCGCTGGTGGCGATCCTGCCCATCGTGTCGATCCTGTTCATCGGCGCCGGGGTGATGGGCGCCACCACCCTCAAGGACTTCGGCCTGGCCCTGCTGGTCGGCCTCCTCACCGGCGCCTACTCGTCGATCTTCATCGCCGCCCCCATCCTGGCCAAGCTCAAGGAGCGGGAGCCCCGCTACTCGGCCGTGCGCCAGCGGCTGGCGGCCAAGGGCGGTGGCACCGGTGTGCTCACGCCGGCTGCGGCCGCGGCCCTCGCCGCGGGCGGCGCGGGCGGAGCGGCCGGCGGCAAGGTCAAGCCGGCGGCGGGCCCGCCCAAGCCCGCCGCCAACGCCCGGCCCGGGGCCAACAAGCCGGGCCCGTCCAAGCCCGCCGCAGCCAAGCCGCCGGCGCCCGCGGCCAACGCGCCCGGGGCCAAGGCGTCGGGACCCGCGGCCAAGGCGTCCGGCGCCAAGAGCGGTGACGTGCTCGTGCCCTCCCGGCCGACGACGACGGCGAAGCCCGCGTCCGGCGGAGGTGGCGGCGGCACGGCCCGACCCCCGGCCAACCGACCCGGGGCGCCCCGGCCCCGGAAGAAGGGCAAGAAGCGCTGACCGGCGCCGAGCCCGTGGACGTCGCCCACCTCAAGGACCTCATCCGCGACATCCCCGACTTCCCCCAGCCGGGGATCGTCTTCAAGGACATCACGCCCCTCCTCGGCGACGGGGAGGCGTTCCGGTGCATGGTCGACGCCCTCGCCGGCCACTTCTCCGAGCATCCTGTCGACAAGGTCGTTGGCATCGAGGCCCGGGGCTTCATCCTGGCCGCGCCCATCGCCCACCTGCTGGGCGCCGGGTTCGTCCCCGTGCGCAAGCCGGGCAAGCTCCCGTGGCGGACGCGGGTCGAGGAATACTCGCTGGAGTACGGCACCGACCGACTCGAGATGCACGAGGACGGCATCGCCGAGGGCGACGACGTCCTCGTGGTCGACGACGTGCTCGCCACCGGAGGGACCGCGGCCGCCACCCTCCGCCTGGTCGAGGCCGCCGGCGGCACCGTGGTCGGGCTGGGGTTCGTGATCGAGCTCGCCTTCCTCGGCGGACGGGCCCGCCTGGGCGACCACGAGGCGGTGTCCCTCCTCACCTACGAGTGACCCCGGGATGGTGCCAGCGCCAGGCACCTCTACACTGGTCCTGTCGGTACCTTTCAATGGGGAGGGGGGCTGGGTGGTCACTGCCGATCGGGTGTTGCCGTGGCGGCGGGGCACGGCGGGATCGGCGTCTGCCGAGGAGCTGAAGGACGTCCTCAGCGCCTACCGGGCGCGGCACCCCAAGGCCGACACCGCCCTCATCTCCCGGGCCTACGAGGTGGCGGAGGGCGCCCACCGGGGCCAGTCCCGGCGCTCGGGCGACCCCTACATCCAGCACCCGGTGGCCGTCGCCGCCATCCTGGCCGACCTCGGCCTCGACGACGTCACCCTCGCCGCCGCCCTCCTGCACGACGCGGTGGAGGACACGAGCGTCAGCCTGGCCGACATCGTCAAGGACTTCGGCACCGAGGTGGCGGCCATCGTCGACGGCGTCACCAAGCTCGACCGGGTCAGCTTCGACTCCAAGGAGGCCCAGCAGGCGGCCACCATGCGCAAGATGCTGGTGGCGATGGCCAAGGACATCCGGGTCCTGCTCATCAAGCTCGCCGACCGCCTGCACAACATGCGCACGATCGCGGCCATGCCGATCGAGAACCAGCACCGCACGGCCCAGGAGACGCTCGACGTCTACGCGCCCCTGGCCCACCGCCTGGGCATCTCCGGCATCAAGCTCCAACTGGAGGACCTGGCCTTCGCCACCCTCTACCCCAAGCGCTACGCCGAGATCGAGCAGATGGTGTCGATGCGGGCCCCCGAGCGCGACATCTACATCAGCCAGGTCCTCGACATGGTGAAGGCCCGGCTGGCCGAGCTCCGCATCGACGCCGAGGTCACCGGCCGGCCCAAGCACTACTGGAGCATCTACGAGAAGATGGTCGTGAAGAACCGCGAGTTCTCCGACATCTACGACCTGGTCGGGATCCGGGTGGTCGTCGGCAGCGACAAGGACTGCTACGCCGCCCTGGGCGCCATCCACGCCACGTGGAAGCCGGTGCAGGGCCGGTTCAAGGACTACATCGCCATGCCCAAGTTCAACCTCTACCAGTCGTTGCACACGACGGTGGTGGGTCCCCAGGGCAAGCCCCTCGAAGTCCAGATCCGCACCCGAGACATGAACCAGCGGGCGGAGGCGGGCATCGCCGCCCACTGGGGCTACAAGGAGAAGACGGCGGTGACGGAGCCGGGCTGGCTGTCGCGCATCGTCGACTGGCAGCGCGACACCATCGACCCGGCCGACTTCATGGAGACGCTCAAGGTCGACCTCGACCAGGACGAGGTCTTCGTCTTCCCCCCCAAGGGCGACGTCGTCACCCTGCCCGCGGGGGCCACTCCGATCGACTTCGCCTACAGCATCCACACCGACGTCGGTCACCGCTGCATCGGGGCCAAGGTCAACGGCCGGCTGGTGCCGCTCGACTCGTCCCTGTCGTCAGGCGACACCGTGGAAGTGTTCACCTCCAAGGTCGAGGGGGCGGGCCCGTCGCGCGACTGGCTCAAGGTGGTGGCCACCCCCCGGGCCCGCAACAAGATCCGCCAGTGGTTCAGTCGCAGCCGGCGGGAGGAGGCCATCGAGAGCGGGCGGGAGGACCTGGTGCGCTACATGCGCCGGGAGGGCCTCCCGGTGCAGAAGCTGACCACCTCGCCGGTGCTGGTGGAGGTGGCTGAAGCCCTGCACTACGCCGACCTCGACTCGCTCCACGCCGCCATCGGCGAGGGCCACGTGTCGGCCCACACCGTGGCCCAGCGGGTGTCGCGCGAGCTGCACGGCGGGGTCCACGAGGAGCAGCTCCCGTCCACCGTGCGCCGGCCGGCGCGGCGCCGGGCCGGGGGCAAGGTCGGCGTCCACGTCGAAGGCCTCGACGACGTGATGGTGCGATTGTCGCGGTGCTGCACCCCGGTGCCGGGCGACAACATCGTGGGCTTCGTCACCGCCGGACGGGGCGTGTCCGTCCACCGTTCCGACTGCGCCAACGCCGTCGCCCTCTCGTCGCGGATGGGCGATCGGCAGATCGAGGTGGAATGGGACGGTGGGCCGGTGGGCATGTTCGTCTGCTCCATCGAGGTGG
>Ga0105245_10002632_pt1 | contig 16153 bp, 14 predicted proteins | sample KBSM54metaG_FD_81523 | JGI IMG/M metagenome (GOLD analysis project Ga0105245, IMG submission 81523) | Miscanthus rhizosphere microbial communities from Kellogg Biological Station, Michigan, USA - KBS M5-4 metaG | ecosystem: Host-associated > Plants > Roots > Rhizosphere > Soil | place...
CCGCTTCCCCTAATTCCGGTCTAAGTTAATCGAATGGAAGTTACAGATGCAGCGGTAGTGGCGCAGGTCCTGGCCGGCGACAGAGACGCTTTTCGTGTCCTGGTCGACCGCCATTCCCGCAGCATCTTTCGCGTGATTTACCGCATGACCGGAAACCAGCAGGATACAGAAGAACTCGTCCAGGAAACTTTCCTGCGGGCCTATAAGAGCCTGGAGCGTTTTGAGCTCCGCGCCAACTTCAGCACATGGCTCTACCGGATCGCGGTGAACCGCACGCTTGACTTCCTGAGCGCGAGAAAAACGCATATGCAGACCAAAGATACTTATCAGATTGTTGACCAGCCGTATTCAGAAGAAAGCAATCAGGTGCAGCTGCCCACGTCGACCCCTGGGCCTGACCGGCTTCTGCTCAGCTCAGAAATGAAGCAAAAGATTGCCGGAGCTCTGGGCCTGCTTACGCCCGCAGAGCGAGTGGCCTTTACCATGCGCCACATGGAAGGCCGGTCAATTGAAGAGATCAGCCAGACGCTGAACCTGAAAGCCAGTGCTGCCAAGAACAGCGTGTTCCGCGCCGTGCAAAAACTCAGGCAACAACTGGAGCCTTATGCCGGTCCGGGATCCTCAACGCGCGGGGCGCGGTGGGGTGGGAGTGCGGTGAAATGAATCATCTGAGCGAAGAACAAATCGTGTTGCACTATTACGGCGATGCCGAAGAAGCATCGGAGGTCGAACGCCATCTGGCCGTCTGTGCAGAGTGTCGCGCTGAATTCGCGCGCGTGCAATCGATGTTGCAACGGATCGAACCATTAGAAGTCCCTGAGCCTGCGCTGGGCTTTGAAGAAAAGACATGGCTCAACTTGCGCGACCGCCTGCCGGAAAAAGGTGGTTTTCTTCAAAGGCTATTCGGACAGCAGCAGAAATGGGCGCTAGCCGGTGCAATGGCTCTCCTACTGGTGGGAGCGTTTCTTGCAGGCCGATTCTGGCCGCGTCCTGGCCAGCAGATCGCGCAACAACCGCCCGCGCAGGTCAATCCGCAACGCGTGGTTCTGGTTGCGGTGGGCGATCACCTGGAGCGCTCGCAGATGTTGCTGGTTGAGATCATGAATACCGACGCTAAAGGCCCGATCAATTTTTCCAACGAACAGGCCGAGGCCCGCGAGCTGCTGGATAGCAACCACCTCTATCGCGTGAGTTCGCAGCAGGCAGGCGACCCGCAAGTCGCTCATTTGCTGGACCAATTGGGACGCGTGCTGGCGGAGATCGCCAATGGGCCCGCAGAAGTCTCTCCTGAAGATTTGCAGCAGGTGCGCCATACGATCCAGTCTGAAGGACTTTTGTTCAAGGTACGCGTAGTTGGTTCTGAAGTGAATTCAAAAGTGCGCCGTCCGGAGCTTTCCGGCGGCAGCGTAAACCAGAGGCTATAACCATGATGAATCGCAAATTATTTCTGATTTTATTTTTAAATACCGTTATTTCTTTCGGACTGTCCTCCGCCGTGGCGGCACAGCAAGTCCCGTCGGCTTCACTGCTGGATCCTCAAAGCGCAGAGAAAGCCAACGCGCATGAAGACGAGGTGTATCAATCCGCCAAGGACGCGCTGGATAATGGCGAATACGACAATGCCATCAAGCAATTCGATGAAGTGATCAAGATTCACGGCCGCCGCGCCGACGGCGCGGTGTACTGGAAGGCTTACGCTCTCAACAAGGCAGGCAATAAGGCCCAGGCGCTGACGGCCATCGGCGAGTTGCGCAAAAGCTATCCCAAGAGCAACTGGCTGCGCGATGCCGGCGCGCTGGAGCAGGAAATTCGCGGCGTCAGCAATCCAGAAAACATTTCCGACGAAGAGTTGAAGCTGCTGGCCATCCAGAGCCTGATGAATTCCGATCCAGAGAAGGCCGTTCCTCTTCTGGAAAAAATCATCATGGGAAATTACCCACCGAAGCTCAAGGAAAGAGCGCTTTTCGTGCTCTCGCAAAGCGGTTCGGAGAAAGCCCAGCAGATCCTGATGGGGCTGGCCAAGGCGAACAATCAGCCTGATTTACAGAAGCGCGCTATTCGCAACATGGGGATGAACGGCAATCCCCGCAACCGCGCCGTGCTGAAAGAAATTTATAACTCCTCTACTGACATGAGCGTGAAGAAAACAGTTTTTCAGGCGTGGCTCATGTGTGGCTGCAAAGATGACGTCGCGTCGCTGGCGAAGACGGAAAAGAACCCTGAGCTTCGCCGCGAAGCGATCCGCTATCTGGGCATGATGGGAGGCCGCGCCGAGCTGCTCGACTTCTACAAGAACTCGCCGGATGTTGAAACGCGCAAGGAAGCCGTGGGAGCGATGCTGATGTGCGGCTGCTCCCACGAATTGGCGGAGATTGTTCAGACAGAAAAAGATCCTGAGGTGCTGGACAAGGCCATCAATACTCTTGGCCTGGTGGGCGGAGACGAAAGCCTGGCTGCTTTGACCAAGGTCTATAACTCACAAGCCGACCTGGCGACAAAAAAGAAAGTCATCAACGCGTTGTTTCTCCATGGCGCCGGAAAAGAGATGGTCGCTCTGGCCAAAAAAGAAACTAACCCCGAGCTGAAGAGATCGCTGATCTCAAAAATGTCTCTGATGAACTCACCGGAAATCAGCGACTACATGATGGAAATCCTGAACAAGTAAGGAGGGCGCTATGAAGATCTGGCAGAAACAGGCAATCGCAATTTTCATGGTTGGTTGCGCCGCAATAGCGACGGCGCAGCAGGCCGCGCAGAATGCCGCGCCAAGACCAAAGATTACCAATGCAAAAGTGCAGGAACTTTCCGCGTCGGCGGGACTTCAGGCGACTGTGGATGGCCTGGCGCAGAAGCAGACTGCGCCGCTCTGGATCGGCTACAGAATTCCCGCTGCCGCCAAAGAGCGGACTATGTGCTGTATTGACTCCTTCGATCAAGCGTCATCTGCCGGAAACAAGTGCTGCATTGGCTGCAAACTGGAGTCGGAAAGAGGCAGCTCGTTCAATGGGACAGTCTCTGATTGTTCCCCGCCAGAGCCTCTACCGTATGCCTTTCTTTTTATGCGTGTGGAGCAAAAGCAGATCACGAAGGTCCGCGTGTATAGCGCTGACTGTCCACTCGACTTCGCCAATCTCCCTCTTTACTGGCTGGATGATGTAAAGCCGGAGCAGAGCGTGGAACTGCTGAGCAAAATGGCCTTTGCTGAAACTCCTGAAGGCGAGTCGCGAAAGAAGGGCACGGAGCACCAGGCGGTGATGGCCATTGCGCTGCATGACACGCCTGCGACTGACGCAGCGCTGGAAAAGATGATCCAGCCGGGACAGCGTTCGTCATTGCGCGAAAACGTCGCCTTCTGGCTGGGTGTAGAGCGCGGCAAAAAAGGGTTGGAGCTGCTGCGCAAATACGTGCGCGACGATCCTGATGATCGTGTGCGGGAAAAAGGCACGTTTGCGTTTTCGCAGAGCAAAGAGCCAGAAGCGCTGAAAGACCTGATCGGTATGGCGCGCCATGATCAAAGCCCGAAGGTTCGCGGACAGGCAATCTTCTGGCTGGCCCAGAAAGGCAGCAAGAAAGCCGCGGAACAAATTACAGATGCGATCGAGAACGATCCAGAAACAGAAGTGAAGAAGAAAGCGGTATTTGCGCTAAGCCAGATGCACGACGCCGATGCCGTGCCGCGCCTGATTAACGTCGCCAAGACCAATAAGAATCCCGTGGTACGCAAACAGGCGATTTTCTGGCTGGGACAGATGAATGATCCCCGAGCGCTGGATTTTCTGGAAGAGATTCTGACAAAGCAGTAGTTGGTAATTAGTACTTAGTATTTAGCAGGTTTTTTCGAAGATCTTAGCAGCGTGGAAGACACCGAAAGCGCCGCGGTCTTGCAGCTAATTACTAAGTACTAAATACTGCGCTACTGTGGTAAAAACGTTCGCGTCAAATAATCGCTCAAACTCATGGTGATCATGATCAGCAGCCAGAAAAAGCCGGCGGAGATCGTCAGCTTGGTGAGCTTGCTGCTGTAGTGGACGTGCATAAAGAAGAGAATGACCAGGACCGCTTTGACGACGGCAATCGTCAGGGCGACCACCGGATTCCATTTCCCTAAATCAACAAATGCGATGCCCCAGGTAAGGCAGGTGCCAACCACTAGGGCACCAAGGATCAGCAGGTACAGGCCGGGAGTGGGATGTGAATGCGATTGATCAGACATATTCTTCTCTCGAAAAATCCTTAAACTCCGTGTTGGTGCCGGCTAATCAAGTACAGCAAGGGGAACAGGAATATCCACACAATATCTACAAAGTGCCAGTACAGGCCGCCCAATTCAATTGGCGTGTAATAGGCTGGCCCGAACTCTCCGCTTTTGGCGCGCAGTAGGAGCCACGCAAGTAATCCCAACCCAATCACCATGTGGAAGGCGTGCAGGCCGGTCATGGCAAAGTAGAAGGAGAAAAAAATCTCCGTCTGTTTCGCTGTCTGCTCGGCGGAAACTTCAGTCACGTTTGGATTGCCGTGCTCCTTGGGATCGCGTATTTCCTCGGCGATGTTGCCCAGCGATTTGTTCGTCGCGCTGCATCCGCCCCACGCGTTGAACCCTTTGCCGATCACGTGGCCGGGAATGTGGCACTCGTCCCACTTGTCGTAATACTCCTTGGCCTTTACGCCGAGGAAAGCAGCTCCAAGAATCATCGTTGCCAGAAGCAGCCAGACCTGCACTTTGCGCTTGCCATTTTGCGCCGCCCAAACCGTCATCGCCATAGTGAAGCTGCTGGCGATCAGGACCAGGGTGTTGGCGAATCCCCAGGAAACGCTGATGCTGGTGCTGCCAGCGACGAAGGCCGGATAGTACTTGAGCCGGTAAATCAGATAGGCGGTAAACAGTCCGCCAAACATCATGATTTCCGTGAGCAGGAAGACCCACATGCCGAACGTGGACGCTTCCTGCTGCTGCTCCATGCTGTCAAACTGGTGTGCCAGCGCCGGATGATGTTCGGTAGTGGTTGTCTGGCTAGTGGACAACGGTGACCTCCGCATCTTCTCCGTAGGCATACGGATCTTTGGTGACAACCGGGATGTGATGGAAATTGTGCGTGGGCGGCGGCGAGCTGGTTTCCCACTCCAGGCCGGTGGCCTGCCATGGGTTGTCGCCCGCGATTTCACCGTACTTCAGTGACCACAAGAAGTAGAGCAGAGGAAGCACAAATCCCACTGCCAGAACTGAAGCGCCTGCGCTGGAGAGAACATTGAGCACCTGGAACTCAGGCGGATACGCCCAGTAACGGCGCGGCATGCCCATATAACCAAGAATGAATTGCGGGAAGAAAGTCAGATTGAAGCCGATGAAGGTAATCAGCGCGGCCAGTTTTGCCGGCGCTTCAGGATACATTCGGCCTGTCATCTTGGGCCACCAGAAGTGGAGTCCGCCCAGGTAAGCCGTAACCATGCCTCCTACCATTACGTAATGGAAGTGCGCAACGACGAAATATGTGTCGTGAATATGGATATCGAGGCCCAGCGCGGCAAGAAACAATCCTGTCAATCCGCCAATCGTGAACAGCCCGATGAACGCCATCGCGTATAACATCGGCGTAGTCATCTCCACCGAGCCTTTGTACATGGTGGCGGTCCAGTTAAAGACCTTCACGGCTGAAGGAATTGCCACGGCATAGCTCAGCAGCGAAAAAACCAGCGCTGAATAAACCGAGATGCCGGCCACAAACATGTGGTGCGCCCAAACCACGAAGCCAAACACGGCAATCGCGATGCTCGAAAACGCGATGAATGAATAGCCGAAAACGCGCTTGCGTGAGAAGCAGGTAACGATTTCACTGATAACGCCCATTCCGGGCAGAATCATGATGTAAACGGCCGGATGGGAGTAAAACCAGAACATGTGCTGGAACAGCACAGGATCGCCGCCCAGTTTCGGATCGAAAATTCCGATGTGGAAACCGCGCTCCAGCGCCAGCAAAATCAGGGTAATGGCGATCACTGGTGTTCCCAGAATCATGATCAGGCTGGCGGCGTAATTGGCCCAGACAAAGAGTGGCAGGCGTCCCCAGGTCATCCCGGGAGCGCGCATGCGGTGTACAGTAACGATGAAATTCAGTCCGGTAAAGATCGAAGAGAAACCCACGATCAGGATTCCCACGGCCATCACGATAACCGGGCTGCGAGAGTAGCCGGAGCTGAAGGGCGCATAGAAGGTCCAGCCTGTATCCACACCGCCGCTAACCAGCGCGATCAGCGAGAAGGTTGCGCCGCCAATATAAAGGTACCAGCTGAGCAGGTTGATCTTGGGGAAAGCCAGATCCTTTGTCCCGACCATGATTGGGATCAGGAAGTTGCCGATCACCGCCGGCACAGACGGGATCAGAAAGAAGAAAATCATGTTCACGCCGTGCATCGTGAACAGGCGGTTGTAGGTATCAGCCTGGAACAACTCGCCGTTGGGCGTAAGCAGGTGCAGGCGGATCAATGCCGCGAACATGCCACCAATAAAGAAGAAGACCGTGATCGAAAACAGGTACAGAATGGCAATGCGCTTATGGTCTTTCGTGAGCAGCCACGATCTGATTCCGTAATTGTCGTTCAGGTAATGCCGCTCGGGCATTACCGGCGTGACGATGGATGTTGCGGTACTCATGGTTTCTTCCCAGATGGATTCGCAGGCCGCGTTCCCTGCGGGGTTTGCTGTGCCGGTTGCTGCTGGTTTTGCTGCTGAATGTTCGGCACTTCGCTGTCACGAATTTCCGTTGGCGTGGAGCGGTTATTCAGCGGGTTCGCTTGTTGTGGCGATAAATGCTTGATGTATTCAGTGATCGCAATGATTTCGTCTTCACTTACCACGCCGCGGAACGTCGGCATGATGGACTGGAACCCGGAAACGACCTTGGCGTTCGGCTCCAGAATCGATTCCCGAATGTAATTATCGTCGGCCAGCACCACGCGATTGTCGGTAAGGCGGATCGGGCGGCCGTAGACACCTTCAAGATTCGGGCCGCGCGCGCCTGAATCGGGACGGTGGCAAGTGGTGCATCCGTATTGCTGGAAGGCTTTTTCACCCAATGACGCCAGTGATCCTTCAGCTTTGCCGCTGGCCAGCCAGTTGGCGTAATCATCCGGCGTCATTACAACCACCTGGCCTACCATGCCTGAGTGTTTGGTGCCGCAGTATTGTGAGCAGAAGAGGTGATACGTTCCAGGTTCCGTGGCTTTGAACCAGGTAAAGACGTAGCGGTTTGGCAACACGTCCTGTTTTACGCGGAAGGCAGGAACAAAAAAGCTGTGAATCACGTCCTGCGAAATCAAAGTAACTTTTACGTCGCGTCCAGTGGGCACGTGCAGAGTATTGATCTCGCGCTGGCCGCCGGGATGTTGGAACTTCCACATCCACTGCTTGCCTACACCGTAGATTTCCAGCGGGTTTGAGGGCGGGCGTTCCATGCGGTAATAAATGACCGCGCCCCAGACAAAAATGACCATGGAGATTCCGAGCGGAATGACCGTCCACACGATCTCCAGCAGCGTGGAACCGTGGATCTGCTCCGCCTGTCGGCCCGGCGCCTTGCGGTACTTGATGGCGAAAAAGAGGATCAGAATGGCTATGAGCAGCGAGAAAAACGTGGTAATCAGGACCAGGAACAGGTAGAGCGCGTCTACCTGCCCCGCCATGCTCGAGGCCTGCTCCGGAAAAATGGGAAAGTTCAGTTGCATCTATTCGGCTGTCCTGGTTAAGCGGCCCTTGTGGGCAGCGAGCGAATCGCGGCGAAACATGATCAACATGAAACCACCCAGCGCCAGAACCGTAGCGAGGGCGCTCAAGCGCAAAACATTGAAAATGGCAGCGCCATACCGGCCCTGACGGGGATCATAGTGGTAGCAGTAGAGAAGCACCTGGTCCGCTAAGCTCCCGATCTTGCCTTTGGACGCTTCCACCAACCCGAGTTGAATATCGCGCGGGGCGTATTCAATTCCGTAATAGTACTGGGCAATGCGACCTTGCGGCGTCAGCAGCATGATGCCGCTGGCGTGAGCATACTGCTGGATTTCAGGGTCCCATGCGTAGCGGAAGCCCACGGCCTGCGCCAGCGCATCAATCTGGTCTTTTTTTCCGGTAAGGAAGTGCCAGCCTTCAGCCGCGCCTGCGCGGCGATAGCGCTTGATGTATCTCTCTTTAATGGCGGCCGCGTCTGCCGGCTTGTCGCGCGGGTCGATGCTCACTGTTACCACGTTGAATTCACGGCCGATATCGAATTTGCGTATACCAAGCATCGCGCCGGTAAATCCGCTCAGTACCTGCGTGCACAGCATGGGGCACTGGTAATACACCAGCATCAAAATGACCGGCTTCTGCCCAAAGTATTGCTGCAACTGGATTGCCTGGCCGTTCTCATCGTTGAAAGCCAGATCAAGCGGAATCTGCTGGTTCAGGCGCTGATCAAGCGCAACCTGGTCGAGAATTGAAGGCTTCGTGTTGGCTACGGAATCGCCCGGTTGAAGCTTGGGGGCAGCCTGAGACCATGCTGAAACCGAAGCGCAGGCTGCAATCGCAATGGCAACCAGTGCTTTCCGAATTGTACTGCCGTACTTCACTTCTTTGCTCCTGCTGTGGGCGTTGCGCGGTTTGCCTGGCCGGTATCTGCTGCTCCTGAAGGATAAGCAGCGCTGGGCGCTCCAACGTTTGCCGGCTGAAATGGCCCACTCACTTGCGGCAATCCACGCTGCGCCAGAAGTTCCATGGCGCGGGTGACCGGAATATGGATGCTTCCATCGGGCGATTTGCCCGTGGAACTGAGCCACTTCTCTTCTGACCCGCTGAAAATCTGCATATCATGCTCATCGTCATACTGCAGACGAGGAGTTTTGATGGTGCGGCTGAGATGATCTTCCATTTTACCGCGACCATACCAGTCAGGAGCAGGCTTGATCTCGCCTTCGCTGGTTGGCACCACTTTGCCCAGGCCCTCTTTTGGCAGGTCGCGCTCTTTCTGTAACTGCTGCTCCATGGGCGTGAGCTTGGGCTCGGATTCTTTAGCCACATGCTCCAGGTAACGAATCATGCCTATCATTAGGACGAATGCCAGCACGCCGCCCGCAGCCAGAACCACGCCGGACCACACGACGCCTTTAACACTTACGTCGCTCTCCTGATGGCCTTCCTTGATGCGCCCGCCGGATTGAGTTTCGAATTTATCTTTATCCATGTTTCGATTCCAGCATCTCGACAAAACCAGGGTCGTTCACCGGCATGAGCGAACGCTTGCTCAATTGCAGATAGAAGAAGAACAGCCAGATACCGCCCATCGCGAGCGGGCAAACAATGTACATGGCCGCATCGAGAAGGTGAAAGTTGCTCAAGCCCGCGCCCGTGCCGGGATAAAAATTAGGCGCTGTCAGCCAGAACAGGTCGACCAGCCGCATAAAAATCACCAGCGAAGCAATGGCCACGATCCGCCTGCGGCTGCGCTTGTTGTTGCGTGAAAGCAGCAGCGCAAAAGGAAAAACAAAATGGACAAATATCAGGATAGTCCCGAAATATTGCCAGCCATTTTGCAGCCGCATGATGTACCAGCGGATTTCCGACAGCATGTTGCCGGACCAGATAATCAGCCACTGCGAGAAGGAGAGATAAGCCCATAGCACGACGAAAGCAAACATGAGCTTGCCGAAGTCATGCAGGTAATCGACCTTGAAAATACGCGAGACCGGCTCAATCTCTGAAAGGCGCGTGAACAGCCAGATAGTAAAGCAGAACGTGGTAAGCACCTGGCCCACCATGAACAGCATGCCCCAGACCGTCGACCACCATTCCGGATAGAGAGACATTGTCCAATCAATGGAAGCAAAAGTGATGGTAGCGCCGTAAAACACAATCCCGAAACCGCTCAGGTTCTGGATAAAGACGAACTGCGCCGGAGTGGTAGTCCCGGCTTCTTCGCGGACAGACCAGCGCTTAAGCAGAATGTAAAGGATTCCCCAGCCAAGGAAATAGAGCACTCCGCGAAAAGAGAAAAATGTAACGTTGAGATAGTAGTGGAGCTTGTCCGCACCGTAGTGCGCCGTGAACTCCGCGAGCTTCGCGGAATCCTGCGGGACCCTGGCCCACGGGTAGAGCCGCTTCACTCCAAAAGCAATTGGAAGCCAAAAGATTCCCATCAGCCACCAGTTGCTCGCTCCGGCCTCCCAGATGCGGCGACCCAGACGACCCCAATTGCCGCCGCTGGTGTATTGCAGCATAAGCAATACAAGAGAACCGGTGGTGAGCCCAAGCCAGAACATGAATGAGAACAACCATGAACGCAGGAACAAATCCCACTGGGCGAATCCGAGCGTAAGCCCCAACGCCACAACGCTGAAGACCACGCCAACTACGAGCGAACGGGAGCGCATCCGGTCAATGACTGACGGAGGAGCAAAATCTTTAGGGGTAACACGGACCATGGTCTGGCTCATCGTTTGTTCCCCTTTGGCTGCGTATCAGGCACTGGCTTTACCGGAGTTGTTACGGCGGGCGAGACGATAGAGGTATCAGGGATAATAATTTGTTCTTCCGGCTTGTTGAGCTGGTCTCGATCTGCAGCCGCGACGTCGGTTTCATTTGCGTTCTGGCTGAGTTGCAGCGCGCGGATATAGGCGGCTATGGCCCAGCGATCTGCGGGCTTGATCTGCGCGGAGTAGTCCGGCATACCGCCAAACCCATTGCTGATCACGTCATAAAACCACCCCAAAGGCGCGTTCTTGAGCCGCTGTACATGGAAAGACGGTGGACGCTTAAAGCCGCGTTGCACAATCATTCCGTTACCATCACCCAGTTGCGAATGGCAGGGCTGGCAATAGATGTTGTAGCGCTCCTGGCCCCGTGCCAGCACGGCTCCCACTGCCTGTTGATCGCCGACGCCTGGAAGCTCATTGCCATAAGTATTGCCATGTTTGCCGCTGAGGAAATAGCTATTGGGATCCAGTTGTTCCTTGTCCACGTTCTTATCATCCAGCTGTGGGATGGTTCCGGGAACGGGATACCGCGCCGATCTACGGTCAGAATAGAACTCGCTGGAGCGCAGGGGAATAAACTTGGGCTGGTTATGCATGTCCTGCCGGCAACCGGCAAGAACAGCCATCCCTGCCGCCGCAAACAGTAGCCACGCCACGCGGATTTGTGCCGGACGATTAATACGGCACCTCCGTGATCTCTTCAGGTTTGAAGCTTTCCAGCAATTTCCGCGTATCAGACGGGCTGAATCGAGGATCCTGTGACTCGATGCACAGGAAAAACCGGTCACGGCTGGCGCGCACAAAATTCGGCGAGTTAAACACCGGATGATATGGCTGCGGCAGCCCGTTCAATGCCAACATGCCAAACACAGCCGCCAGGCAAGCGCCCAGTACAGCGCATTCAAACGTAACCGGAATAAACGCAGGCCAGGAGTGGAACGGCTTGCCGCCAACATTGATTGGATATGCCACGGCGGAAACCCAGTATTCCAGCGAATATCCGCCAATCATTCCCAGCATTGCGCCTACCAACACAACCAGAGAAACGCGATTGTGGTGCGCGCCAATGGCTTCCGCGGCTTCTTCCAGCGGGTATGGCGTGTACGCATCCATTTTGCGATAGCCGGCAGCATAAGCGCCCTTGGCCGCTTCAACCAACTCGGTGGGCGTTTCAAATTCCGCCATCAGTCCGTAAATAGGTGCAGCTGTCATTATTCTTTCACCTTCGCCTGCGGAATCAGGGTCCGCATTTCAAAGATGGAAATGGCCGGCATAAGCCGGATAAAGATGAAGAAGAGCAAGGTAAAGAATCCCATGGTCCCAATGAAAATCATCATGTCCCACTTGGTAAACCAGTACATGCCCCACGAGCTGGGAATGAAGTCGCGCTGGAGGCTCATAACGACAATCACAAATCGCTCAAGCCACATACCGGTGTTCACCACCACTGCTACCAGGAAAAGCATCCACGGCGTGGAACGGACCTTGTTCAACCACAGCGATTGCGGTATCAGGATGTTGCACAGGATCAGCATGTAGTAATAGAACGAGTACGGCCCGTGCAGGCGATTGTTGACCATCGCCAATTCGTACTTATCATGGCTGTACCAGCCCAAAAACATTTCCAGGCCGTAGGCATAAGCCACAATCATGCCGGTCGCGAGCATGACCTTGGCGGCGTTTTGCAGGTGCCGCAGCGTGATGAAGTCCTGCATGCCGTAGAGATAACGGAACGGAATCGCCAGCATCAGCACCATGGCGAAGCCGGAATAGATTGCGCCCGCGACGAAATATGGCGGAAAGAACGTGGTGTGCCATCCGGGAACTACCGACACGGCGAAGTCGAGTGACACCACGCTATGGACCGAAAGAACCAGCGGGGTACAAAGACCAGCCAGAAGCATGTACGCGGTCTCGTACCGGTTCCAGTGCTTCGCGGATCCTCGCCAACCCATCGCCAACATGCCATAGATCCGCCGAACGACCAGAGTCTTGGCTGAGTCGCGCAGTGTGGCGAAGTCAGGGATAAGTCCGATGCCCCAGAACAAAAACGATGCCGTGAAATAAGTTGACACAGCGAACACGTCCCAGATCAGCGGGCTGCGAAATTGCGGCCAGACGCCCATGGTGAGCGGAATAGGAAACAGCCAATAGGCCGCCAGCCAAGGACGTCCGGTGTGAATCAGCGGAAAGAGGCCGGCCTGCATGACGGCAAAAATCGTCATGGCCTCAGCAAAGCGGTTGATGGATGTACGCCACGTCTGCTTGAACAACAACAAGATGGCGGAGATCAGCGTACCGGCGTGGCCGATACCGATCCACCAAACGAAGTTCACAATGGCAAAGCCCCATCCGATGGGGATGGTGATGCCCCAGATGCCGGTGCCTTTCACGAGCAGGTAGCCGACCGCGGTTTGCAACATGCCAAAAAGCGCCGCGGCAATGGCAACAACCATTACCCAGAAGATCGGGGTGTGCTTGGTGAGCACGATCCCGGCAATGCGGTCCGTGATAGTGCCGAAGGTCTGGCCGGGCCCAATGATGGGCGGCCTTACACCTTTAGGCGGCAGAATGTCTGGTGCAGCCATTTCTTATGTCTTCTCCGTGCCAGACGCTAGTTTGGGGTTGGGGTTTCGCACCGCCGCAACGTACGTGGTGCGCGGGCGCGTGTTCAATTCCGCCAGAAGCTGGTAGTTCCGCGGGCTGCTCTTGATCTTGGCCACGGCGCTGTTCCTGTTGTTAATGTCGCCAAACACAATCGCCTCAGTGGGACACACCTGCTGGCACGCCGTCTTGATTTCTCCATCGCGGATGGCGCGGTCTTCTTTCTCCGCCGCGATGCGGGCCTGCGTAATCCGCTGCACGCAGTAGGTGCATTTTTCCATCACGCCGCGGCTGCGTACCGTTACATCAGGATTGCGGCCCAGCTTCAGGCTCGGGGTGTCGTAATCGGCAAAAAGGAAGAAGTTAAACCGCCGCACTTTGTAAGGACAGTTGTTGGAGCAGTACCTGGTGCCCACGCAGCGGTTATAGACCATGTCATTCAGGCCTTCAGTTGAATGCACCGTTGCGCCCACCGGACAGACCGGCTCACAAGGCGCATTCTCACACTGCATGCACGGGACAGGTTGGAAGTAGACGCTGGGATTGGCCGGATCGCCCTCATAATAGGAATCGATGCGAATCCACTGCATCTCACGACCGCGTTGCACCTGCTCTTTTCCGACGACCGAGATATTGTTCTCCGCCTGGCACGCCACGGCGCAGGCCTGGCAGCCCACGCAGGAATTCAGGTCGATGGACATACCCCAGGCATAGCTCGCATTGGGCGCGTACCAGTTTTTGTCGCGGTAATCCGGGTAGAGCGACTCAGGCTGCCCCGGCTTGTCTTGCGGCTCTTCTTCTAGATTTTCGTGAGCAAACCGCGGCATTTTTACGAATTCTTCCAGGTTCGCGACCTTCACCGGCTCACGCTCGTCCATGCTGAAGTGACCCTGGGTGACGGCAATGTCCCAGTAGCGGTTGGTGACATTGATCTTGACGCCGCTGCCAATGTACTGCGATGTGCTGGGACGAACTTTGTAAGCGTCGTAGCCCGTGCCCGTTCCAACTCGGCCGGTGCGGGTTTGTCCGTAGCCCAGGAAGAGCGTTACCGCATTGTCAGGATGGCCCGGCTGCGGCCAGTAAGGAGCTTCTACTTTGCGGCCGTCCGGAAAAACAATCTCAATAATCCTTTGCGCGTCTGACTGGTGGTCATTTTGATCGTTCAACTGGTTGAGCTTCCACGCAGTTGCCATCGCCGGGCTGATCATGGCCACGTTGTCCCAGGTATTGCGGCTTAGAGGCTTCGGCGTTTCCTGTAGCCAGGCGTTGTTGATAAAGCTGCCATCGTAAATCGTGGGATCAGGACGGAATGAGACTTCAATTCCATTGCCGGCAGCGGCAGGAGTTGGCAAAGCTCCCAGCTTGGCGCTGAGCTGTTTTGCCGGCGAGGCAGTGTTCGCAACAAAGCCGTCATGGACTGATGTCCGCCAGAAACTCTCAAAATCGGCCGAGGGGTGTTGCGATTTCCAGTACGTCTGCACCAGATCATGCGAGGCGGTGCCCGGCTGATCCGTAAACATTGCGAGCGCTTCATGACAGTTCCTGCCGTCATAAAGCGGCATGATCATTGGCTGAATTACTGTGGCCGTTCCGTCATAGGAGCGCGCATCGCTCCATGCTTCTAGATAATGCGCTTCCGGCACATGCCAATGCATGTGGTCCGTGGTTTCATTCTTGTAGTTTGAAAATTGTATGCGCAGCTTGACTTTGTCCACGGCGCTAACAAAGTCAAGATCGACCGGGGCGTTGTAGGCAGGGTTGCCGCCGATAATCACCAGCGTATCCACCTTGCCGGCATTCATGTCAGCAATCAATTCCTTGATCGATTGCCCATGCTCCACCGGATCGACTTCGACGGGATCAATGTAAGAAACCGTCTGGCCAACGTTGCCCAGCGCGCCGTTCATGGCTTGAGCCAGCGCATAGACCGTAGGCGACTGGAATTCTCCGGCAACCACAAGGCATTTGCCTTTGTGATCAGTCAGGTCGGCTGCGACGGCATCGACAAACTTCTGCTGCTCAGGACTGAGATTGCCTGCCGCTCCGCCCACTCCAACTTTGGCCGCCAGTGCATGCGCCAGATTCTCCACTTCCGACGGACGCAGCACCAAACGATGATCGGCCTTCGCGCCTGTCGTGGAAGGAGAACTCTCCGCCACGTACAGGCGGTTCATCTGGTCGCCATTTTGCAACTTGCGTCCACGCATGAACTCGCGCGAATAACGCACAAAGCCGGGGAACCACTCTCCGGAGAGGAAGTCCGCGTCCAGCGACACGACCACTGCGGCGTTTTCAAACTTGTAAACCGGATCGTAATATCCGCCGAAGGCCAGTTTCGATCCGGCGCGCATGTTGTCGCGATTTACCGGGTCCCAGCGATGCCATTTCGACTGGGGAAAGGCCTGTTGTACCGCCTTCATCTGCCAGCCAAAAGTCGGCGAAGTCATAGCGCCGGTAAGGAAGCGCAACCCTGCACCTTGCCTGGCTTTAAGACCGTCATTGTCATTAATTCTGCCATTCACCGCCATGGCAAAGTCGCCCCATGAGCGCAATTCACCCATATAGGTCAGCGTGGTAGAGCGGTCAGGGTCATAAAGATTCAGGATCGAAGCCTGTGCAAACAGGTCAGTTGCGCCCATGCTGGCGGCGTGCAGCGGATTGCCTTCAACCTTAGTAGGACGAAATTCGTGTGTCTCTACCAACAGCGGAAGAGCGTGGCCATGCAACGGCATGGCTGTGGCATAGAAAATTGGTTTGCCGGGAATCAGTTCTTCCGGCTGACGCACATAAGGCAGGATCTGCTCCAGCGGCTGCCGCGTGCAACCAGCCAATCCGGCCAGGGCCATGGACGCTCCAGCCAGCTTGAGGAAGCTGCGGCGCGAGACGGGATCGACCCACTCTGAGGCCTGGCGCGGAAATTCACGTTCCAGCAGTTCGCCAAAGGCCTTCTGGTCCGCAAGCTCTTCCAGCGTGCGCCAGTACTTTGGCCCTTTGGCCTCGGCCAGCTTTTTGCGCACGGTTTCCAGCTCCATGCTGGCCGGCTTGATCTCGC
>Ga0105245_10002634_pt1 | contig 16148 bp, 16 predicted proteins | sample KBSM54metaG_FD_81523 | JGI IMG/M metagenome (GOLD analysis project Ga0105245, IMG submission 81523) | Miscanthus rhizosphere microbial communities from Kellogg Biological Station, Michigan, USA - KBS M5-4 metaG | ecosystem: Host-associated > Plants > Roots > Rhizosphere > Soil | place...
GCCGCCGCGAAAGCGCGCGCTCGCCCGAGGTGCCGCGCCAGATCGCCCAGGTCGCGATCAGCAGCAGGGCGCCGACGGGCGCATGGCCGAACAGGGTCGTCGACCAGCCCCAGACCGGCGTCGCCAGCGCATAGCCGAGCGCGGTCGCCAGCCCTGCCGTCGGGCTGCCGGTGATACCGGTCGCGAGATCGAACAGGAGGACAGCGGCAAGCGCGGTGAGGACCGCCGTGCTCATCGCCACCGCCAGCCGCAACCGCAGCCGCATGAAGCCGGAAAAGCCGTCATTGCTGATCCTGTGCGGATGGCTGGCGGACGTCTCGCCCGTCACCAGATCGGCGATCGCGACCGCCGGCATCGCCATCACCGTCATGCCCGGCGCCTTGTCGAGATAGACGTGGCTGCCGAACTCGGCCTTGTCGATCGTCAGCGTCTTGAACTCGTCGATCGTCGCCTTGTGCTGTTCGACCAGCGAGACCGCGGCGAAAAGGCGGGTCGCATTGTTCGGGTTGAATTCCCACGAGCCGAACCAGACGATCGAGAGCCAGACAAGCCCGAACAGGCCGAGCGCCACTGTGTGAGGCCCGCGGACGGGCGATGACGGGATCATCAGGTCAGCCGACCAGCCAGACGCCGAGCATCCGCCCGAACGGGAGGGTGAAGACACCGGCGATCAGCAGCGCGCCGGTGACCATGCCGCGCACATTGCCCCGGTGCAGCGCGACGCGGTGGGTGCGGGCCGACCACCAGATGACGGGTGCCGCCACAATCACATAAGCGGAGAGGAGATGGATAAGGCTGAACCCGCCCCGATTGATCGTGTGGACCAGGAAGGAGAAGGCAGCCGCGAGGAAGATCGCGATCACCCAAACCCTGCCGAGCAGGCGGTGCTGCGAATCGCCGCGCCGGCGCAACAGCTGGATCGGGGTGAGGGCAAGGGCTGTCAAAATGGCCGCGAGATGCGCCCAGACCGGCCACGGAACCTCGCCCCAATGCGCGTAGCCGCGCACCACGGCGATCAGCACCGTTACCAGGAGCGCGATCGCGGCAACCGCGAGGAACTTCTCATAGCCGTCCGCGACAAGCGGCTTCACCCGTGGGGCGGTGCCCGTCACTGTTGCCATGAAATCATGCCCCGACCAAAAGACATCGTCATCCTAGTCACCCGAATCTGCGGTCCGTTCCATTACATCCAGCGTCACCCCGGACTTGTTCCGGGGTCTATCGCGCCGCAAGAACAACGTCTGCACACCTTGCGGAAACATGGATGCCGGAACAAGTCCGGCATGACGAAAATGGGAATTCCGCTAAAGTCTGCGTTCGGCTCCCGCAACGGCTGCGGAAATCGGGCCGCGATCAGGGCAGCGAATCCTCGACATGTTTTTCTTCGGCTTTCTTGTCCTTCTTCTCGGCGCGCGCTGCCTGGGCCTGTTGCAGGAAGCAGCCGGTCGAACCGCCCGGGCCAACTGTCGAACAGCTGCCGATACCACCGGCGACGGTCGGATCATTGACCAGGCCTTGCGCCCGCACCGCCCAGCTTTCATTTTCGGGCGTGACCCTGAATTCGCGCATCTCCTTGGGAATGCGGAACTGCTCGGCGGCGCTGCGACGGGTGCAGACGACGATCTCGTTGCCGTTCTGGTCGGTCGGGCAGCGCTCATTCCCGAACAGGACCAGCACGCCGTTGACGGGTGCGTTGCGCGAAACCTCGCCGGGACCCTGCGGCTTCGGCGCAGCCGGAGCGCCGGGCAGGGCCGGGGTCGGCGCCCGGGCCGGAGCCTGGGTTGCGGTCGGGGCAGGGGTGGCAGCCGAGGCCGGGGCTGGAGTTGGGGTCGGAGCCGGGGTTCCGGTCTGGGCAGCCGCCGGGCTGAGAGCGGCGAGGGCGAACGCGCCCGCGACAAGTTTGACGATCATTGCTCTCTCCCAGTTCAGAGCCGCTTGGCCGTCGCTATGGCTAGCTTGCAGCCGACCCGAATCAATGCGGTTAAGACCGGATAGGCGACGGCATGTTCCGCACCCGAGGCGAGCGCGGTCTCGCGGTGCTCGACCTCCTCCGCCTGGAAATCGGCGATCGCCGCGGACAATTCCGGATCGCTGTCGCCGAGGGTTTCGAGCTGCTCGGCATAATGTTTGTCGATCTCGGTTTCGACCGCGACCGTGCAGGCCATGGCCGCTTCGGGGCCCATCGCCGCCGTCACCGCGCCGAGCGCGAAGCCGGCGACATCCCAGAAAGGCTGGAGCAGGGTCGGCCGCACGCCGCGCCGCGCCACCATCGCATCGAAATAGGCGCGGTGACGCTCTTCCTGAATCGCCATGCCGGCGATCTTGCGGGCAACGGGCGTACGATCGCCCATTACCGCGAGCTGCCCGGCATAGATCCGCGTCGCGCCATATTCGCCGGCCTGATCGACCCGGATCATCGAGTCGGTCGCGCGCCTCGCATCGCCGGGCCGCCAGGCGCCCGCAGAGGTGGCGATCGCGTTCATGGCCTTGGCCGTCTCATCAGCCACAAGATGGTGGCACCCCCGCCGAGTGACAACAGCGCGTTGAAGCCGGCGAGCGATACCCCGAACAGGGTCCATTGAGCGACGTCGCAGCGGACGACCGGCGCGTTCATGATCCGCTTCAGCATGTCGTCGACCGAGCCGCCATGCCCGGTCATGGTCGAGCTGCAGGCGGTGATCCCTTCCCACCAATGATATTCGACCCCGGCATGGTACACGCCGATCGCGCCGCTGACGATGATCGCGAGCGCCGCAAGCAGCACAAGCGCCCGCTTTGCACCGGCTCCCGGGGCGATAAAGGCGAGAGCAGCGAGGACGATCGCCGCGATATGCGGATAGCGCTGCCACCAGCACATCTCGCATGGATAGAGATGGCCGATATACTGGAACCCTAGCGCCCCCGCCATCAGCGCGAGCGGGATGAGCAGCGCGAGCGCGCGAGCGGTGGCGAAGCGGTCGCGGCTCATCAACCCACCTCGTCATGCCGGACGTGTTCCGGCATCCATGTCTCGACCCGCGACACCGTTCCTTGTGGCGCGATGGACCCCGGAACAGGTCCGGGGTGACGGAAGGGGTTGGGGCTCACTTGCGCGTCACCGCGGCCACCTGGGGCGCGACGGCGATCCGGCTGATCGTCTTCAGCGCATAATCGAGCTGGAAGTCGGTCACGCCCTTCGCCTTGAGCTGTTCCGGCGTGGCGGCGAAGCGGGGATCGGGCTTGGTATCCTCCTCAAGCACCGAGTTGTTCGTCTTGACCTCGTTGATAAGGTGGCGGCGCAGATCATCCTCGCGGAAAACCGGGCGCGACTTGTAATCGGCGTCGGAAATCTGGGGCACCTTGACGTCAGGCTCGATGCCGCCCTCCTGCACCGACCGGCCCGAGGGCGTGTAATAGCGCGAGGTGGTGAGGCGCAAAGCCGTGCCGTTGCCGAGATCGAGCACGGTCTGCACCGAGCCCTTGCCGAACGAGCGCTCGCCCATGATCAGCGCGCGGTGATGATCCTGCAGCGCACCGGCGACGATCTCCGAGGCCGAGGCAGTCCCGGCATTGGTCAGCACGATCACCGGCAGGCCGTGCGCATAATCGCCGTTATGCGCGTAGAAGCGCTGGATATCGCCCTTTTCGCGGCCGCGTTCCGAGACGACTTCGCCATAATTCAGGAAGACGTCGGCAACATTCACCGCTTCGTCGCGCAGGCCGCCGCCATTGTCGCGCAGATCGACGACATAGCCGAGCGGGGCGTGGCCGAGCGCCTTGTCGATGCCGAGGACCGCCGCCCTGGTCGCCTCGCCGGTATTTTCGGAGAAGGTGTTGATGTTGATATAGCCGACATTGCCCTTCACTTCCCATTTGACGGGCTTCTGGACGATGCGCTCGCGCGTTACCGAGATGTCGATCGGCTTGTCATGGCCGGGGCGGATCAGGGTCAGCGAGATCTTGCTTCCGGGGGGGCCGCGCATCTCGGTGATCGCCTCGTCGAGCGTCTCGCCATAGATCAGCTTGCCGTTGATATGGGTGATATAGTCGCCCGACTTGATCCCGGCGCGCCAGCCCGGCGTGTCCTCCTGCGGGGCGATCACCTTGACCGCGCCGTCCTCGAGCGTGACGCTGAGGCCGAGGCCGCCATAGCTGCCCGAGGTCTGGATGCGCAGATTGTCGTAATCGAGCCCGGTCTCATAGGCGCTGTGCGGATCGAGCGCGGCGAGCATGCCGCTGATCGCGCCCTTGATCAGCGTCTTGTCATCGACCTTGTCGACATAGTCGGCCTTCACGCGGTTGAAGACATCCATGAACACATCGATTTCGCGATAGGTGCCGGTATCCACCGCCGCCATCGCGCTGGTGCCGATGGGCACGATCGCCAGCGCGATCGCAATCGCCGAGGCCTGGAAAAACGGGCGGGAGGCGGGACGTGTCATCGAAATTGTACCTGCAAGGACCTGATAAGGGCACAGTAGCGCTATTTTCGGCCTTATCAAAGCCGGGCCGCCCTGAACCCAAGCTGAGCGGGGCCGATCGACCTTCAGCCAAGCAGGGGCGTCATGTCCACGGCGCGGTCGCGGCGGCGGAGTTCGATCGTGACGCGCGGATCATCACCGCCGCCCGCCGCGCCGATCGGCGCGCCCTGCCCGACACGCTCGCCGACCCGGACCGATACGGCGCCGAGGCCGGAAATCAGCGAGGTCCAGCCGCCACCATGATCGATGATGACGATCGTGCCATAGCCGCGGAACTGGCCGGCATAGGCGATCCGGCCGGCGGCGGGCGCAACCACCTGCGCCTCCTTCGCGCTGGCGATGGTCAGCCCGCGTGAGCGTACACCAGCGTCGGAAAGCTCGCCCAGGCCCGTCACCACCCGTCCCACAACGGGAAGCCGATAGGGCGGCGTGCCGTGCGACCAGGAGATGGTGTCGACCGGCGAGGCGACCTCGCCGGGGCGGGGCGGGCGCGGTAGCGGGCCGGGGAGCGATTCGAGCTCCTCGCGCGTCGCCGCCTGGTTGCCGAGCTGGTCCATCAGGTCAACAATGTCGCGGGCATGTTCGCCGAGCGCGATCGCGCGATCCGATTCGAACAGCGCATCGCGGCCAAGCGCACGCGAGCGCAGCCGGTGCTCGGCCTCGAGCCGGGTCAGCGACAGCCTTTGCTCCTCGAGCTGGGCCCGGCTGTCGGCGAGCGCCCTGGTCGCCGTGGTCGCGCCGGCCTGGAGCTGGCGGGTGCGGGCGAGATCGGCGCGGACATCAGCGGTGCGCGCTCGGATCACCGGCAGGGTGTTCGCCAGCACCGCGCGGACATGGACGAGATCGTCGACCGAGCCGGGCTGGACGACGCTGATCATCGCCGGCCGCCGGGCGAGCGATTGCAGCGCCGCCATCAGCCGCGTCACGGGGCCCTGACGGACGGCGAGTCGGGTACGCTGGGCGGCGAGCAGCCGGTTTATGATGGCGATCCGCGCCTGGCCGGCGGCGATATCGGCCTCGATCTGCTGGATGTGCGCCGCGACCGCAGCCTCCTGCGCGCGTGCCTGGAGCGCCTGGTCCTTCTCGTTCGCGGCGGCCTGTTCGAGCCTGGCAGAACGCTCGGCAGCGGCCTGGGATGCGGCCTTGGCCTCGATCAGGCGCTGTTGCTGCTCGGAAACAGGGGTTTGCGGGAAGGCGGTCTGGGCGGAGGCGGCAAAGAATCCGCTCGCGGCCAGCGCGACGATCGCGATTGCTCCCCAGGCAAGCCTTCCCCTCACGCGGTCATCCTTCGCGGTGATAAGGGTGATTTGCAAGGATGCTCACCGCGCGCCACAGTTGCTCGGCGAGCATCGCGCGGGCGAGCAGGTGCGGCCAGGTCGCGCGGCCGAACGACAGGAGCAGATCTGCGTTGGCGCGTTCGGTATCATCGAAACCGTCAGCGGCGCCGATCAGGAAGCGGGTTTCGCGCACCGCTTCGTCGCGCCACCGGCCCAGTCGCTCGGCAATGGCGCGCGAGCCAAGCATCTCGCCGGTTTCGTCGAGCATCACGATGCGGGTCTGGCCTTCGACCGAGGGCATCCTGCCGCCCGTGTCGGGCAGTTCAGTCAATCGCACCGGCCAAGTGAGCCGCTTCACATAGCGATCGACCAGCTCGGCCTCGGGCCCGCGCCCGATCCGGCCGCGCGCGACGATGTGGAGCAGCAAGCCGGTTTACGCGTCGCGCGCGGGGGCCGGCTCCGCTGGCGGCGCGTCACCGAATGCCCACATCCGCTCCAGATTATAGAAGCTGCGCACTTCGGGGCGGAAGAGGTGGACAATCACGTCACCCGCATCGATCAGCACCCAGTCGGCGGTCGGGAGTCCCTCGATCCGGGTCGTGCGGCCAAGCTCGCCCTTGATCTTCTCGGCGAGCTTCGATGCCATCGACGCAACCTGACGGGTCGAGCGGCCGCTCGCGATCACCATGTGATCGGCGATGCTGCTCTTGCCGGCGAGCGGGATCGAGATCGTGTCCACGGCCTGATCGTCATCGAGCGACGCCAGGACGAGTTGATGCAGCGCGTCGACCTCTTCGGGATCGGTCGCACGCAGAACGGGGGAAGATGAGGCCAAGACGGTTCCTATGTTGAGGGTGGGGACGATAATCGCGGCAGAAAACGCCGCTGCCAGGCGGGATCGGCCATGCGAAGCCGGGTCGCAGAAGTCGGGTCGGGGCGGAAGCGCAACAGCACGAGTGCCGGCAATCTCCACTTCGTCCAGTTCTTTGCCTGGCATGCGGGCCGGATGAAGCGCCGCAACCAACCCATCGCGGGGGCCGCGCGGGCAGCGCCATCATAGCCCGGACGCGCCACAACCGCAATCGGAACCTCACAGGCGATCCGGCGCCAGTCTCGCCACTGGTCGAACTGCGCGAGATTGTCAGCGCCCATCAGCCAGATGAAACGCTTATTGGGGTAAAGGCGGGTAAGGGCGCGGACGGTGTCGATAGTGTAGCGCGTGCCCAGTTTCAGCTCGATCGCACTGGCGCGGATCGGCGCGTGCCGCGCCATCGCCTGTGCAGACGCGAAGCGCGCGGCGAAGGGTGCCATGTCGCCGGATGTCTCCTTCAGGGGATTGCCCGGGGAAACCAGCCACCACACTTCGTCGAGCCCGAGTGCCGCGATCGCGGCGAGGCTGATCGCGCGGTGGCCGCTATGCGCCGGGTTGAAGGAGCCGCCGAGGATGCCGATGCGGGTCATTCCTCCGGACGCCAATTCTGCTTCGCATGATAGACGCGCAATATCTGTACGCCCGTCCTGGTCGGACGATAGAGCAGGACATAATCGGTGCCCCGCACACTCCATTTGCGCACGTTATCGGTGAGGATGGGACCAGCTTCGGGCCGTTCGGCGAGAAATCGTGCGGCGGCGATGGCCGCGCGCCCGACACGCGTCGCATATTCGCGATTCAGATCGATATAATAATCGTCGATCGCCGCGAGATCTTGCCTGGCTTCGATCGTCCATTGCGATCGCCTCATTCAGCGGCGGCCGCCAACTGCCTGCGTTGCTCGAACCAGTCTTCCATCTCTTCCTGACTGATCAGGTCACCTCTGTCGGCCGAATCGATTCCGGCCTGTACAAAGGCATGGAATCTGGCCTCTTCCTCGACATAGCGCTTGATCGCCTTTGCCACGAGCCAGGCACGGCTGCGCTCCCGGCTGGCAGCAAGGCTATCAAGAGATTGCAGAGTCGCCTCGTCAAGGCGGGCGGTAACGACGACGGTCTTGCTCATGCTTCAGATGTATACAAAAGATACATCGGTTGCAAGCGCCAGCCCTTGCGCGGTGGAGGAGCGTATCTCCGGCCGTGAAAATGGCCGCTCGAAATTAATCAGGGCCGGACCTGGCCGGTGCCGCGCACGATCCATTTATAGGTGGTGAGGCCCTCCAGCGCGACCGGGCCGCGGGCGTGAAGCCGGCCGGTGGCGATGCCGATCTCGGCGCCGAGGCCGAACTCACCGCCATCGGCGAACTGGGTCGAGGCGTTCCACAGCACGATCGCGCTGTCGACGCCCGCAAGGAAGCGTTCGGCCACGCTCTCATCGCCCGCGACGATCGCGTCGGTATGATGCGATCCGTGCGCGGCGATATGCGCCATCGCGCCTTCGACGCCGTCGACCATCGCAACCGAGGCGATCGCCTCCAGATATTCAGTGTCCCAATCAGCGGGACTGGCGGGCAGGACCGCCGGCACCAGTTCGCGCACCGCGGGGTCCCCGCGCACTTCGCAGCTCGTGGCGACCAGCGCGCCGACCAGCGCGCCGGCATGCGGATAGGTGCGATCGATCAGCAGCGTCTCCATCGCACCGCAGATACCGGTGCGGCGCATCTTGGCGTTGACGGTGATCGCCTCCGCCATGGTCGGATCAGCCGAGGCGTCGACATAGACATGGTTGATGCCGTCGAGATGGGCGAGCACCGGCACCCGCGCCTCAGCCTGGACGCGCGCGACCAGGCTCTTGCCGCCGCGCGGCACGACCAGATCGATCACGCCCTCCGCGCTGAGCATCGCGCCGACCGCCGCACGATCCGTCGTCGGCACGAGCTGAACCGCGTCACGCGGCAGGCCTTCCTGTTCAAGGCCCGCGACAAAGGCAGCGTGGATGGCGCGGTTGCTCTCGATCGCTTCCGACCCGCCGCGCAGGATGACGGCATTACCCGATTTGACGCAGAGCGCAGCGGCATCCGCGGTCACGTTCGGGCGGCTTTCATAGATGATGCCGATCACCCCGATCGGCACGCGGATCCGGCGCAGCACGAGCCCGTTGGGGCGGCGATTCTCATCGATCAGCTGGCCGACCGGATCGCGGAGCAGCGCCACCGTGGCGACGCCAGCCGCCATTGCCTCGATCCGTTTGGCATCGAGACGGAGCCGATCCAGCATCGCGCTGGACAAGCCGCTTGCTTCGGCGCGGGCCATATCCATGGCATTGGCGGCCATGATTTCGGGCGCGGCCTCGCGAATCGCCTCTGCTGCTGCTTCGAGCGCCCTGCTCTTGGCGGCGCTCGACATGCCGGCGACCAGTCGCGCCGCGGCGCGGGCGCGCTTGCCCAGATCGGCGATCAAACCTGCGGAATCGATTTCGACATCAGCCATGGCGCACCGCTACCACGCTCGCCGCCGCCTGCCAAAGCCCTATCGCCTTAGCGGCGTCCGGTGATAATCGGGCGCGATGAGCGGGGGAATCGAAGCAGCCGGCGATATCGCCACCGGAGCCCTGATCGGGCGTGCCTTCGAGCCGCACGCGGGGGAAGGCCATGGCGGCGCGGCGCATGGCCTGTGCCTCAATTGCGGCACCGCGCTGATCGGCGATTATTGCCATGCCTGTGGTCAGGCCGAGCATGTCCACCGGACGCTGAGCTCGATCCTGCATGACCTGCTCCACGGCGTCTTCCATTTCGAGGGCAAGGTCTGGCGGACCGTTCCGATGCTCGCCTTCCATCCGGGCGCGCTGACCCGCCGCTTCATTGCCGGCGAACGTGCGCGCTTCGTCTCACCGCTCGCCCTGTTCCTGTTCTCTGTCTTCCTGATGTTCGCGACGATCCACACCTTCAGCGGCGAGTTGGAGGCCCCCAATCGTACGGCCGCGAGCCCAAGCCGGATCGCTGAAGTTGACGAGCAGATCGCGGAGGCGACCGCGGAACTCAAACAGGCACAGGCAGAGCATGCACTCAAGCCGCCCGGCATCCCGGATGGGGATCTGATTGCCGCCAAAAGCGTCCTCCGATCGCTGCAGGTCGCGCGCGCTACCATGGCTACCGACAAGGACGGCAAGCGCGGAGGCACTTTCAAAGAGGTGAATACCGGGTGGCCGAGGCTCGACAAGGGCATTGAGAAGGCACGCGCGAATCCGGGCCTCGCCCTCTACAAGCTGCAATCGAGCGCCTATAAATTCTCCTGGGCGCTGATCCCGATCTCGGTGCCCTTCGTCGCCCTGATGTTCCTGTGGCGCCGCCGCTTCCATCTGTACGACCATGCCATCTTCGTCACCTATTCGCTGGCGTTCATGATGTTGTTCGTCGTTGCGCTCACCCTCGCCGGCAATATCGGCCTGTCGAGCGGCCTGATCGTCCTTGCCGCGCTGACAGTCCCGCCGGTGCACATGTTCGCGCAGCTGCGCGGCGCTTATTCGCTCCGCAAGCGCTCGGCGCTGTGGCGGACGATTGCGCTGATGATCTTCTCGTTCATCGCATTGAGCGCCTTTGCCGTCCTGCTGCTGGTCCTGGGCCTGATGGAATAGCGCGCGGCGCCTCAGCTACAGGGGTAACGCCTGTCCATGAGGCCGTAAAAGGCCGCCTTCACGCTCATCGTGCGCTTCGCGGGCGGGATCGCCTTGAACGCTGCCATCAACGTGTCCGGATCGACCTTCGCCTGGCCCTTGGGCGGCGGACAGCTCCGCGGCTTTCGGTGCGCGGCCTGGGCAGCGTCGAGCTCGGCGCGATAAGCTGTGGCCGCTGCCTTGATCTCGTCGCGGAGAAGGGTGAGATCGGGCGACACCATCGCCGCAAAGCCTTTCGCCTGAAGCGCGCTCGTCTTCGCGAGGAACTCGTTGACCGTCATCGCCTGGGCCGCCACCGGCGGCGCCAAGAGCGCCAGCGCCGCCGCTTTGATCATTCCCCGCATCGCCGCTCCCCTTTGAAACGTGGCGGCGAGCATGAAGGACAGGCCGGTGAACCGAAAATGAACTGAAATGGACCTGAGCGCCACTCCGGTGCTTCACCACCGCCAGTCGTGCGGTTATGCGGTTGAAAACGGGGGACTGGCAGCATTCCATGATTATCGGAATCGACCTTGGCACGACCAACAGCGCGGCAGCCGTCTGGAAAGACGGCGTCGCGACGCTGATTCCCAACCGGCTCGGCCAGACGCTGACGCCCTCGGCCGTCAGCATCGACGATGACGGCACCCTGCTCGTCGGGCTGGCCGCGCGCGACCGCCAGGCCAGCCATCCCCACGCAACCGCGACCGCCTTCAAACGCTATATGGGGACGAAGCGCACGACCAAATTGGGCGGGCGCAACTATAGCGCCGAGGAACTCTCGGCGCTCGTCCTGCGCAGCCTGAAGGAAGATGCGGAGGCCTTTCTCGGCGAGCCGGTGACCGAGGCCGTCATTACCGTGCCCGCCTATTTCAACGATCAGCAGCGCAAAGCGACTCACCGCGCCGGCGAAATCGCGGGCTTGCGCGTCGAGCGGCTGATCAACGAGCCGACCGCGGCCGCGCTTGCTTACGGCATCCACAATCTCGATCGCGAGGCGCGCTTCTTCGTGTTCGATCTGGGCGGCGGCACTTTCGACGTTTCGATCGTCGAGATTTTCGAGGGCATCATCGAAGTCCGCGCATCGACCGGCGACAACCAGCTCGGCGGCGAGGATTTCAACGAGTTGCTGATCGGCATGATGCGCGCGCACTTCGCCCACCCATGGGAGCCGTTCGAACGCGACGACGCGCTGTACCAGAAGATTCGCGAACAGGCCGAGAGGGCTCGTCGCGACATGACGACCGCGCCCTCAGCGACAATGCGGGTCGTCTGGAAGGACGAGCCTTACCCGTTCGAAGTCTCGACCGCCGAGTTCGAGGCCCAGGCAGCGCCGCTGATCGAGCGGCTGCGCGAGCCGGTGCTGCGCGCGCTTCGCGACAGCGACCTTCGCCCCGAAGCGCTCTCCGACATCATCCTGATCGGCGGCGCGACGCGAATGCCGGTCGTCCGCCGCGCGGTGGCGCGCATGTTCGGGCGCTTCCCGAATGCGACGGTCAATCCCGACGAGGCCGTCGCGCTCGGGGCAGCGGTACAGGCGGGTCTCAAGGCACGCGACGCCGCGTTGAAGGAAATCGTCGTCACTGATGTCTGCCCCTATTCGCTGGGGGTGAATGTCAGCCGCCAGCTTCCCGGCGGCGGTTACGAGACCGGGCTGTTCGCGCCGATCCTCGAACGCAACACCGTGATCCCGGCGAGCCGCGTCCACAGCTTCCAGACGCTGCAGGACAACCAGACCGAAGTGCTGTTCGGCATCTATCAGGGCGAAGCGCGGCTGGTGCGTGACAATGTCGCGATCGGCGAGACGCGGGTGAAGGTGCCGCGCGGCCCGGCCGGGCAACAGATCCAAGTGCGCTTTTCCTATGATGTCAGCGGGCTGCTCGAAGTCGATATCCTGGTCGAGAAATCGGGGCTGCGGACCAGCCTCGTCATCAACGACGACCAGATCGGCGACGAAGCGGCGATCGCTGAACGCCGCAGCACGCTGGCGGCGCTCAAGACGCATCCGCGTGAGGACGAACTCAACCGGGCCGCGCTGGCGCGGGGCGAGAAATGCTACGAGAATTTCCTCGGCGATGAACGGGCGATCATCGATCATCTGATTACCCAGTTCCAGATGGTGCTCGACAGCCAGGATCCCCGCGCGGTCGACCATGCGCGCAGGGATTTCCACGAAGCGCTCGACCGCATCGAGGGCGAGCGCTTCCTGTGAAGGGCCGACGGATTGGGCCGTGGACCGAGGTCGCCGTTTGAACATCTGGCAGATCCTCGGGATTCCGCATGGCAGCGATCGTGACGCGATCCGGCGTGCCTATGCGACGAAGCTGCGCGTCACCCATCCGGAAGACGACCCCGAAGGCTTCAAGCGGCTGCGGGCCGCCTATGAGGCGGCGCTGCGGCATCTCGAATATGAGTCCTGGCACGATATCGAGGATGACGAAGACGAGGGGCAGGACGAGGATGAGGGCGAGAGCGAAGAGGTAATTGCCGCGGCCAAGCCCATTGCCTGGGACGAGCCGCAATCGGGAACCCGGCCGGAGCCGGACGAGCCTGTCATCGCACCGGAACTCGACACCATGCGCGCCGCCCGCGAAGCTGAGCTCGACGCGCTGCGCGGCGCGATGGCCGCGCTCGAAAAGAGCTTGCGCGGGCCCTGGCGGCCTGATGATTCCGCGCTCGGCGCGCAGCTCGAGGCGATCCTGCGCTCGCCGGCTCTGGCCGAAATCCGGATCCGCACTGATGTCGAGCCCTGGCTCGCCGACCTGCTCGCCGCGACGATCCCGCATAGCGACGCAGTGCTGTTGCAGTCGATCCAGGCGTTCGGCTGGCTCGACGGCGATCGCAGGCGGGCCTTCAATCCCGCGATCGCGGCCGTGCTCGACCGGCTCGACGAATGGCGGCTGATCGAGAGCCTCAACAACCCGTACCATAGCCATCACGCGGCCTGGCGGTCCCTCACCCGCCCGCCCGGCCCTTGGTGGTCCTGGCGAATCGCCGCGTTCAAGCCAGGCATGATCACGGGTATCGAGATCTTGCTCGGGATCCGCGGTCAAGTCGCCCAGGGGCTACGCTTTTCCTATCGGAAAGAATCAGTCGAGCGCTGGCAGCGCTTCCTCGCCAAGCCAAGGCTGACGCTGGGCATATTGGCGCTGATGCCGTTGGCATTCCTGGGGTTGCTCGGCTTCAGTATGGTTGTCGCGGGCACCGGTATTGCCAATTCCGATGTCGTCATTGGCGGCATGTCGGCAATTGCCTTTGCGACGCCATCGGCTGCGCTGTTCCTGTTGGCGCGCTGGCAGCGGCGATGGCGCGAAGACCCCGACCATCCGCGCTGGCTGAGCGACTATTGGCTTGCCGGCTATTTCGCGCTCCCTTTCGTGGCGATAGCACTGCCGCCGCCCTGGCCCGCGCTCGTCGTGCTGCCCGCGATCGGAATCGCGATCTGGTCCTACATCGTCGTTCCGCCAGCTGAGCCGGGCTCGCTCAAGCTTGGTGCCGACGTGACTTTCTGTGCGGCGGCCTTTGGCCTCCTGCTGATCTTCTCGCCACCCGACCCTGCCGACCTGTTTGCGCTCGCGGTCATTGCCTGCCTCCTGGCTTATCTTAGATTCACCTCGTGGTCTGCGGTCGGGGCGATTTTGGGGCGGCTGTTCGGGCTGCGCCGCGAGTGGTTCATCTTCAGCGGAACCATCGCCGGATTGGTAGTCACTCTGATTGCCTTCCAGCTTCGAGCGGCATGGCATCCCGTGGCTCCAGCCTACCCGTTCGCCCTCGCCGTCGCAGCGTTGCTGCCGCTTATCGGCTCGCTTCCCCGGGGCGCCGAATGGCCGCTACGACCCATCGCTGGCATTGTGCTAGGGTTGGCGTTTCTGGTGGCGCTCAGCGCATCTACTCCGCCAGACCGGGTCGCCGGCCCCGAGATCGCGCCCGTTGCGACGACGCCATCCGATGAAGCCCGGACCGATCTAACAATGCAGGCGCTCGAACGGCGCCAACCGGGCTACACCGAGCTACGGCACGGCAATCCTGCGCTTTATGCCGATGTACGCGCGATCATGACACGCTTCGTCATGCACCAGATTACACGCCAAGATGCTGACCGCACAATCACTGGCCTGATCAATCATGCTTATTTGACCATGCTCCCTGTGGCGAGCAGCGACGCACTGGTAGAGGGCCTGCGCCTGCGCCTCGAACGCCTGCGCATACTGCGCCGCGCCGCGCCCGCGTCCTGCGCGTCGGGAGACGCGTGGAAAGACGGGACCGCGGTTTCCGAAGACTTGCGCAGCCGCGAGGAAATCGAGGTCTTCAAGTTGATATCGACCCCGCCCGACACAGACGCGCCCGGGGACGTCATCAGCAACGCCCAGGTTCTGGCACGCGCCGCCACTGCGGAACATGTCGATCAGCCAACGCTGATGGCCCGGCTGAACGGAAAAAAAGGCGTCGATATGGCGTGTTCGGCCCGGATCGCGATCACCCAGGCTCTGCTTGACAGCGACAATGTCGACGACATCGCGGCTACGCTCCGCGAAGAATATCGGCAGGCTCTTGCCCGAGGAACGGCCGGCTCAACCCAGGGAAAGGGTGGCGATCTCAGTCCGTGATCCCGGCCGGGGATCACGGACTGTGGCGTGGAGGTCAGGCGCCCTGCGGTGCCGGGCTGCCGAACGGCCCCTTGGGCCGCCGCGTCTTCGGGATCGAGGTGCCGCCGGCGGGTACCGCCGGACCGTTCGTATCATTGTCGACCCGGCCGATATCGTCGCCTGCGGCCAGACGCTTGATCTCCTCGCCGGTCAGCGTCTCATATTCGAGCAAAGCGCCGGCAATCAGATGAAGCTGATCGATATGCTTGGTCAGCACCTCGGTCGCGCGGGCGAGGCCGCCATCGACCAGCCTGCGGATCTCGCTATCGATCATCAGCGCCGTCTCGTTAGACATATTGTGCCGCTGAGTCTGCGAATAGCCGAGGAAGGTCTCGCCCTGCTGCTCTTCATATTGCAGCGGGCCGAGCTTGTCCGACATACCCCATTGCATGACCATCGCACGGGCGAGCTTGGTCGCCTGCTTGATGTCGCCAGAGGCGCCTGACGAAACCTTGTCATAGCCGAAGATCAGCTGCTCGGCGACGCGCCCGCCCATGACGGTCGCCAGATCCGCAAACATCTTGTCGCGGTGATAAGAGTAATTGTCGCGCTCCGGCATGCTCACGACCATGCCAAGGGCACCGCCGCGCGGGATGATCGTCGCCTTGTGGATCGGATCGGAAGCCGGCTCATGGACCCGCACCAGCGCGTGCCCGGCTTCGTGATAGGCGGTCATGCGCTTCTCGTCGTCGGTCATCACCAGGGAGCGCCATTCGGTGCCCATGATAACCCGGTCCTTGGCAATCTCGAACTGCGCCATCGCGACGAGACGCTTGCCGAGCCGGGCGGCCATCAGCGCCGCCTCGTTGACGAGATTGGCCAGATCGGCGCCCGACATCCCCGGCGTGCCGCGCGCAAGCGTGCGCGCATCGACATCGGGTGCGATCGGCACCTTCTTCATGTGAACCTGGAGGATTTTCACCCGGCCCTCGATATCGGGGAGGGGAACCGTGACTCGCCGGTCGAACCGGCCCGGCCGCAGCAAGGCAGGATCGAGCACGTCAGGGCGGTTGGTCGCGGCGATGATGATGATGCCTTCATTGGCCTCGAAGCCATCCATCTCGACCAGCAGCTGGTTGAGCGTCTGCTCGCGCTCGTCATTGCCATTGCCGAGGCCGGCGCCGCGATGGCGGCCGACCGCGTCGATTTCGTCGATGAAGACGATGCACGGCGCCGATTTCTTGGCCTGCTCGAACATGTCGCGCACGCGGCTCGCACCGACGCCGACGAACATCTCGACGAA
>Ga0105245_10002636_pt1 | contig 16139 bp, 12 predicted proteins | sample KBSM54metaG_FD_81523 | JGI IMG/M metagenome (GOLD analysis project Ga0105245, IMG submission 81523) | Miscanthus rhizosphere microbial communities from Kellogg Biological Station, Michigan, USA - KBS M5-4 metaG | ecosystem: Host-associated > Plants > Roots > Rhizosphere > Soil | place...
CGGGCCTCGCCCAGGACGGGGCATCCATCGTCGTCTGCAGTCGCAAGCAAGACCTGTGCGACAACGTGGCGAACGAGATCGCCGGCGAGACTGGGGCCACGACGCTCGGGCTCGCCTGCCACGTGGGCGACTGGGACGCGATTCCCGGATTCGTCGAAACGGTCGTCGGCCGCTTCGGACGCATCGACGTGCTCGTCAACAACGCGGCGATCACACCGACGCGTCTCACGGTCAGCGAGATCACGCGCGACGTGTGGCAGAAGATCTTCTCCGTCAACCTCGAGGGTCCACTTCGCATGGCCCAGTGCGTCGCGCCTGTCATGCGCGAACGAGGCGGCGGCAGCATCGTCAATGTTGCATCCATGGCTGCGTACTCGGGCGGTCCCGGCGTCTGCGCCTACGCCGCGTCGAAGGCCGCGCTCGTGAACCTCACGAAGAGCATGGCGCAGGAGTGGGTGTCGTGGGACATCCGGGTCAATGTGCTGTCACCCGGGCCGTTCCTCAGCGAGATGGTCGAGGGCGCGGAGCGGAACGCGCCCGGGTTCAAGGACATGATCGCCGCCGGCGACTTGATGCAGCGCATTGCCGATCCGTCGGAGATCGTTGGGCCGGTCCTGTATCTCGCGAGCGACGCGTCGTCCTTCGTCACCGGCGACGACATCTCGGTATCGGGAGGGATGCAGAAATGAATACTGCATCCAGATCCCGTGTCCGCGAAACTCATCAGCCCTCGTGCCCTCGTAGCTCAGGGGATAGAGCATCGGTTTCCTAACTTGCACGAGGGTCGTCCGCCAATAGACGGAGACGTCCGCTCGCGTCCTCCACCAGGTAGTTCTGACCGCTGAGATTCGACGTAAGTCGCCGTCGTTCGATCCGTTGGCCGTCACCTTGGCCGTCAACTCGCCTGCGTCAACCAAGCGTTAGACATCGGTTGAGGTTCCGGCTTGCGCCAGCCGAGCAGAGCTCCTCGAGCTCAGCCAATCGAACTGACTCTTGTCACGAAGTCGTCGAGGCGGCCTTTTCGTCGTCTGTGGCGCGGCGGACGATGATCCTGCACCACGCGCCGAGATAGATTCGTTCGCCGTCGTCGAGCTCTCGGCGTTCGTGCGGTGGAATCGGCGTCGTCGGCAGCGCGTCGCCGGCGGTGCCGACGAAGGTGCCGTTGGTCGAACCGAGATCCTCGATGAACCAGCGGTCGTGGTCGAGCGTAAGCTCGGCTTGGCGGTGCGAAACCGATCCGTCGGCCGAGCAGTCGATCTGCGGTGACACGTCGCGGCTCTTCGACGCCCGGCCGATCAGGGCTCGCGTACCCAGCAGCGGGATGACCGTTGGCGGGCCACTGGTCGCGCACGTGCCCGTTGCCTCTTGTGCGGCGAACCAATCGGGATCGATCCACACCTCTGCAACCCACTCCGCTGGTGTCGCCACGGCGGAGGCGGTGACCGGCGCCGCCGGAAGCTGCCCGGTCGTGAAGTCGTAGCCGCACGTCTCGCAGAACAGCGCATCGACGAGGTTCTCTTCACCGCAGTTCGGACAGAGCAGCGGCGCGGCCGACGGAGGTACCGATTTAAGGTCCAACGTCAACGACGACGCCGGCGTAGGAGCGGGCTTATGAGCGGCCGCCGGATCCGCGCCGGCGACGATGGGTGCGCCGCACACGTCGCAGAAGTCGTCGGTGCTCGAGTGGTGGCCGTTCGGGCATTGAGCCGCCATCACTTCACCCGCGTTGTCTTCGTGGAGCTGGTGTCGAGCGCCATCTCGTCCAGCTTGGACACGTCGCGCTTCAGGCGCACGGTTCCGGTCTCGGGATCATCGATGTTCACCACACGCTTCAGCTTGTTCGTTGCTTCATCGTTGCCGGTCTCGGCCGCAAGCTTCGCGGCCCGGCCCAGCTTCAGCGTCGCCGTCGCGTCGTCGCCGGCGGCCTTGGCCGCGAGCCCTTGTTGGATCGCGTCGGCGAGCTCGGCTTGCCCGGTGTAGTGCGCGACTGCCGGATTTATTCGCGTCGTGAGTGTTGAGTCGTCCGACCACGTCGCACGGACGAGTCCTTGCGCCACGATCTCGTCACCGACCATGAGCTGCACACGTGCCGCAAGCTGCTCCGCGCCGAGCGGCTTGGCCGGAACCCGGACGGCCACGTGATAGTCGCGTTGCTCGTCACCCCATGACCCGGTCGGGAAGTCGCGAATCAACGGCGATACCGGCGTGGCGCGATTTGTCAGGTCTTCGATGGTTGGCGCGACCTGACGGACGAACATCACCTCGGCGCCTTGTGGCGCCCAGCATCGCAGCCGCGCGTCGGCGACACCTCGGCCCATCGCCGTCTCCATCATCTGGCGGAAGTCGTCGGCCATCGCTGCGGGCTCGGCGATGATGTCGACCGACCCGAGCAGAGCGGAGGCGATTCCCCGCAGCTCTTCGACTTCCCAGTCGGCGCCGACGCCACGGCAGTCGCACTGGAACACTCCCGTCGCCGCGGCGATCGCGCTCTGAAGTTGCTCCGGCGTCTCGGTTTCGTCGCGGCCGTCGGTGAGCAAGATCGCGTGGCACTGGGCCGCTTCGACCGATCCGAAGACCGCGATCGCAGCCTGCAGCCAACTCCCGATCGCGGTACCGCCTTGCGTGTCGAGATGACGCACCGCCTCCTTGGCATCACCACGGCTCTGCTCGCTGGCGAGCACCATGCCGGACTGGTACGGGTAGACATGCCGCGCGGCCTGGTTGCCCGCGATCACGGCGAAGTACGTATCGTCGGTGATTGCGTCGACCGCGGCCGCAGCCGCTTCGCGTGCCGCGACGATCTTGGCGTGCGGCGACGCCATCGACCCCGACGTGTCGATCACGATGAGCTCCGCCGCCGCGCCCGATTGTCCCGCCGTCCCGGCATCGCTGCACTCGATCGACACGATCGCGTGTACATCTGTTGCGTCGGCGGCAAGGTATTCGTTCTCGAACACTTCGGCTTTCCAAGTGGCCATTACGTGCTCCTTGTCGCGGGTGCGACCTCTGGTTGGGACAGTGTCGCCGAGTCTGATTCGAAGACACGCGCGAGCGCGACGGTGACATTGTCATGACCGCCTTGCGCGTTGGCCCAGTCGACGAGCGCGCCGGCGGCCGCGAGCGGATCGTTGTGCGCGACCGTCAGCTGCTCGCGCGTCAGGTCGCCGAGCGCGGCCGCGTCGGAGCAGTAATTCCACAATCCGTCGCTGCACACGACCAGCCAGCCCGGCGCGTTCGTAATCATCGACGTGTACGACGGGTCTCCGCCCGGGCTGTCGATGCCCAGCCAACGCGTGATCGAATGCGCCCGAGGATCAGCCTCGGCGACCTCGCGCGCGACTCCCCCGGCGATCTCTCCGCTCGCCCACGAGTCGTCGACCGAGAGTTCGGTCGCCGTGCCGTCGTCGCCGAACCAGTAGGCGCGACTGTCGCCGATCCACGCGCTGGCAACAAGCGGTTCGTCGATCACGGCAGCAACGAACGTACATGACGGCGGATTTTCGACGTTGCCGATCTTCGCGGTCGCGCCGACCGCGGCCGCGGCATCCTGCGCGGCACGGGCGGCTGCGATGAACTGCGCGGACCAGTGCCTAGCTCGTGTGCCCAAGTCGGGCGGACCGGCGGGCGCGGCCTGCAAGACGTCGCGCGCGGCGGACGCGGCGGCGACGGCGGCAATGTCACTGTCGGTCGCGCTCGAGACGCCGTCGCACACCACGACGACAGTGCGGTGTTCGCCCACTCCGAGCGCCACGGCGTCTTCGTTCCGGGGGTGCTGCACACCGCGGTCGCAGACCGCGGCGACGTGCGGCGCCGGTTGTTCGCCATAGTGATCGCGCTCGCTCGGCGCGCGCAGGCCGCAGACCGTGCACCAACCGTCGGCGTCGATCTCGCCACCGCATCGACAGCGCTGCACCGGCGCGGTGATCGACGCGGTCGATTCGTCGGCCGCGGTCGGCCTGAGCCGTTGTGTGCCGAGCTCGGCGCCGGGTGCGGGCCCGGCGCCGCCGCCCACAGTGCCCGCGTCGAGCGTCTGCCCACACGCTTCACAGAACTCGTCGGCCTCGCCGACCAACTCGCCGCAGTGCGGGCAGGTTGTGCTCACACCAACGTCCGCGGTCGGACCTGGTTCGCGAAGTCGACCAACTTGACCCGCCCCGCACGATCTGGCGTCAGCACCGCGAGATCGCGATACGCATGCTCGGCGGCAGTTCGCAGCTCAGCCTCGGTGGCGTGCACGTCGGCGACGACGCGCACCATGGGCTGCTCGCCGTTTCGCTCGACCTCGGTGATAGCGGCCGTGAGGATCCCGACGAGCGCGACTTGGCGATCGCGAGGATCGATGGCGACGTTCTCAATGGTCGCGGCCGCCAGCGCGAGGTCGGCGAGACCGCGTCCGGGCGCGGACAGCAACTCCGCGCGCCGTCGGCGCGCCGCGATGTACGCGCCGCTCGTGGCAGGGACGAGGTCGAGGGCTGCGATCGCAGACGTCGTGTCGCCTCGTGTCTCGCGCGTTCGGGCCAAACCGAAGGCCGCCGGCGCGACATAATTCGCGTCGCTGGCGGCGCAGACCGCGTAGAGGTACTCGGACACCTCGGGGACGCCTCCGTGCTCGCACGCGAGTGCGAGCGCGAGCTTGGGCGCCAGCTCGCCGGGCACCTGGCCGAGCACGGTGTTGAACGAGGTTTCGGCCTCATCGGCGTTGCCCTGCGCGAGTGCGGACAAGCCGGTGAGCCAAACCGCGCGCCACTCCCACGGATTGGCGGTGAGCAGATCGTCGATCAGCCCGTCAGCCTCGGAGTACAAGGCGGCTTCGATTGCCGCCCGCGCCTTCGCCAGTTGCACCTCGACCGTTTGCTGCGGCGCCTGCTCGAGTACGCGGAGGCGTTGATCGGGTTCGCCGAGCGAGACACCGGCGAGCCACGTCGCGGCCGCATCGGCACGATCGATCCGCAAGAGCGGGAGGTCGGTCCACAAGAGCTCCGCGCCGGTCGCGGTCGGAGCGCCGAACAGCTCCGAGGGGCTCGAGTGCACGGCCGCCGGCTGACCGGAGTCGACGGCGACGACCTCGCGCAAAACGCCGATCAGCTGAGCGCGCAGCTCGTCGGCGGTTTGGAACCGGTCGTCCGGATTCGGCGCGGTCGCCTTCTCGAGCGCGCGGTAGAGCGAATCGTACCGCTGGAACATGGGCGTGTCCTCGACTGGTGGCAGCGTCGCGACGTACGTGCTCTGGTAGCCCCGGAACTCCATCGCGAGGACGGCGAGCGTGCGGCCGATGGTGAAGATGTCGCTTGCCACGGTCGGACCGACGTCGGCAACCTCGGGCGCTTGGAACCCCACGGTTCCGTAGATCGCACTTTGGGTGTCGTCGGCGCGCCGCACGCCACCCAGGTCGATGAGCTTCAACCGGTCGCCAGCCTGAATCACGTTGTCGGGCTTGAAGTCGCAGTAGATGAGGCCCTGCGAGTGGAGGTACGCGAACGCGGGGAGCATCTCCACGATGTACGCAATCGCCTGGTCTACCGGGAACGGCGAGTATTTGCCGTTGTTGGCCGCCATGCGGTCCTTGAGGATCTGCTTGAGCGACCGGCCGCCGACGTACTCCATCACGATGTAGCCCGCGCCGTCGCGGCTCGCGAAGTTGTAGATCTCGAGGATCAGCGGGTGCTGCACCTGTGCGAGGAATTGGCGCTCGCTGATCGCCGCTTCGAGCGCGTCCTTGTCGCCGGTGTTGAGCAAGCCCTTGAGCACCACGAAGCGCCCGGACACGTTGCGGTCGCGCGCAAGATAGATCCAGCCCAGGCCGCCGTGCGCGATCGCGCCGACGACTTCGTATTGACCGCCTACGAGATCGCCGGCCTTCAGCTTGGGTGTGAACGAGTACGGCTGCCGGCATTTCGGGCAGAATCCGTCTGCGCGGCCCGGCTTCCCTAGGCGCGACCTACCGACGGGCGAGCCGCACGCCGAGCACACGCGCTTGTCTTCGGGGACCTCCGGGTTTGCGAGAACCACCGACCGCGGATCCGGCACGGGCGCCGAGGGCACCGTCGTGATGCCCGCACCGAGATGCTCGGTGTGTGCCGTCGACGCGACGAGGCGGCGGGTGGGACGCGTCGTTCCACTGCGCGCCGAACCGATCGGCGTGCTCGACAACTTCTCGGAGATGCCCGTGGCGCGCCCACTCCTGGAGGTTCCCGAGCTGTCGGGTGCTCCGGTCGGCGAGACCGCGGACGCATGGGGATGCGCGGGTGTGCCGCAGATGTTGCAGTACCCGTCGTCGATCTCGCCCGTGCAGCCCGGTTCCTGGCAGTGGCCCTCGCTCACGATGGCTCCTTGCTCGCGATGACGCCACCCGCGTCCGGCTCGACGGCGACGTCGACACCGACCGCAACGCGGACAGCCCGTTGATACGCCGCGACGAGGCGGCGCGCCGCCGGAAGGTCGCACGGCGCGGTCCAGAGCACGTCGTGCGCCGCTCGGAATCGATCCTCCAGCGCCGCGTCCTCGGCCAGACCGTGCGCCGCGGCGCGATGACGATACGACCCGAGCAAGCCCCGGAGATCCTCGCGCTCTTGCAGCGGTGCACCGAAGCCGTCGCGCACTCCGGCCAGGGCGGCCGCGAACCGCCCCAGCTTCTCGGCGTACGCGGCGAGGTTGCGGCGTGCGATGTCCCGGTCGTGCTGGTCGCGCCCTGTCTCGGCGGCCGGAGGCTCGCCAAGAACCGTTATCGACGGCACGCCGAGCTGAGGCGCATCGGCGATCTTCTCCTGGCATCGGCGTGCGAGCGCATCCACAGCGGCAGTCTGGATCCCAAGGTCGTCGTATCGGCGCCGCAACTCGGCTTGTTGGAACGCGGCACCAGCGCGTCCGCTCGCCTCCTTGATGAGATCGCGTTCGGTGATCGCGACTTCGCGGTCGATGGCGTCGACGACCTCCGCGATGCGCTTTGGGTCCGATCCTGTAAGCACGGCATCCAGCTCGGCCGCGAGCTCCTCGATGCGCGTTATCGGCACGCCGAGCGCGGTGGCCTGAAGCCGGCAACGACGGATCGCGTCGCGGAGTGGTTCGATGCGCTGGGCCGCGCCGGAGCCGGCGACTGCGTCGTGCGCGAGGACCGCAAAAAGTCGGTCCTGCAGCGCGGCCGCGAGCGTGCAGGCCTCGGGCAGGGTGAACGCGGACGCCGCGCCGAGCGGGTCGCGGATCCGGCCCCAGATCAGCGTTGCGATCTGCGCGAGCTCGTTTTCGAGGACGCGCCCACTGTCCCACGTCGTTTCCAGCTCCCGCCGGCGCGCGTCGATGGAGTTCCACAACGACATCGCCAGGACGATGTCTTGGGTGTACGCGCCGGGATCTTGCGCGACCTGAGCGCACGCGTCGAGGTTGTCGAGCGCGACGCGTAGCGCCACGACCCAACGACCCAGTTGGTCGAGATACGTGAGCACGTCCTTGGCGGGTGCGGGCGCGGTCAAGGTTCCCGGGGCGTCGGGCGGAGGCCCCAAGACCGCGGTGTTCGTCACGACGCGCGCCCGTACTTCGCCGGCGGCGGCTGCGGCACCGCGCCCGGCGGCTTCAACCATTTCGCGTACCACGCCCGCCACGTGCCGTCGGCGCGAATGTCTTCGAGCACGCTGTTGACGAACCGCACGAAATCGGGATGCGTCTTGGCGATCCCCAAGCCGTACGGCTCGCTCGTGATCGGCGGACCAACGATCTTCGCGTACGGGTCTTGGCGAACGAAGCCGGCTAACACGGTGTCGTCGCCGGTCACGGCGTCGGCCGTGCCTTGCTGGAACAGCACCATGCAGTCGGAGATGTCGTCGACCGGAACCGGGATCACCTTCGGGTAGTTCTTCATGTTGTCGAAGTTGGTCGAGCCCTTGGCGACGCACATGCGCTCGCCGTTCAAGTCCTGGATGCCCCTCGCCTTGGAGTCAGAGCGCACGAGCACCTTCTGCCCGGCGTCGAAGTATTGCGACGAAAACGAGATCTGGCCCCAGCGGGTGCAGTTGATCGTCATGACATCGGCCACGATGTCGACCGAGCCGTCCATGAGAGCCGGGATGCGCTGCGCGTAGGTCAGCGCGCGGTACTCGACGCGGTTCGGGTCGCCGAAGATCTCCTGCGCGACTCGGCGGACCAGGTCGATGTCGAAGCCTTCGAGTTGACCCGAGAACGGATTGCGGAACCCGAACAGAAGCGTGTCGGCGGACACGCCCGCGACCAAGCGACCACGCTGCTGGATCTTCGCCATGAACGAACCGGACGGCATCTGACCGGGAGCGGGCCTCGGGCCGTCGGGCGCGAACGACGCGACGGGATTACCGCAATCCGGCGCCGGCGCCGCAGGCGTCGTCGTAGTGGCGGGCGCTTGCTCAGCCGGATGCAGTGCCGACTTGGCCGAGTCGCACGCGCTCAGCGCCACGATCAGCAGGACGGCGACTGCCGCAGTCGATCGTCGTCCCATTGCGTTCACCGGTACTCCTGGAGTCGTTGCGCAATGCCTCGCCGGGCGACGATCGCCGCCACCACGCCCGCCGCGAGCAGGAGCAGGCTCAGCATGAGCAGCGGGAATCGCGCGTGTGCGAGGGCGTCGGAGAGCTCAGTCGACTGTTGGGTCAAGGCGTGGCGCGAGCTCGTTTCGAAGGCACCGAACGCGGCGTTGGCGGCGCCGTTCCCCGTTGCCATCGCCACAGCCCGGTCGTACCTTCCGCCGTCGTCGGCGGCCCGCACTGCCGTGTGGCGCACCAGGTAGACATCGAACGAGCTCCGCGTGCGCGGGTCGACAACGTCGACGAGCGCACGGCGGGCGTCGGCCGCAACCGACTTGAATCGATCCTCGAACGGTTGGCCCGAACCGCGCGCGATCAGCGTGAGGCTCTCGGAGCTCTTCGCGTCGAAAGCGTCGATGCGAACCGTCGCGAGCGCGACGGTCTGTGTGTACGGACCCTCGCGCGCCTTGTCGTCGCGACCCCGCGACCAACCCATGACACCGATCGCGATCACGCCCGTGACCAACACCAACACTGTGGCGAACGCCACTGGCAGGTTGATCACACGATGGGTGCGGCGGAAGAGCCAGATCTGCGTCACGAGCAGACAGACAACGACCACGACAAGCAGCAGCAACACGCCGTCCTGCGCGTGTCCCACCGCGTTGGCCGAGGAGTCGACGCGCTTCCGTTCCGCGCTGACCAACGTCTCGAGCGGAGGCAGCGCGTCGTCCCGAAGCGACTTCGACGCCTGCCGGAGATACGCAGCGCCGATCGGGAACCCCTGACGGTTGTTGGCGCGGGCCGATTCGACGAGGCCCGTGTAGTTCGCCAGCACCTTGTTCACAGCTTGGAGCTCCGAGGCACTCGCGGCGTCGGCGTTCGACGCTTCGGCGAGGGTCGCGGCGGCCGAATTGATGCCGTCGACGTAAGCGGCGCGTGCGTCCGCGGGTTCGAGCCCCCCGACGAGGAACGCGTTCGTTGCGTTGGCGTCGGCCTTGACGAGGCTCGTACGAATCGTCTGGATGCGAACCAACTGGGCCGCGTGGGCCCGCTCCTGCCCGAGCGAGTTGTCGAGGTGATTGACGAGCAGGAAGCCCGCCGCGCCGAACACCAGGCACGCGGTCACCGAGACGGCGCCGAACAGTCGCAGGCGTCCCGGCGTGCCCGCGAACGCGTCGGCGATGAGCACCCGCGCCCGCGACTCGTGTTCTTGGCTAATTGGCGCCGTCTTCACCGTGTCCGTCTCCTGCTACGTCTCCGTCGGCGCCACTAGTTTGGTCGGATCCGGCGTGGCGTCGGTCAGATCGGCCGGGAGCAGCGCCCGCAGTTGCTCGACATCGGGTGCCGTGACGTCTCGCAATCGCCAAGCCTGGCGAACCACTGCCGACTCGAACATGGTCCGTACGAACCGCCCGTTGCCGAAGCCCTCGCCGCGCGGCGTCGCAGCAAGGATCTCACGTAGGCGCGCCACCGTATCGCTCGTCGGAACGAAGTCGGTCGCGCCCGCGAGGCGACAGAAGATCTCGACCAGCTGGTCGTCGGAGTAGTCGTCGAAGGTCAGCGTGAGCCGGAACCGGCTCTCGAGTCCCGGGTTCGACGTAATGAATTCGTGCATGGGGCCCGGGTAACCCGCGACGATCACCACCAACTCCTCGCGGTGGTCCTCCATCTCCTTGACAAGGGTGTCGATGGCTTCGCCGCCGAACTCGTCGTGCGCGAGCGCGTAGGCCTCGTCGATGAAGAGCGCGCCGCCGATCGCGGACGCAATGACTTCCGAGGTCTTGAGTGCCGTTTGGCCGAGGTAGCCGGCCACAAGCTCGGAACGATCGCACTCCACGAGATGGCCTTTGGCGAGCACGCCGATCGCGCGGTAGATGCCGGCAACGAGCCGCGCGACGGTGGTCTTGCCGGTACCGGGGTTGCCCACGAACACGAGATGGCGAGTCATGTCGGGAACCTTCAGGCCCGCAGCAACGCGTAATCCTTGAATGCGCAGCACTTGGGTTTGGTGCCGTATGTCGGTCTTCACCAAGTCGAGCCCGACCAACTCGTCGAGCTCCGCCAAGAGCTCTTCGAGCGTCTTCGGGGGAGGCACGGGTGTGGCCGCCGGCCCTTCGGGCGCGGTTGCTCCGGCCGCGCTCAGGGGGTTGCCCGGCGCGTCGAACGTTGGTCGGTCCGGTGCCGGCGCCGCGAACAAGCCGGGAGAGGGGATGTGCGTTCCGCTCGCGAGCAGCTGCACGTTGCCCAACACCGTCGCGGTGGCGATCGCCGAAATCGTCAGCTCACCCAGCGAAGCTGCGGCGATGGCGAGCTCCGCGAGCGCGCGCGCATACCGGGTCGCGGCTTCCGCGTCCTTCGCGACCAGGCGAAGGAGCGTTGGCGTCGGCGCGGCAGTGAACTGCTTTCCGGCCTGCACGGCGTCGTCGAAGCGAGCGGGGCGACTATCGAACGCGTCGGCCCACGCGGTCGCGGCGGCAGGCGAGTTGCGACTCACGACCGCGGCGACTGCGGCCGCCTCCTCTTGTACGGTCGGCGTGGGCTCGGAGGACGCGACGAGCAACGCTCTTAGTGCGGCTGCAAGATCGTCGGGAGCGACCACGTTCCTTCCGCTCATCGCATCTCGGGATCGAGGGCGAGCGCGCCCGAGCCGAACTTGTCCGCGAGGAAGCGGCCGTGGGCGATGAGCGCGTCGGCGTCGGCACGACAGGCGGCGTCGAAGAAGTCGTCCATCTTCGTGGCGAGAAGGTCGAGCTGGTCGCACAGCACCGACAGCGACGTCTTGCCGCCCGAGACTGCGCGCCGGTCCGCAAAGTCGCGCGGCAGACGCAGGTAGGCCATCACGGCTTCGGGGAGATAGCTGGTCGCCGTCCGTACCACCGCGTGCGCGTCTGCGCTCCCGCTTCCGAGCTGATCGAGGCGCGGGATCGTTTGGCGCACGATCGTCGCGATGCGAAGGATGCGCGCCTCGACGATCGGCGGGACCTTTGCCTCCGTGTCGGCAATGAACGCATCGAGCGCGGCCAGAATCTCCGCGTCGGTGTCGGGCGCCGCCGGTGCCTCCTTGTGCCGTCGCCAGAAGGCGATCATGCGGTCGGCGAGTCCCCGAGCTTCAAGGGATCATGTTCGGCGGCGGCCCCGCTCACCTCGGCAGCGCGGACACGCTTGAGGTACTCCTGAGACTTGTCGATCTCGGTCTGCAACGAGGTGATCGTCTGACTCATCGCGCTTAGCGCTTCCACCTTGAACGTGTCGATCGCATCCATCGATTGGTAGATGTTCGCGAACGCCGCGCGCAACGCGTCGATGCCGATCGTCGCCGACGCGGCCTGCTTCTGGATGTCGACGCTCTGTGTCGCGAGCAGCTTCGACGTCGACTCGATCAGGTTCGACGTCGTCGTGTTCAACGCTGTGATCTGGTCGAGCACCAGCTTCTGATTTGCGAGTGCCTGGGCGACGATCACTGCCGTCCGCAGCGCGGCGATTGTCGTCGTGGTGGCACGGTCGACGCCCTTGATCAACTCGAGGTTGTTCTTGCGCACGAGGTCGATCGCGAGGTAGCCCTGAATCGAGACGGCCATCTGCGTCAGCAGGTCTTGGTGTTTCTGACGGACGTAAAAGAGGACGTCGTCGCGCAAAGCCTTCGCCTTCTCGGCGTCAGTGGCGTCGAGTGTCGAGATCTTGGCCTCGAGGCTCGCGTCGAGGTGTTGCGCAATGTAGATGTACTGCGCGAGCCGCTGCATCGTGTCCCACAGGTGGAGCTTCTCCTGCTCGAGCGCGGCGTTGTCCTTGCGCAGCTCGTCCTGCCCGTCGTACAGGGCCTTGAGAATCGCGTCGAGGTGCTTCTGCGCGCTCTCGTACTTGCGGAAGTAGTCGGCGATTTTGTCGCCGAACGGGATCAGGCCGAGCAGCTTCTTGACACCGGTGGCCTCGCTCGGGTCGAGGTCCTCGATGGTGCGCCGGAGATCGAGCAGCGTCGTCGCCACCTTGCCGCTCTCGCTCATCGGACCGCGCTGCATCGCGCGCACTGGCGACTGCAGCAATCGGTTCGAGGTGTCGGCGGCGGCGCGGATGTCGTCGTCGCCCATCGCGCGCACGTCACCGGCCTTGGCGGTGAAGTCAGGCGAGTGCACATCGAGCGCGAGGATCGAATCGACGTATTCGTCGACCTTGGCGTCGAGGGCCGGCAGAGTGGCCGGGTCGACGGGCACCATGCCGCCCGCCTTCTCGGTAGCGACCGCGGCGACGGGCGCCGGCGGGGTCAACGCGAGATCGGACGTGGCCGGCGGACTCAGGCCGGGCTCGGTGGCACTCATCTTGTCTCCTGGTCCTCAGCATCGCCCGCGGCCCGCCCATCGGGGCCCGCCGGGACGCCGTCAGCGTACCGCCGGGTCTGTTGCGGTTGTCCGCTGCCAATCGGTCGCGTATTGCTCGAAGACGGCGCGCAAGCTCGCGCCCACACGCACGTAGTCGTCGGCAAGCAGGTTGGCCAGCGACACGCGGACTGACCACGCGGTGTCGGCAAATCCACCGCCGTTGAGGAGCACCACACTGTGGTCCGCCGCGAGGCGGAACACGGGGTCGACCGGCTCGTACTCGGCGGCGAGCCAGTCGGCGAACTCCCGTCCGTAGCGGCGCCGAGCCCAGCTCATGAGGTCGATCTCCGCGTAGTACCCGGCACGCAGCGGATCGGCGGGCAACTCGAGTCCCATGCCCGTATAGAGGTTGGCCAGGCGCCGATTTACAATCGCACGCGTACGCATCTTGTACGACTGGTCGGTGTCGACGAGCGAGAACACCGCGAAGAGCGTCATCTGCACCTGCTGTGGGAGTGACAGTCCGGCGGTGTGATTCAGCGCGACCTGTCGACTATCCGCAACCATCCGGTCGATGAACGGGATGTCAGCCGTGTTAGTGCTGATCGACTCGTACCGACGATCGAGCTCTTCGAGCTCCGCGGGTGACATGGCGCGCAGCCGGCCGTCGATGACGTTGTTCTCGTGAATCGCGATCACACCAAGACGCCAGCCGGTCGCGCCGAAGTACTTCGAGAAGGAGTACACCGCGATCGTGTTCGAGGGAACCACGTCCATGAGCGACAAGAAATCCGGGACGAAGGTTCCGTAGACGTCGTCGGTGACGACGATGAGACCAGGGTTACGCTCCTTAATCACGGTCGCGATCCGTGACAGCGTCGCGGGCGCGAGCATCACCGACGGAGGGTTGGAAGGATTCACCACGAACACGGCGCGCACCGCAGGGTCGCCGAGCTTGTCGATCTCGGAATCGGGGAACTGCCACGTCGGATCATCGTTCTGGTCGACAGCACACGCACGCAACGTGAGGACGTCCAGCCCGTAACGCTCGAGGCGCGGCAGTTCGAGATACGGCGTGAACTCCGGAACCATCAACGCGATGCGATCGCCGGGACGCAGGAGCAAGTTGTTGGCCAGCGAATCGAAGATGTAACAGATCGCCGCCGTGCCCCCTTCGACCGCGAAGAGATTCCAGATGCCATCCGGCGGTTCGCCCTGACACAGCTCGTCGGCGAGGTACTCGCGCAAGATCCGCTCCGCGTGCACGCAGATCCGATCGGGTCCTGGGTAGTGGTCGCCGATGATGCCGTCGGCCAGCTCGTACACGAACTCATCGGCGTCGAAGCCGATGGAAACGCCGTATCGGAGCGTCTGACGGAGCAGGTTGGCGCCCGGCGCGGTTGCGTGCGCCTGGACAAAACGCCCGAAGCGCTCAGCGATGCCATGGCGTTTCGACATGCCGCCGAAGTCGGGCTCCTGCCAGGCGCGCTCGGACTCGCTCAACGCGAACTCGCCGAGCAAGAAGAACGCAGCGCGCGGAGTGGTCGCGATCCAATTGGGATTCCCGCGACCCGCATCGAGCATTGTCGTGCCCGACCGGTGGGCCGACTCCGCCGCGATCTCCAACAGCCGGGCCTTCAATTCGAACGGACTGAGCTGTCCGAATTCCCGCTCTTCGGCGCGTGAGAGACGCGAGTTCGTATCTTCGTCCGGGTCGCGTCCTTGGAGCGACATCGCCCGAACGGTAGCCCGGTGAATACCGGTGCAGACCAGAACGAGAGGGCGCGGGGAGCTCGATGAAATTTCAGCCGTCGGCTTGTACCGCCGCTCGCAGATGGGCTGGGGCGGATCACAAACCGTGGGGCTGGGCATATCGGCCCGAGCCGGGCTCGGTCTCACGCCAACTTTCTTGGCGCGTTTACGGCCGGCGGCGCGCTATTCGGGGGCATGAGGAACACACCGTCTGAACGAGCACCGCCCCCCGCGGCCCTTGGTCAGAGCATGCGGGCCAAGAACCTGCCGGAGCGAGCAAGCGCGGCGTTCGCGTGGCCGTACTTGGCCGTCAACGCGTCACGTCAACGCGCGACACTGCAGATCAGCCCTCGTAGCTCAGGGGATAGAGCATCGGTTTCCTAAACCGTGTGTCGCAGGTTCGAATCCTGCCGAGGGCGCTCGGGACCTGGTTGATAGGAGACTTGCCCGCGCGGGAGGTATTGGGATGAGCGATGCGGCAAGCCCGCCGCCGAAGCACCCGCCGCCCTGGTTCGTGCACACCGCATGGCGCGTTCATCGCGCGCTCTACCGGCTCAGCGGCGGCCGATTCCTCTGGACCACCTCGAACAAACGCGGCTGGGGTTCGCTGCGCCTCACGACCGTCGGGCGGAAGTCCGGGCAAGAGCGCAGTGTCATCATCGGCTACCTCGAAGACGGCCCCAACCTGGTCGCGCTCGCGATGAACGGCTGGGACGAGGGCCGTCCCGCGTGGTGGCTCAACCTCGAGGCGCAGCCCGATGCCGTGATTCGGTTGGCGAACGAGCAACCGCGCCCGGTGCACGCACGGCTTTCGGCGGGCGATGAGCGCGATCGGCTGTGGCGGCGCTGGGTCGCAGTCGATCCCAGGATCGACGCGTTTGCGGGCGGGCGGTCGACCCAGACGCCCGTGATCGTCCTTGAACCGCACGATCAGACCACTTGACACCGTTCGGCTAGGTCATCGCGGTTGCCGCAGGAGCTGGTTGAGCCGGGCGGCTTGGCGCGTCTGATGGTCGCGCTCGGCGAGGTTCGGTGCGTTGCGAGCTGCGTCCGCATAGAGGCGGGCCGCGAGCTCGAGATCGCCGTTCTTCTCGTGGAGATACGCCGCGACGGCTTCGCGTCGCGGGACGTGTTCGTCGACCGCGGCCAGCGCCGCCAACCCGGCGCGCCCGCCATCGGCTTCGCCGACTGCGACTGCACGGTTGAGCCGGACGATCGGCGTGTCGGCGAACCGGAGCAGTTCGTCGTACCACTCCACGATCTGCACCCAGTCGGTCTCGTCGACACTCGGCGCGTCCGCATGGAGCGCCGCGATCGCCGCCTGCGCCTGGTACTCGCCGAGGTCGTCACGCGCGAGCGCAGCTTGTGCGATCTCGATTCCCTCGGCAATGAGCTCGGTGTCCCAAACGCTTCGGTCCTGATCGGCGAGCGGCACGATGCTTCCGTCCGGCCGAGTGCGGCTGCGGCGGCGCGCATGGTGCAGCAACATCAACGCCAGCAATCCGTCGACTTCGGGGTTGTCCGTCAAAGCCGCGAGTTGCCGGGTCAGTCGGATCGCCTCGGCCGCGAGGTCGACGTCGCCCGA
>Ga0105245_10002638_pt1 | contig 16134 bp, 9 predicted proteins | sample KBSM54metaG_FD_81523 | JGI IMG/M metagenome (GOLD analysis project Ga0105245, IMG submission 81523) | Miscanthus rhizosphere microbial communities from Kellogg Biological Station, Michigan, USA - KBS M5-4 metaG | ecosystem: Host-associated > Plants > Roots > Rhizosphere > Soil | place: Michigan...
GATGCCGCCGGCGACGATGGCGATGACGACGACGACGATCTTCGCGATCGTCGCGTAGAGCGTCGCCATCGAGAGACGCTTCAACGGATCGATAGCCATGCCGCGCACGACGAGATACCAGTGACCGAGCGTCATGGCGAGACTCACGCTGCCGAGGAGTCCGATGCTCGCGAGCGCGCCGGCGATCGACCACGCGATGTGCGGCGGCTTGATCGCCGCGTCATACGACGCGATGCTCGCGACGAGGTACGCGATGCCGAGGAGCGCGACGGAGAAGCGAAAGATGAAGCGCTTCGGATAACGCAGCACGGCGAAGACGAGCGCGGTGAGCGCGACGACGACGGCGTCGGCGATCGCGAGATCGTTGCGATGTGCGATGACGTGCGCCGCCGCGGCGAGCAGCGCGAGCGTCGCGCCGATGATGAAGACGAGTCGATAGAATTTCACGCCGGCATTGCGGCGGCCGACGAGCGGAAGAAAGAGGATGAATCCGGCGGCGAGGTCGATGAGAAAAAGCGCGAGCAGCACTATTCGACCGCTTCGCTCGCGCGCAGCAGGCGGAAGCCGCGGCTGCGGAGATTCGGGATTTCGTCGTTGAGCACGCGCACGGTGACGTCGTACATGTGGCCGATGCCGATCGCCATGCCGTGCTCCTGCGCCGCGTCGGCGAGCTGCGCGAGCTGCTGACGAACGGCCGCTTCGCGCTGCACGTCGTCGAGAAACACATTGCGGCCGCCGGTCGGAATCTTCATCTCGCGCGCGATGCGCTCCGCGACCGAGCCGGGTCCGGTGCGCGAGTCGATGAAGTACATCCCCTTCGGCAGTGCGCCGAGAACGGAGGTCATGACGCGAGCGTCGCGCGTGGCACGCGATCCCATGTGATTGTTGACACCGGCCGCGTACGGAACGGCGGCGATGTCTTCGCGCGTCGTGCGCGCGATCTCTTCGTTCGACATCGACGTCGTCACCGCGTTCTCACCGGGTGAGTTGCGCGGATCGAGCGGCTCCATCGGCAGATGGCAGAGGACTTCGAAGCCGTTGTGATGCAGCGTCTCCGCGAATGCGTGCGCGCGGGCGGCGTTCGGCAGGACGGAGAAGTTGAGATTCGGATCGATCCTCATCGCGGAGGTGAGCGGCTGATTGTCGAAGCCGACGTCGTCGAGGATGAGGACGATGTCGCCGCGATGAGGTTTCCTGTGGAGGACAGGCGCCTCGCCTGTCTGCTTCGGTTGCGAGATCACTCTGGCTTGGACAGGCGGGGGCGCCTGTCCTCCACTCGACTTCGGCAGTGAGTCGCGAATGAATCGGAACGCGAGGAAGAGGACGAAGCCGGCGATCGGAATCAGCATCAGCAGCGCGACGCTGTTGAACGACGACCGCCTCCGCCCCACCCGACCGGCCACGAAAGAAGCTTACGCCTTGCCGCTGAAGAGCGCGAGCGCCTTGTTGAGAATCAGGTCTTCCTTGCTCTCGCTCGACGCCTTCGGCGCGTTCGGATCGCGCAGTGCCTGCGCGGTCAGATCGACGATCACGTCCGGACGCACGCCGCCGTCTTTGATCGGCTTCAGGTCCGGCTGCGTGTAGTGCGCGACCGTCATGAAGACGCCGCCGCCGCTCGGCAGCGTGATGAAACGCTGCACGACCGACTTGCCGTACGTCGTGACGCCGACGACTTTGCCGCGATTGTTGCCGTGAATCGCCGCCGCGAAAATCTCGGCGCCGGATGCGGTCGATGCATCGGTGAGCACTTCGACGTCGCCGTCGAAGTCGGTGTTGCGGTCGGCCTGCCACCGCTTCGACTCGATCTTGCGTCCGTCGAGCGCGGTGATCAATCCGCTCGTCAGCAATTCGTCCGCCGACGCGATCGCCTGCTCGACGTCGCCGGCGGCGTTCCCGCGAAGGTCGACGATCAGCTTGCGCGTGCCGCTCTTGTGCACCGCTTCGAGCGCGGCCTTGAACTGCGCGGCGGTGTCTTTCTCGAAGTACGGGATCTTGATGTAGGCGACGTTGCCGATCTGCTTCGACTCCATCGCGACCGGATGAAACGAATCGTGCTGCAGCGTGAACTCGTCGCGCTTGGTCTGTCCGCCGCGAAGCACCTGCAGCTTCACCGGCTTGTTTGTCGCGAGCGCGCTGCGCGCCTGCCACACGGCGAGTTTCTGCGTTGCACTGCCGTCGATCTTCTCGATGAAGTCGCCGCGCTCGATGCCGGCTTTCGCCGCGGGCGAGCCCGGGATAGCCGCGATGACGAACGCGTAGCCGAAGCGCTTCGTGACGACGAGGCCCGTGCCGTTGTCGTCGCTTTCGACGAATCCCTTGTACGCGTTCATCTGCGACGGAGGCACGTAGTAGCTGAACTCGTCGATCGCGTCGGTCACGCCGGAGAAGGCGCCGTCGAGCAGTTGATCGGGTCCCACCGCCTCCACGTAGTTGCTCCGCACCAAATCAAACACCTCGGTGAAGATGCTGAGGTAGCGATAAACGTTGTTCTTCTGCGACGACGCCGTCTGGCCGAACAACGCGCCGCCGAGGAGCATGAGGAGCAGCGCGATGGAGAGGGAAAGGAATGCGATTTTCTTTTTCGTCATGTCAGCGCAACCATTTTTGCGGATCTTCAGGGCGATTGTCCTGCCGAATCTCGAAATACAGGTAACCAGGCGGTGACTCTTCGCTCTCGCCGACCCCTGCAATCGGCTGGCCCGCCGCGACTCGCTCGCCGGGCGCGACGCCGGGCGACTTGAGGTTCCCATACAGTGAAAAGACGCGATGACCGTGATCGAGCACGATCAGATTTCCATATCCCTTGAACCACTGCGAAAAAAGAACTGTTCCATCGAAGACGGATCGCACCGGCGCACCGGCCCCGGCAGCGATCTTGACACCATTGTTTGTCGTAAACGTGTTGAACTTGGGATTGCGCTGGCGGCCGAAGCGCTCGATGATCTTTCCTTCGACCGGCCACGGGAGCGCTCCCTGCACCGTGCGGACATCGATCGCGCCACCCGCGCCCGCTGATTGCTGCTTCGACAGCGCCTCGATTAGTCGCTCGAGCCGCTTCGCTTTCTCTTCGAGATCCGCGAGCTGCTTCTCCGATCCCGACTCTTCGCGCTGCAAGGACGCGAGCACGCGCTGCTTCTGCGCGTGCGCGGACGCGACGGCGCGCTGTCGTTCTTCGACGACGCGGCGCATCTCCTCGAGCCGTTTCTGCCGATCGGACAACTCGGCACGCCGCGTCGCCAGTTGCGCATGCGTCGATTGAAAGCGCGAGACGGTGTGCGCGTCGCGCGTGACGAGAAAGCTCAGCATCGACATCGCCTCGAGCGGATCGCCGTGCTGATCGATCGAAAGAAACATGCGCACGTAACTGAGGCCGCCCATTCGGTAGATCGCGGCGAGTCGCTTCGACAGGACTTGCTTCTGCTGCGCAATGCGCGGCTCGAGCGACGTGATCTGCTCTTCGATCGTTTTGCGCTCATCGTCGAGGCGCGTTTGCATTTCGACGGCGAGCGCCAACTCGCGCGTGCGGATGCTCAGCTCGAGATCGACGGTCTCCAACTCCTGCTGCGCCGACTGCGCCTGCCGATGAACGTCGTCGAGCCGCGCGCGGAGTTTGGTGATCTCGTCGCGGATGCGATCGAGATCGGCGTTGCGGGCGGGTTGGGAGTGGGCGGTGGTGAGGATGAGAGTGAGCAGAGCGCAGAGCGCAGTGCGCAGAAGAACGCGTCTACTGCGCACTGCGCACTGCCCGCTGCGCACTACTTCGTCGCCTCCAGCGCTTGCTTCGCCGCCTGCTGCTGCGCCTCTTTCTTCGACGATCCTTCACCGCGCGCGACGAGGCTTCCCACTTTCACTTCGACGATGAACATCTTCTCGTGATCGGGACCGACTTCGCCGATCACGTTGTACTCCGGCAGCGAGAAGCCGCGGCCCTGCGCGAGCTCCTGCAACGCGGTCTTGTAGTCGTGGAAGAGAAGATCGTCTTCATTGATCGCGCGGATGTCGGATGCGAAGCATCTTTCGATCAGACTGCGCACCGGATCGATGCCGCCGTCGAGATACACCGCGGCGATCAGCGCTTCGAACAGATTCGCAAGCAGCGAGTCCTTTTTTCGTCCGCCGGTCTTCTCCTCGCCGACGCCGAGGCGAATGACGTCGCCCATGTCGAAGTCGCGCGCTTTCGCGGCGAGGCTCGTCGCGCTGACGAGATAGGCCTTCATCTTCGAGAGCGCCCCTTCGTCGAGTGAAGGGAACTCGCGGAACAGGCGATCGCCGATGACGAAACCGAGGACGGAGTCGCCGAGAAACTCGAAGGTTTCGTTGTGGCGGACCTCGTCGTTCTTCGCCTCGTGGGAGTACGACTTGTGAGTGAGCGCGCGCTCGAGCAGATCGCGATTCGTGAACGTGTATCCGATCCGCTCTTCGAACTCGGGCACAGTGATCATCCCTTCGCCGCCAGCTTTCGAAGCGCCGGATCCTTCGGGTATTTCTGCAATCCCTGATACGCCCAGTACAGCGAGCCGCGATCGTCGCCGATCGCGCGTAGCGTCTCGACGATGGCGACGTACATCGGCGGATCGGGCGCGACCTCCGCCATGTGGAAGATCAGCTTCGTCGCTTCGTCCGTGCGTCCTTCGCTCGACAACAGCACGACGAGCGATGAATACGGATCGGGCTCGGTGGGATAGAACGCGATCTCCTGCCGGAACTCGCGCTCCGCCTCGTCGTTGCGGCCGAGGCGCGCGAGAACGTCGCCGCGATAGAAGTGGAGATTCGGCACGCGCGGATTCTTCTTCGTCGCGACGCGCTGCTCCGCGTCGTCGAGATAGCGCAATGCGGATTGCAAATCGCCGCGCTGCTTCTCGATCAAACCGAGCGTCACCAGGCCGTAGATGGCCTGATGATCGCTCTTCAGCGTCTGCTCCGCTTCCTGTTTCGCGCGCGCGTAGTCCTTCCGCGCGAGCCAGATGCGCGCGAGGATGTCGTGCGCCTGCGCGGCGTCGTACTTCGCGGCGAGCTCGGCATGCTGCTGCGCCTGATCGAAGTTGCCGGTGAGCACGGACAGGTTCGCCACAGCGATCAAGAGCGAAATCGAGTTCGGCGCTTGCTTGAGTCCTTCTTTCGCCGCAGCGATGGCTTCGTCATCGCGCCCGAGTTTCTCGAGAATCTTCGACTTGAGATCCCACAGATCGAGGATGCGCGCGTTGTCGCGCAGCAGCTTGTTCGTCAGCTCGAGCGCCTGCTCCTCTTTGTCGTTGCGGTAATACGTGAACGCCGTGCGAATCTGATTGAAGACCTCGATCGTCGTCTTCGGATCGGGCAGTTGTTCGTCCGATCCGGTGGCGACGGTTGATCCGACGTAGCCGAGTGCCGCGAGCTTGGCCGCTTCTTCGGGGTCGATCGCCGACGGCGCGCTGGCCTGTTTCACGAACGGCTCGATGGCCGACCGCATCGCGACGTAGGTGCGGCGATTCTCGTTGATGATGTTCTTCTTCTCACCGGGATCGGCGGCCACGTCGTAAAGCTCGGGGATCGGGGCGCGAATGTACTGATGTTGACCATCGATGAGCGAGTGCAGGTCACTCCATCCGAAGTGAAAGCGCGCGTAATACGACTCCGAGTAGACGTTTCGAGAGGGCGCGTCGCCGCCGAGCATCGTCAGCAGTGATTGTCCGGCGCCGTGAGCGCTCGCGAGGTGCGTCGCCGTCTGCTCGATGATCGTCGGGAACACATCCGCGAGCGCGACGGGCGCCTTTGCGCTTTCTCCCGCGTGCGCCGACTTCGGCAGCTTCACGATCAGCGGAACTTGCAGCGCCTCGCGGTAGACAAAGATGCCGTGCTCCTCTTCGCCGTGATCGTTGAGTCCTTCGCCGTGGTCGGAGAGGAAGACGATGAGCGCGTTGTCGTAGAGGTCGCGCTGTTTCAAGTACGCGATGAAGTCGCCGACGATGTCATCGGCGTACGCGATCTCGCCGTCGTAATGATTCGAGTAGCGGCTGAGAAACGGTTCGGGCGGCGTGTACGGCGTGTGCGGCTCGTAGAGATGAAGAAAGAAGAAGAACGGACCGTGCTGCTGGTCGATCCAACTCTTCGCGATGCGTGCGGTGTCTCGCCCGTCGCGCTGCACGCGGCCGATAACCGCCGACGCGCCGATCGGCTCGACGTCGTCATCGTAGAAGCTGAAGCCGCGCGAGATCTCCGTCTCATGCCGCAGCACGAACGCGGAGATTGCCGCGCCCGTCGCGTAGCCGTTCTTCGCGAGAAGTGATGCGAGCGTCGGAACGCTCGCGTTGAGTTTGAATCCGACGTTGTCGCGAAGGCCGTGATCGGCGGGCAGCGCGCCGGTGAGGATCGTCGCGTGCGACGGAAGCGTCAGCGGCGTGTGGCTGTAGGCGCGCTCGAAGAGGATCCCGTCTTTTCGCAGCGCGTCGATGTTCGGCGTCGCGACGCCGCTGTATCCGTACGCCGGCAGGTGATCGGAGCGCAGCGTGTCGACCGAGATCAGGATAACCGGCGTCTTGTTCGACGGCGTCACGCCGCGATGACATCCGAGCAGGAACGCAAAGACGAGAAATCCAATGGAAGACAGGCGCCTCGCCTGTCTGGACAGGCGAGGGCGCCTGTCCTCCACTGGAAAACCGCACAGAGTCTTCATCTCAGCTCGGACAACGCCTTCCTTGCCGCCGCGATGTCGGAAGCGTAGCGCGCCCGCGGCGCCGTCGTCACGAACTGCTGCAACGCCTTCCGCGCTTCCGCGCGATGACCGCTGCGCCCTTCGACGAGTCCGATGTTGAACAACGCATCGTATTGTCGCGGATCGACGGCGACGGCGCGATTCCAATACTCGACCGCGTGCGGAAAGTCACCCGCGCGCGCGGCCACGACGCCCATCGTGTTCAACGCCAGCGGCAGCCGCGCATTCAGCTCGAGCGCGCGGGAGAGAAACGACTGCGCGGCGCGGATGTCGTCCTTGCGCAAGGCGACGATGCCGAGGTTTTGCAGCGCCGGCGCGTTGTTGGGGTCCGAGCCGAGGACGCGATTGAACGCCGCTTCGGCGTTGGCAACGTCGCCGTCGTCGGCGAGCGCGACGCCGATTGCGTTCAGCACGTCGGGATCATTGCTGTTGCGCAGCGGCTGCAGCACGGCGATCGCTTTTTTCGCCTCGCCTGTTTCGCTGTAAAGGAGCGCGAGTTTCACGCGATCATCGGCGTTCGTTCCCGCGGCGTCCGTCTTCACGACGCTTTCGAGCTGCTGGATCGCTTCGGGAACGCGATCGTTTGCTTCCAGCATGAACGCGTACGTCTCGCGTCCGACGGCCATGTCCGGACGCGCGTCGACGAGCTCGCGTGCGAGCTGGAGCGCGCGATCGAGCTGATGCCGCTCGAATGCGTCGATGGCCTGATGCATCTTCGCGTCGAGCGACACGAGGTTCTTCGGATCGTCGGCGGCGGTGTAGGTTTTTTTCGCGCCGGCGCTGCCGGAGATGTAACCGAGGCTGCGGAGCTTCGCGACGGTGTCGGGATCGACGGTGCGCGATGTCGGCGCGACGATCATCGGCGCGAGCAGACGTCGCGCTTCTTCGACGTCACGGCGGCGATCGTCGCGGAGGTTCTTCACTTCGCCCGGATCGCGCGGCAGGTCGTACAGCTCCGCGATCGGAAGGTCGATGTATTTCAGATCGCGATGAATGATTCCGGTGAGCGGTGCCCATCCGCGATTGAGTGACGCGGAAAGCGATTCGAAGTACGAGTCCGTTGACGACGCCGGCCGCAGCAAAGACACGCCGGGGAGTTGCGTCGCCGCGTGCGCGCCGGTCGCTTCGAGAATCGTCGGTACGATGTCGACGTGACGCGCAGGCGCATTCTCGTCGCGATGCGCGACTCCGCCGCCCGCGACGATCAGCGGGATCTTCAGCGTCGACTCGTACGCGAAGAGACCGTGCGTCAGCTCGCCGTGATCGCCGAGCGCCTCGCCATGATCGCCCGTCACGATCACGAGCGCGTCGGGATCGGCGGCGAGCAGCGGCGCGAGCTGCGATTGCAGTTCGCTGTCGACGTACGCGACCTCGCCGAGGTACTCGTTGCCGCGGTACTGCGAGGCGAACGGCTCGGGCGGCGCGTACGGCGCGTGCGGATCGTACAGATGAATCCACGCGAAACGCTTCTTCCCTTCGTTGCTGCGCCACCAGCGCGTCGCAGCGTCGAGCACCGCGGATGCACGGCGCTCCTGCACGACGAAGTCGATCGTCGCTTCGCCTTTGCCGTAGTTGTCGTCATAAAGATCGAAGCCCTGCGCGAGACCGAAACGGCGATCGAGCGGAAACGCGCCGATGAACGCCGCCGTCGCGTAGCCGCTCTGATGCAGCATCGCCGCAATCGTGGTGTGCTTCGCATCGAGCACGAATCCGGAGTTCTCGCGCACACCGTGCTGGAACGGATAGAGGCCGGTGAGGATGTTCGTGTGCGACGGCAGCGTGATGACGTTGTGCGCGTGCGCGTTGCGAAAGACGATGCCGCGCGCCGCAAGCGAGTCGAGGAACGGCGTCTTGACGCGCGTGTTGCCGGCGAAGCCGAGGGAGTCGGCGCGAAGGGTGTCGATGGTGATGAGGATGACGTCGCGCGGCGCGGCTTTGACAGCCGTTCGCGTCGCGCTCTCGCGATGGCACGCGGCCAGCGCGACGACGATCGACAGCAGCGCAGCGGAGCGTTTCGACATCGTGATCAGTGTGCCACGCTGAGACGGCGCGGCAGCTCGCGGAGTTCCGCGTCGCTGGGAAAGCGTCGCTGCCCTTCGCTCGTCCAGTAGTGCGCGCCGCGGACGTCGCCGATCGCCTGGAGCGTTTCCGCCGCGACGACGTACGAATGCGGTTCGGGCGCGGCGGCGATCAGGTCGTAGATGACTTTCGTCGCCTCTTCGAGCCGGTGCTCGGCGAAGAGGAGGAAGACGAGCGACGCGTACGCCGCCTGCGACTTCGGGAAGTCGCGAACCTCGGCGCGCATCTCGCGCTCCGCCTCTTCGTTGCGGCCGAGGCGTGCGAGAACGTCGCCGCGGCCGAGGTGGAGATTCTGCTGAATCGGCGGATTGCGCTTGGCAACGCGTTCGAGCGCGCGATCGTAGTCGGCAAGAGCGGACTTCAAGTCGCCGCGATTCGCCGCGAGCGACGCGAGAATCATCAGCGCGTTCGTCGGATCGGCCGACGCGTCCGCGGCGAGACGCGCCTCCTGCTCGGCGCGCGTCGCGTCATTCTTCTTCAGCGCGATGCGCGCGAGGATCTCGTGCGCTTCGCCCGGCTCGATCTTCGCCGCGATCTCCGCATGTTGTTGCGCTTCGTCGAGATGGCCGAGTGCGAGCGCGGCGTTCGCGACGTCGTAGAGCAACGCGACGGACGCCGGCACGTGGCGCAAGCCTTCCTTCGCGGTCTCCAACGTTTCCGCCGTCCGCCCGAGCTTGTTGAGGATCTTGCACTTCAAGTCCCACAGATCGGTAATCTGCGCGTTCTCGCGCAGAAGGCGGTCGGTGATCTCGAGCGCCTCCGGATATTTTTCCGCGCCGTACGCATCGAACGCTCGCTTGATGTCGTGCATCGCGGCGGTCATCGTCTTCGGATCGGCGAGCGGACCCGATGCCGCGGCGGTCGAGCCGACGTATCCGAGGGCGGCGAGCTTCGCGGCTTCTTCGCGATCGATGTGGGCCGGCGCGGCGGCGTCCTTGATCAGCGGCGCGATGGCATCGCGCAGTCGCGCGAACGTGCGGCGATTCGATTCGACGAGATTCGTCTTCTCCGCCGGATCGCGCGCGAGATCGTAGAGCTCGGGCTGCGGCGCGCGAATGTAGTGATCGTCGCCGTCGATCAGCGAATGCAGATCGCTCCAGCCGAAGTGAAAGCGCGCGTAGTAGCTCTCCGCGTAAAGCGGGCGTGCACTCGGCTTCAGCAATGAGTGCGCGGCGTTCGTACTCGCGCCAGTCACTTCGAGAATCGTCGGGAAGATGTCCGTTATCGACACTGGCGTGCTCACTGTCTCGCCGCGCCGTTTCGATGCCGGCAGCTTCACGAGCAGCGGAACCTGCAGCGCCTCGCGATAGAGGAACATGCCGTGCTCCTCTTCGCCGTGATCATCGAGTCCCTCGCCGTGATCGGAGAGAAAGATGATCAGCGCATCGTCGTACACGCCCTGCTGTTTCAAGTCGGCGATGAAGTTGCCGACGAGCGCATCGGCGTACGCGATCTCGCCGTCGTAGTGATTCGCGTAACGGCTCAGATACGGCTCGGGCGGCGCGTACGGAGTGTGCGGCTCGTACAGATGCAAAAACGCGAAGAACGGCTTCGATTTGTTTGCGTCGAGCCAGCGCTCGAGCGCCTTCAACGTCAAGCCACCGTCGCGCTGCATCCGCGCCAGCGATTTCTGATCGTTCAGCGCCTCGGTCTCGTCATCGAAGAAGTCGAAGCCGCGCGCGATTCCCGTCTCGCGCCGCAACACAAACGCCGACACCGCCGCTCCCGTCGCGTATCCGTTTTTCTTCAGGACTTCTGCGGCTGTCGGCACCGATGCCGGCAATCGAAATCCGATGTTGTCGCGAACCGTGTGATCGGCCGGCAGCATGCCCGTGAGGATCGACGCATGCGCCGGCAGCGTGAGCGGCACCGGGCTGTACGCGCGGCTGAAGAGAATAGCGTCTTTGCGTAGCGCGTCGATGTTCGGCGTGGCGACGCCGTTGTAGCCGTACGCCGGCAAGTGATCGGAGCGCAGCGTGTCGACGCTGATGAGGATGACGGGCGAACGCGTTGCCGGAACCGATTCGCGATGGCACGCGAGCGCCGCGAGCAGCGCGAGCATTGTCATTCCGAGCCGCAAAGACGGCGAGGAATCCCCTGACGAGAGCGACGAGCGCACATGCGATGGGGATCCCTCGCGCTCTGCGGCGCTCGGGATGACAAGATCGCGCACGCGCGCTTACTTCTTCGGCAGCGAGTCGAGCATCTGCTTCGAGTCGTGCGCTTCCGGCGAATCGGGCGCGAGCGCGAGCACCTGTTGAAAGTCCGTTCGCGCCTCGGCGTTCTTCTTCAACTGCACCTCGGCGAGTCCGCGGTAATAGAAACCTTCCGCGCGCTTCGGATCGAGATCGATCGCCTTCGTGAAGTACACCGCGGCGTCGGCGGGATTCTTCTTGTTGAGAAAGAGAATGCCGACGTTCACGTACACGGTCGGATCGCTCACGGCGCCGGCAGGGAGTTTGTCGAGGATCGCTTTCGCTTCATCGAGCTGGTTGTTTTCGAGATAGAGATTGGCGAGAAGCAGAGAGCGTCCGAGTTGCCCGGCATCGGGCGTCGTGAACGGATCGGTGCGATTGAGCGCTTCGAGAATCGTGATCGATTTCTTGATCTCGCCGGCGCGGTAATACGCCTGCGCCTGGAGTTGCTGCACCTGATTGCGCACGGTCTGCAGATCGGGCGTATCGCCGGGAATCTGCGGCAGCGCTTTCTCGAGATCGGCGGCCGCGCGCACGGCGTTGCTCTTGATCTCCTCGGCCGTCGCTTGATGAGACGATCCATCGCTTGCCGGGACGACATCACCGAGATTGAACTTGAGCAGCGTCTGCGCCTCGGTGATCGCGTCGATGGCTTCCTTCGGCACTTTCGGACTGCTCGTCGCCACGACGGCTGTTGATGCGGCTTGCTGCTTTTCCTCGGGCACGAGCTGCGCCTGGAGCGGCGGCACACGCTGTCCTGCGGAGATGGAAACGCTGCGGCGGCTCGTCTCGTAGCCGGGCGCGCTGATGTCGACGTTCCATGCTCCGGACGTCAGACCGAGCGCGCTCCATCGTCCCTTGCCATCCGTCTTCGTCACGATCGGCGCCGTGGAACCAGTCGGAAGGCCGAGGGTGACGGTGGCGCCTGCGATCGGCTGTCCCGTCGCTTTGTCGGTCACGACACCCTGCAATCGTTCGGTCCCTCGCACCTGCGCGAGCGCGGCGATCGACACGAACAAAGACAGCAGAACGATGAACGATTTACGCATGAATCCTCCGTGGTCAGACATGCGCGGAAGATATCAAAAAAAGAAGGGCGGCCTTGCGGCCGCCCTTCGATGACCCGATGTGGTCGAGCTTAGAACGTGAAACGTGCGCCGAGCCGGAAAACGCGCGGCGACTGGATCTCGGTGATGCGATTCGGAGTGAGCTGCAGGCGGCGAACGTCGCGCTGCAGGACCGTGTTCTGGTTCAGGATGTTGAACGCGTCGATGGAAAGCGTGAGGCCGGCGCGCGAAATGCGAATGTCCTTCGCCAGACGAAGGTCGAGCTCCGTCAGGTTTTTGTGGCGGAACGTGTCGGTGTCGTCCTCGGCGAGAACGTACTTGAATCCTTCACCGCCGGCATTGACACGGTAGACATACGGAATCGGATATCCCTGACGGCCAGTGAGATTGAAGCCGAGGCTCGTCTCGATGACCGGCACCTGATAAACGCCCGTCAGGTTGTATGCCCACTTCGAGTTGATGTAGACGCCACCTTTGGCGCCGCTGCCGGAGCCTGAGCCCTGCAGAACGGCGGTACCGTCGCAAGAGGTGCAGCCGGTCACCCAACCGGGAGTCGCGCCGTTGCCCGCGGCAACACCGCGGTTGAGCGTCGGATCGATGATGCCTGCGGCGCCGACGTGCTGCTTCCAGTCCTGCAGCGTCAGGTTGCCACGCATCATCCATCGATTCGACATGCGTTTCGTGGCGGTGAACTCGACACCTTGATACGTCTGGTTGTAATCAGGACGGTTTGTGGTGACGTAGTACGTCGGCGCAGCAATTCCTGGAGCGAGGACGTAATACGAGAGCAGCGTGCTGCTCTTTCCGCCCGGGACGAAGGCGACCTTCGTGCAGGCGCCCGAGACGCCGGTGCAATCGAGAGCCGCGGTCACCGTCTTGAGCACATAGTCGGAGGGCTTGTAGAAGTCACCCTTGCCCTGCGTCTTCTCAGCCGCGTTCCAGAAGAAGTCGTCGAGCTTGCGGTACGTTCCGTTGATGCCGACGGAGAAGTCGCTCAGAATCTCGCGCTCGAATCCGAGGATCAACTCGTCCGTGTGCGGCGGTTTCATGTTGCTGTCCCACCGGAAGAGCTGGTTCGGAACCGTGAGCTTGGCGGGATCGACGCCGACGCCGAATTGGAAGTCGGTGAGCTCGCCCGGATCAGCGATGTGATTCGCGTTCTTATCGTTGAAGTAATAGTAGAGATACTGGTACGCACCGGGCGATACGCCGTAGACGAGCCTTCCGCCCATCTGATCGACGTAGCGGCTGTAGTCCGCGCGAAGAAGCGTCTTCTTGTCGGTACCGAGCGTGTAGGTGAGGCCGACGCGCGGCGAAATGCTGTCCCACTTCAGACCGGTGACGGCATTCCAGGAAATCGCTGGATAAGCGGCGCCCAGAAGCGGGTTCGCTTTGATGCTTCCCGCAGCGACCGAGCCCTTCTGCAGGTCGTAACGCAGACCGCCCTGCAGAGTGAGATTGCCCATCATGACGGTGTCGCCGATGTAGGCGTCATTCGTCTTCACGCTGTACGTGAAATCGCTCGGACGGAACAGGTAAACCCCGCCGGTGCCGTCGCCAAAGTCGACCGTGTACTGATCGCCCGGCCAAACGCTGATCGAACGAACGTCGGCTTTGCGATAACCGAAGCCGAACTTGAGCTCATGCGTCATGCTTCCCATGGTGAGAAACGCCGAGCTGTCGAGGCGGTACTGCGTCTGCGGGCGGATCGTGTCGTAGCTGAGGTACGAGCGATGGAACGCGCCGTCGGTACCGAGGTATGACGGAAGCGTGTCCAATCCACACGCGAGATCTTTGCAACCCTTGCCATTGTCGGCAATGAGGCGGAATCCGCCCTGGACCTTTGAATACAGTCCAGTGAAGTACAGATTCGAATTCACGATCTGCGTGTCTTCGATCTTCCACAACGTCGGCTTGAGAAGCGAGCCGCTGCTGCCGTTGTAGTCATCGGACTGGTTCCACGACGTCTCCGGGAAACGCGTCGGACCGACGTTGCGGCCGAGCTTGATCTTGTTTCCGTACGAGTCGGAGAAGCTCAAGCTGTTCGACGCAGTCGGCTGCGCGTTGAGTTTGAAGTTCTCGTTCTCGAGCTTCGTCTTGTCGAGGAAGCGCGATCCCGAGCTGAGCACGGTCGCGGTGAGCAGGTTGATCTGCTGATCCGAATACGCGCCCCAAATCCACAGCTTGTCTTTGATGATCGGACCGCCGACTTCGAGACCGTAGTCGTCGATGCCGTCGATCTGGTTGACGAACTTCAGATAGCTCGCCGCCTCGGACGGAATCTTCGGATCCGACTGGAGACTGTTGTCGGTCTTGAAGTAGCGCGCCGAACCTTTGATGTCGTTCGTTCCGCGCTTGGTGACCATGTTGAGCTGCACGCCCGGCGTCTGAATGCGCGGGTCCGTGCCGCCCGTCGTGATCTGCATTTCTTCGAACGAGTCGAAGTCGTAGTACGTCGGCGTCGAGCCGAGTGCACCGACGTCGGTGATGTTCACGCCGTCGACGTTCCACGTCGACTGCGAGCCGACCGTGCCTTTGCCGACGTAGTTCGACTGCTGGCCGGACTCGTTGCCGCCGACGTTGATGCGGTCAATGAGCACGCCGGGAGTCTGCTGGAGAATGACCCACGGATCGCGGCCCGTCGGAACTTTCTCGAGCTCGACCTTGGAAACGGTCGCGCCGGTGCCCGCTTTGCGGACGTCCAGAAGCGGCGCTTCAGCCGTGACGGTGATCGACTCCGCTGCCGCCGGATTGAGCGTCATCGTGACGTCGGCGTTGCGGCCGAGGTTCACGCCGATGCCCTGGCGCGTCGAGATTCCGAATCCCGCAAGCTCCGCCTTCAGCGCGTATGTGCCAGGCGAGAGATTGAGGAAGCGGAATGCGCCAGTGCTGTCCGTGACGAATGTCTGCGGAGCTCCGACGCCTGTGAGTGTGACGGTGACGCCGGGAAGCATCGATCCGTCTTTCGCCTGGGTGTGGCCGAAGATGTTTCCTGATTGAACTTGCGCGTTTGCACTGACGGCTAACAGCGAAACGAGCATGACGGCAGTGATGGCCGCCAAAAACCTAAGGGGTGGGCACCGTTTCATATCGGCTCCTTTCGGTTTTGGATCTCAAAAAAACGACAGTCCGAAGCGTTACAAGCAGATCAGCGGCCGAAAGCCGCAAATCGTACAAGGTGTTTATTCGCGGAGATTTACGTCAGAAGTGGCCACGGTCGCGTGTCTCGCGAATCCAATTCGTCGTTGGATGACGTTCCGTAAGTTGAATCCGCTCATGTGCTGCAGGCGGCCGGTATCGTAGCACCAAATTGCGGATGTCAACAAAAAGCAAACGATTGGGAGCCCAAGCAATTTTGCAAGCGCGAAAATGACAAACGCCGCGAATCGCTTCGCGGCGTTTGAAGGCCTGCCTTCCGGCTGCCTACGAGGTTAGCTGTCGGATTCGGACTGGAAGCCCTAGAGGCTTGTGGCCTCATTCACCCCGGATGGTGGCAAGCCATCGCTCAATCGGTTCCCCCGCTCCTCGGCGCCGAGGATTAGGCTGGCAAGCCGCCGTGACTTACGACGGCGCCGCTAGTGTAAGACGCGAGCAGTCGTTGTCAAGCAACTTCAGCAGCGCATTTCATCTCGCACCGCGCGACAGGTACATTGTCCGCAGCGTGAAGCGAGTCCTCGGCACTCTCATCATTCTTCTTTTCGCGACGGGCGCACTCGCACTCGATCCGTCGCGCGCGCTCACGCAGGCACGCTTGTCCGTCTGGACGAGCGACTCCGGCCTGCCGCAGAACACGATCGAGACGATCGTGCAAACGCGCGACGGCTATCTCTGGATCGGAACGGAAGAAGGACTCGTGCGCTTCGACGGCGCGCGCTTCGTGATCATCGACCGCCAGTCGGCGCCGGCGCTGCGAAGCTCGTTCGTGTCGTCGCTCTTCGAAGCGCCCGACGGAACACTTTGGATCGGCACGTATGGCGGCGGATTGGCGCGCATGCGCAACGGAGCGATCGAAGCGTTTCACTCCGACCTCCTCGGCGCCGATCGCATTCGCAAAATGTACGCGGTACGCGACGGAAGTCTGTACGCCGCCACCGCGGGCGGC
>Ga0105245_10002643_pt1 | contig 16125 bp, 12 predicted proteins | sample KBSM54metaG_FD_81523 | JGI IMG/M metagenome (GOLD analysis project Ga0105245, IMG submission 81523) | Miscanthus rhizosphere microbial communities from Kellogg Biological Station, Michigan, USA - KBS M5-4 metaG | ecosystem: Host-associated > Plants > Roots > Rhizosphere > Soil | place...
ATTTTTCAAGGTTGCTACATTGAGAATGTCGCCTTCAATCCCAGTCTCTCGCCGCTGCAGACTGCCGTAGTGCAATTGATCGCGGCCGGCCAAACTTACTCTGGGATTTCCGCGGTGACGCTGGTAGAGGTGCAGGGCTCAAAGATCAGCCAGCGAGCGGTCACGGAGACGGTACTCGCAGCTCTAGCTCCCCAGGTCAAGCTTCAGGTCGTTCTGGCAAGAGGCTGAGTCCGCCGTCAAGGTAGGTGGTGAGAACTGCGACGTCCCGAGCCTCCCTTGGCGAGGAAAAGCCCAAAGCGAAGTCGTTATTTAGGGCTCCTTAAGCTTCTTCAGCGCCGCCTCGTAAGCCACTCTTCGATTGCTCAGGTTCGGCGGAATATTCTGCAAAACGAGATTCCAGCTTGCAATGGCGCTTTTCTTATCTTCCATCGCAGTGTAGCCACGAGCCATTCCCAAAGAAGTCCAGAATGTGTCGCTTGTGTTGTGCTGTTGGTTAAAGGTGAAGACTTCCATTGCCTTCGAGTTTCGTTTTGCCGGAGCAGCCCCATGCCGTAGGCGTAGATCGAATAGGCATCGGCGCTCGCCAGATGTAATGCTTTCTCCATCACAGCATCAGCATCGGATTCACGTCCCATCGCCACCAAGACCGCAGCCTTCGTGGATAAAGTCGAGAAGTCTTCGTGACCGATGGTTGCACCGCGGAAGGGAGCGTTGATTGCTTTCTCCGCCCAAACCAACGCTTCGTCAAGATTAAGTTTATTGTCCGCACAAAATTGCGCCGCGTTCTGCCAGTTTTGGTAGTTAAACCCCGGCCATGACTGCAGTTCCTGCCGCATCTTGGCGACATAGAGTTCGTTGACGTTTGGAACTTCGATTTTGAATGGAATCCGCTTCTTCTCCCACTGTAAATAGGCCACAGCGGAAGCGGGTAGGCGGTCATCGAACCCGTAAGTCAGGAATTCTGTAAAGGGTGCGTCCTGCGGCGTGATCGGCACGCGCAGGGCGTCGTCTTTGGCATCGTACTGGAAGCTTCCCCAACCCAGATTCTTCGAGAAAATCCAGAACCAAGGCCCGGTCTTTTCCACATCAAGAAACAGCGCATACGTGCCAGCTGGAAGGTTCTTGCCTTCGACCAAAACATCGTTCGAGAAAGTGATGGCGGTGCTCTCGTTCGCCCCAGCACGCCAAGGCGCTCCCTTGGTCGGTCCGAACCCCTCGTCAAAGAAACCGTAATGCACTAACTCGCCCCAGATGTGTCCCGTCCGATCGCTCCCCGGCGGATTGTGCACTTTGGGACTGTGATATTTGATGGAAATCTTGACAGGACCTATCCACTGGGAAACTTCTGCTTGTTCGTTGTCCCCGTTGGGAGGTATCGATAGCTCCGACGTTTCTTGACCAGAAGCTATTCCCAGAAAGATGAGAAAAAATACACAAAGCAGACCGACGGCGAGCGCGTTCTTCATCGTGGCCTCATGTTCGGCATAGGCGAAATATATTCACAGAGCTTTGACTTTAGACTTTCCTCAAATCGAACGGTTAGCTTGCGAACATAATCGGGTATGCCGAATTTGAATTGAGAGCGGCTGCCCAGCCACAGTTCTGGAAAGGAGATGTTTGGTGAGAAATCGCCATTTTACCAACTACTTCTGGTGGTACCCAATTACACTACCCCCAGTGCCCCGCTTCCTTGACCAAAGCGAATCAGGACACGCTCTCCATCACAGGCACAGAGGCGGCATCGGCGGTTGTCAGGAATGCCTTTCGATCCTCCATCAAACCGTGTGAAACGGTAGGGGCACGGAAGGTTTGGAATTGAACCAGGTCTTTCGTGAACAGCAGATCGAGAGTCCAGTCCAGCGCGACCCGTAGTTTCTTTTCGAACCGGGGCAGTTTGCTAAGATAAATCGTGCGCCACATCCACCACGCCAGAAAACCAGAGAAGTTTACCCCGAAGATGTTGGCGACCCCGGTCCGACGCCCGATTGCTGCCAGTTGACCAATCGTGCAAAACGAGAATGCTTTGAGATTCCCACCACGCACACTCGCAATCAGATTCTTGGCGAGAGTCTTGCCTTCGCGCAAGGCGTGTTGCGCTGTTGGCGGGTGATATTGACCGGTTTTCCCGTCTGGCACCAGGGCGCAATCCCCGAGCGCCCAAACACCTGGCCAACCCGGCACGCGCAGCATTTCATCCACCTTCAACCTGCCGCGCTCTTTGACACAAGAGAGCGATTCCAGCACGGGATTCGGAGATGTACCGGCAGTCCAGATGAGGGCCTTGCTCGCTATCGTTTCACCATTGCTCAGTTCGACGTGGCCGTCAGTAACGGCTGTGACACGAGTGTTCACACGAATGTGCACGCCTCGCTCGGCGAGTTTTGTTTCCGCGTAGCGGCCTAACTTCTCGCCGAGTTCCGGCAGAATTACTTTCCCAGGATGAACCAGCACCACTCGAAGCATGTCTTCGTTCAATGTGGGATAGAAACGCACCGCTTCGCGGACGAAATCGTTAATGCCCGCGATCGTTTCCACGCCGGCGAATCCTCCTCCGGCTGCGACGAATGTCAACAACGGGCGGCGCAGCTCAGCGGAGCATTCAGTGGCGGCTTCTTCAAGATGGGCGATCAAACGATTGCGAAGGTGAATCGCGTCGCCCAGCGACTTCATCGTAAATGCTCGTTGCTCGAGTCCGGGAAGCTTAAAGAAATTCGTTACCGATCCAAGGCCGATCACAAGATGATCGTACGGTAACTCGTGATGATGATGATTGAATCCATGAGAGACCTGCACGATTTTGTTTTCGAGGTCGATACTCTCCACTTCGCCGGCAAAAAAGTTTACGCGTTTCAGAAGTTTTCTAACCGGATTCACAATGTTTGAGAGATCGAGGTCGCTGGCCGCAACCTCATGCAACATGGGGGTGAACAGAAAAAAATTGTCGCGGTTCACGAGCGTAATTTCGACATTCGGATCGCGAGCTAGCGTGTCATCCAGGTGGATCGCCGCGTGCAGCCCAGCAAAGCCGCCGCCGAGTATCACAATCCGTGTTTTCATCCCTGCTGTCACAGAATCCTCCGCGCAACTAGCGTCTGCAACTAAAACTCCGCCACTTCGCAGAACACTTTGATCGATCCGTTTGGACTCACAAGTTTCTTGAACAGTTCGGGATAGTTCTCCAATCCGCGAACAGGATCCGTCAGCAGTCGTTTGAGCCAACCCGGATATTCGGCCTCGGCCTGGGCCATGTCGCGGACACCTATCTCGAAATACTCACGATTCGCGTTGACCGTCCCAACCATGACTTTGTTGCCCAGAACAAAGTCGAGGTTGATGCGATCAGCAGGGACCTGAACCATCCGGTCACCACCGGTCACGCTAGAGAGCACCAACACGCCATTCTTTCCGAGTGCTTGCATGCCTTCGAAGACCACACCTGAGTTTCCGGTCGCTTCAAAAATCAGATCGAATGGCCCCAACTGCTTCCCGCCCTCAACAACGGGCACTTCCTGCGTGATCACGTAACGTGCCCCAAGAGCCTCAATCAGTTCCGCGTTCAGATTCGGCTTCGCGTTACGCGCGAATGTAGTGACTTCGATTCCTCGTAGGCGAAGAGCCAGAGTTGCCAGCAAGCCAATCGTTCCCGCGCCCATAACGGCCGCGCGGCGAGGCCGCCACACCTTCAAACGGCGCTGAATCTCGTAGGCCTGATGGATACCCTTCTCGACCACCGTGAAGGGTTCAAGTAACACGCCCACGTCTTTCAGCCCTTGTGGCACTTTTACGATAAACTCGGCATCGTCAACGTAGTACTCCGTCAAGAAGCCGTGCCGTAGGTTGATACCTCGCTCGTAGTAGGTATCGTCGGTTGTCATGTCATTGGTGCCGATCAGGTCGTAAATACTTCGGCCCGGCCGACGAACTGTGGCTACCACAAAATCTCCCGGTTTCAACTCAGTTACGTTTGGGCCCACAGCTTCAATTCGTCCGAATCCCTCGTGGCCCACGACAAGAAACTCAAATCCGGAAGGCGCAGCCCCGTAGTCGGCCGCGTTGATCTCTTTATCGGTTCCATCTACGCCGACTTGCAGAACTTTTACAAGGACGCCACGGCCATTCGGGACATCCTCCAGAGAAGGTTTGGCGAGCTCAGCAAGGTGAACACTATTCGGTCTCCCCGGAAATACTCCGACGGCTTTCATCTTTCAACTCCGTCAATTGTTTGCTTTAGATCAACCGGCAAATGCCACGCCCCGGTAGGGCGTGTAGAGTTCTCTTGAGGTTGGAAGCTTGAGTCCAGGCTTCGGTATTCAAGTTCGAGCAGCGCTTTTCTGCTGACCGCTAGTTGCAGGATGCCATTGCCCATATTCGTTTCCTCATTTTTCTCCAAGCAGAATTGCATGCCCGTCGGGGTCTCGGATAAGAAATGCCTTCTTGAATCCCACCTGGCCATCCGATTCGGTGAGAACGCCAGAAGATACAAACTTCGCATGAGCCGAGACTAATTTTTGAGCGGCCGCTTCAGCATCGTCTGTGATGATTTCAGTTTGATGGTGGACGATGTCGCAGGCGCGTTCGTCTGTGGGATACGGCCGGCCATCCAGGGGGGCTAAGTATTCCAAAAGCTCAACTCCCGGCCCTGCGCCTGGTCGTAGCGAGGTGATTCTCAGGTGCGCTCCGGCAACATTGTTTAGACGCTCCTGCTCGACTCCATAATTGTCGCTCTCGCCGGTTACCCGCATTCCCAGCGCGTCGCGATAAAACGTCAAGCTGGCATTCGTATCTGCCACAACAATCGCGGTGTGATCGATGCCGAGGAACAATTTGTTAGATGTTCGGTGCCACTGTTCCCCGCCCTTGTCGGCAGGAAACTGGAGTATCTCGAGCGGATGGCCGTCGGGATCTTTAAAATAGAACGCTCGTATGCCCGCAGCATTCTTATTCCAATCAGGAAGGCGCTGCGGACTTGGCGACACATGCTCAACTTTGTTGCGACGCAGCCAGTCGTATGCTCGGTTCATGTCGGACACGATGATGGCAATATGCTGGAAGGAGCGGTCGTTGCTGTGCGATTCCGCCGGCACAGGACGGCCCTTCGGAGCCAGGTACTCTGTCAATTCGATGTGCTCTTCACCCAAACGCATGCGAACAACCCGCATGCGTAACCCGAACACGCCTTCCAGGCGTTCATATGGTTCACCCCCGACTTCCACATCCGAAACTTTTTGGAACTGCAGAACTTGTGAGTAAAAATCAGCTGCTCGGTCAAGGTCTGAAACCGTCATGTTGACGGCGTCCACCGCGGCAGCCAGGGACTGCGCAGTTTGCTGCGCGAATACGAGCGTGCCAGCCAATAACCAGACAGCGAGAATCACTCGCCAGCGGATTAAGATTAGGTGGGTCATCGCGATCCAGCGAGCAGTTCCGCCTCTATGAGACTGATTGGGTTCGCAGCATACTCTGCGATCGGCACGCCCAGACGCTGCAGCAGATGATCACCGACTCGCAGCGCATTTGCCATGATCGTTAGTGCCGGGTTCACCGCAGCACTTGACGGGAAAAAGCTGCCGTCGACCACATAAAGATTATCCAGGTCATAGGCCCTGCAGTTGACATCCAAAGCTGAAGTTTTGGGGTCGTTTCCGAACCGTATTGTGCCGTTCTGATGCGCTACTCCCGCAAGCGGAATTCTCTGCCCAATGTAAAGGTCGCGTGCAAAGAGCCCCTGGTGGCACTCATTGCCGTGGATGGGGCAGGTACTCTGCTTCATCGCCTTCTGTAGATGGGCCTTCAACTGCTCGTGCGCCTTCAAATTATTCGGGGTGTAAGTGAGGACGATCTCCCCGGCTCGATTAACAGTGACGCGATTGTTCGGGTCGGGCAGGTCCTCCGAAGTCAACCAGAAGTCGAGTGAGTGTTTTGCCATCAGCTCAAGTGTGAAACCGGGCGCAATCGCCGGCGCGCCAGCCCGCAGCGTGATTGCATCCAACTTTCCGACAAAGGAGATGTGACCCATCGGATATTCGAAGTCGTTTGATCCGAAATAAAAGTCGTTTACCGAAAGAGTCTTCTGGAAAATTGTCGGATTTGAGCACTTCGAAATGGCCATCAGGACCGAGTTCGTGTGTCCCATGTAATGCCGCCCCACTACATCCGAACTGTTTGCCAACCCGTTTGGGTGCTTGTCGTTGGCGGAACGCAACAGGAGTGCGGCCGAGTTGATCGCGCCGCACGACACAATCACCAGATCGCCCGAGTAGGCTTCCTTCGCGCCTTCCCGTTCTACGATCACTTGCCGCACTTCGCGCCCGGAACTGTCGGTGACGAGTTGCGTGACCTTAGCGTTCGTAAGCATCGTTACATTCGAATACTGCAACGCAGGATCAATGCACAGAACTTGCGCGTCCGATTTCGCGTGGAGGAGACATGGGAATCCATCGCAGGTGTTGCAGCGAATGCAAGGGCTCATCTGCGGGTTCTTTTCGTCCAGCATCACGCCGAGTGGCGTATGAAACGGATGCAGCCCTATGGCGGCGAAGTCATCGGCGAGATGTTGAATGCGCGGCTCATGGCTTACTGCCGGCCATGGATATGGTTTGCTCGAAGCAGGTTCAGTGGGATCTTCGCCTCGGCTTCCGTGTACCTGATAAAGCTGTTCGGCTTTTGTGTAGTAGGGTTCCAAGTCGTCGTAGCTGATTGGCCAAGCTGGAGAGACGCCCCCATAATGCTGAACCTCTTCGAAATCGCGTTGCCGCAAGCGAAACAGCGCCGCCCCATAGAACTTCGTGTTGCCGCCAACGTAATAATTGGTATGCGGGTGTAACTCCTTGCCAGCCGCGTCGCGCCACTGTTCTTTCGTGTTGTACTTGCCTTCGAGATTAACGACCTGCGGATTCCAGTTGTCTTTCTCGCGAGCCACGTAGTCGCCGCGCTCGAGAATCAGTATCCGTTTGCCTGAAGGAGCCAGGTGGTAGGCGAGAGTGCCACCCCCGGCTCCCGTTCCGATAATGATCACATCGAAATGATTGTCACGGCTCATGACGTCTCCCTTCAGAGTTCAAGCTTGATTAGTTCATCGCGGCCATCGGCGAGCCGTTTGAACTGAGTGGCGCGGTAGCGAAGTTCACACCGAATCGCTTGCACCAGATCGTGACAGCGCGATACTTGCTGAGATCAACATCGGACGGGAGTTCGTAATTCTGATCCCCGATGTTGCCTTTCAGATTGCCTACCTCCAGGAAGCCCGCCTTCTTGACGGTGTCGCTATCGGTTGCGTCGTTGCTCGCCACCAGGTAGACGCGGACATCCGGGCCGTTCGACGTCTCGAAGCTGGTGAATCGAAGCACGCGCTTGCCGTCAGCAAGTTGATAGATCGAAGCCTCACCGGCTCCTTTGTGCGCTACATCGTGAAACTTCCCGGATGCAAGCACCTGCGCCATGCCGGCGGACGGCTGCATGCCAGACGACAACGGCGCGGTCCCAAAGTTCACGCCAAAACGCTGACACCAGACCGATACGGCGCGGTACTTGGCAAGATCGACATCTGCAGGAATTTCGTAGTTCTGATCCCCGATATTTCCTTTCAACATGCCGATTTCGCGGAAGCCTGCCTTCTTTACCGTGTCGCTGTCGGTGGCATCACTGGCGGCAACGAGATAAACCCGAACATCAGGGCCGTTCGACGTCTCAAAGTTCGTGAAGCGCAAAAGGCGTTTGCCATCGGCAAGTTGATAGACACTGGCAGTACCGGAAGTTTTGTGGGCAACATCATGGAAGGTACCGGATTGAATTACAGTTTCCGACGTTTTGGCTGCGGTTGCATTTGAGGTCGGAAGCGTTTCGTTGACTCTGGCGTTGACGAACAACCGCTCGGGCCGGAATGCAGCCCAGGCGGCGAGGACAACCACAAGAATCAAACCGTAGAGCAAAGGTTTACGTTTCATTTAATTCATCTCCTTGAGTGTGAGTGGTATGGGTGAAAAGTTTGTAGTTGCAGCGAAAAATGCATCTCTTGTCGTTGTGGTGATGCAGTTTGGCGCAGCAGACTGCGTTTTTCCCTCGCAGACGCAGATAAACTTCTGCCGCCATCAACATTCCGAGTGGCGGCGCAGTGAAATACACCCACAACGCTGTCCAGAGTCGCCCTGGAAATGCGGACGCGAAGCTGCGCGCCGGGTTCATGCTCATGCCCGACAACGGGGATTCGAGTGTGATGAAGGTTGCGACCAGCGCGCCGGCGATGACTCCTGTAAAGCGCGCAATCTTCAGAGTGTTCGAGACGTTTAGCACTGCTGTCATCATCAGGAAAGAGATGATCAGCTCGGCGAGAAATGCGAGTTCCGTCCCTCTACTGCCAGGCAGTGTCGCGGCATATTGAACTTTCTCGTGCGTGACGGCGTGCCCCCATACAACGCTGCTCAACATCACGCCCACTGCCCCGCCCATGAACTGACTCAAAACGTAGTATGCAGCGTCCCAAGGCTCGATCTTCCGCAGGCGAAAGAAGGTTAGAGTTACTGACGGATTCAGATGTGCGCCCGATTGCTTTCCCCAGGGGGAGTAAATGAGGGCAATGGCCGTCAGACCCATGGCCACCCCCGTCAGGAATCGGCGCTCGAAACCACTTGGTAGCATTTGCCGTACTATCGAACCGGGATGCTGCAGCAGAACGGTGAAGCTGCATGCTGAGATCATGAACAATCCAAGGCTTGCACCCTCCATCAAATATTCCGGCCAGTGGTTCGCTAGCGTCGCGATCGGATCGGCCGCTGCGGTTGAGTGCGCCGCCAGATCTACCGTCGCATCGATCACGAAATCGTCTTTGGCCGATGTTTGCATGGCCCATCCGATTCGCACGCCTGCGGTAGGTAACAACTGTTTCAGCTAAATTCCACGGATCGGGGCCGCGCGCTTTCGTGTCACCTTTCCAACGTGGTCGAATCGGATGGGTATTGGAGGCCGTAGTCCGCAGCTGAAGCCAGCCACGGCCCGGGTTCCCGGAAGGAGAGATTATGGAGATTAGCTGCTTGGAGGTGATCCGGGAGCTTTCCAACTATATCGATGAAGATGTGCCTCCGCAGCTTCGCGCCAGTATTGAAGCACATCTGCCAAAATGCGCGCACTGCACCGCGATCCACGACGGGCTGCGGAACACAATCACTTTGATCGGCGACGGTCGAAGCTTTCAGCTGCCGGCAGGATTCAGTCAGCGTCTTCGCGATAAGCTCAACAAGGTCTCTAACTAGTAGCACTGGCCTTCCGTGATTTTTGCGGCAGCTTCAGTTGTCTTGTCAGGATCGTCCCCAGTCCCGAGCCAGCAGATCACGCATTTGCAGCCTGGCTCGTGACGTGCGGGTCTTAACGTTTTCTTCTCTGATTCCCAGAATCGCAGCCGTCTCCGCAATACTTCTTTGCTGTACATCACGCAGGACGAGGACGGTCCTGTACTTTTCCGGAAGCATGCTCAAGGCCTTTTGTAAAACGTCGCGTAATTCGCGTCGCTCTAGAGCTTCCGAAGGAATTTCACGCCAATCGGCGAAATCAGTCGGGATATATTCCCCCTCATCGTTCTCGCGAGTGCTGTCGAGTGATTCGTACAAGTGGCGGCGGTCCTTTCGCAACTTCATCCTGGCTTCGTTGATTGTGATCTGGATCAGCCAAGTACTGAATTTTGCTTCCTGCCTGAATTGCGAAAGATACTTAAAGCCCTTCAAGACCGCTTCTTGCGCGACCTCTTCAGCATCGGCGTCGTTCCCAACGATCGATACGGCAGCAAGAAACACTGCGCGCTCGTACGGTTTAATCAATTCGTAAAATAGATTGGGTTCTCCGTTGAGTACTCGCTGCATGAGTTGTCGCTCCAGCGCAGCTCTTGGTTCCAGTGCATGAGTACTCGCATCGAGAGTTTGTTTTGTGGTCCCGCCCTGAGAAACAAAATTCGCGTTTGTCATACGGTGGACTCCTTCAGTTGTTGACTAATGAAGGTCGAGCAGTTGATTTGGGTTACTCGCCGCTTCGCGAGTTCACGTAAGAGCGCGATGCCGGAAGGGTCCGCGAACCAGAGCTTCTCGCAATCGAGCGTCACGCGCTTGGGATCCGACAGCGCTCGATCGCTCTGTTGTCGAAGTTCATCGACCCATGGGCCGACCAGCCAGCCCTCGAGGGCTAGCTGAATGTTTTCTTCTGATTCGTCGCGGATGGAAATTCTCAGCACTGCTTTCCCCCTAGTTCCCGCTTTCACGAAGGGCAAGCCGTGTGCCAGGCCAAGAGAAAATCCGCGAGCCCACTACGTTATTGATTAATCTAGGGTTATGAGATTGTTGGGCTTAGTTGACTTGCGCGATTTCCACGATTTGTCGTGGCGCAGCCCGCAGACCACATCGTGGCCACGAGATCTCGCGGGCTAAACGGAGACGGAGTAGCGCTCGATACCGAGCTTCTTCATGCGACTGCGGAGAGTACTGGGATGGAGATCGAGAATTTTTGCTGCGCCACTCGGACCTTCAATGATGCCTTGCGTTTGCTTGAGCACCTGGATGATGTGCGATCGTTCGACGTCTTCCAACGAGGCGGACGGTTCCGTCGCGTGTGAGCCATTGCCTGCAATGGTTGCGGCTTCTTCATATCCCGGTCCGGTGATGGGTATCAGGTCTTTCCCGAGCTTCAGAACTGTCCCGGGACAAAGCACCACAGCGCGCTCAATCACGTTCTGCAACTCTCGGATGTTGCCGGGCCAAGCGTAGTCAGAGAGGACTTCCATCGTGTCCTGCGCGACTCCGGTGATGCGCTTGCCAAATTGTCTGCTGAAGCGATCAACGAAGAAATGGGTGAGCAAGGCGATATCACCGCGACGTTGGCGCAGAGGTGGCAGCGTCATTGGCAACACGTACAGGCGATAGAAGAGGTCGGCCCGAAAGCGGCCCTCCTTCACTGCTTTTTCAAGATCGCGGTTGCTGGCTGCGATGATGCGTACATTTACCTTCACAGTCCTGCTGCTACCGAGCGGTTCGAATTCATGCTCTTGCAATACGCGTAATAACTTCACTTGTGTATCCAGTGGCAGTTCACTCACTTCATCCAAAAAGAGAGTTCCGCCGTCGGCAAGTTCAAACCGCCCTGTGCGGCGCTCGAGTGCGCCCGTGAAGGCTCCCTTCATGTGGCCGAACAGCTCGCTTTCGACGAGTCCGGTCGGAATCGCCCCGCAATTCACTTTCACGAGTGGACGACTCTTTCGTTTGCTGCGGTTGTGAATCGCGCGGGCGATTAGCTCCTTCCCGCAACCGGTTTCGCCAAGAACCAATACTGTGGAATCCGTCGAGGCGACCGTTTCCACCTGCCGCAGCACGTCGAGCAGCGCGGGACTATTCCCCACAATCTCGTCGAAATTGTGCTCCTTACGGATCTCTTCCTGCAGGTAAACATTCTCGGCTTCCAGCTTTTTCTGGAGCGCCTGAACTTGCAGCAGCGCTCCTTGCAATTCGGTTTCCGCACGTTGACGCTTGAGCTCAGCCGCGGCCCGCGCGGCGAAAATCTTTAACAAGTCGACAGAGCGCTCATCCCTCTCCATCGGCCTGTCGTCAATGATCGCGATATGACCAATCACTTTTCCACCAAGGTCGAACATCGGAATTCCGAGATAGCTTTCCGCACCCATCTCGGCGAGCGGCGTGTCCAATGGAAAAAGTTGAACGAGGTTTTCGCGATAATGGCAGACCTCTCCTTGCACAACCTTCATGCAGGGAGTTCCCGCGACATCGAACTCGAAATAATCTCCAAAGCCGGTGCCGTTCCAGAATGCAAGCGCTTTGGCGTGTTTCCCATCATCGCACTCGGTGATGAAGGCGTAGCGCACATGCAGAGCTGTCGCCATGTGTCGAACAAGCGAGGGAAAGAAATCGCTGCCAGTAGAAGACGCAGTGCCAACCACAATCGCTCGGAACGTTTCTTCTGCAAGGTGACGGTCGGTTATGTCGTGAACCAAACCGATGACACCTGCAATGTTTTGGTGCGCGTCGAAGTGGGGCGCGAATGTGCACGACTCCCACACATCCCGCCCTTCGGCGGAATGCTTTGGAACCATCACATCGGACATCTGCACAACTTCTCCGGCAAGCGCTCGTTTCAACATCTCTTCGACCCCGCTTGTCCGAAGTCGTGGGAACACTTCGACAGCAACCCTGCCCAGGACTTCCCCGGCCTTCTTTCCGGTGAGGCGCTCCATGAACGGATTGAACACCCGGTAACGCAGTTCCGTGTCATAGACGATGATGCCTTCCGCCGCGCCCTGAATGATTTCTTTGTTGAACTGTGTGGCCTCGCGCAGAGCATCCTCGCCTAGTTTTTGTGCGGTGACATCGCGCGAAAGAGCGAGGATTCGTTCAGGTTGGCCTTTACAGTCCAAAATAGGACTTACCACTACGTCCCACCACCGTGGTCGTCCCGCGATGCGAGTGGCAAAGAAACCCGTGAAGCGACCAATATCGCCGCGCCGAGCGTCATCGACCGCGGCCCTCGCAGCCTCGCGATCAGCGCCTTGCCAGAAATCAATCCATGAGTTTCCTAAAACTTGAGCAAGATCGCAGATCTCAAGCTCCTGCATTCCGCCCTCATTCATGAATACGAGGCGGCCTTCGAGGTCGAGTACCTTGATGCAATCACGGCTACATGCAATCAAGCGGCTCTTGAATTCTTCGCTCGCACGCAGTGCAGTGGCGGCGGAATTGGCACTGCTTTCCGCGTTCTTCAGGTCGAGCTTATGTTTTCCAAGTTCGAGTTGCCCAACTACCTGCGAACTCAACATTTTCAATGCGTCGCGTTGGTGCTGGCTAAGATCGCGAGTTGCATAATCCAAAACGCAGAGCGTACCAAGAGCATGACCATTTACTGTGACCAGCGGAGCACCTGCGTAAAAGCGGATATGCGGTTCAGAGGTTACAAGCGGGTTATCTGCGAAACGTTCGTCTGCCGTCGCGTCTGGCACCACGACAAGTTCGCTTCCGAGAATTGTGTGCGCGCAAAACGCGGCATCTCGGGAGGTTTGATGAATGTCTAAACCGAACTTCGACTTGAACCATTGGCGGTCCGCATCGATCAAACTGACAACAGCCACCGGAGTGCCACAGATGCTCGCTGCCAGTTCCGCCAACTGATCGTACGCGAACTCAGGAGCCGTATCGAGAACACCATAGCGGTGCAGCTCAGCAAGACGCTCTGTTTCATTCTGCGGTATAGGAGCCTTCACCAAGTTTCCTTGCGCACGGACAACATCGGCCGAAGGATGACGGTCTGTGCACGAATCGTACCAAAAACGTTCGCACTATGCCTACATGCTTGTGAGCCGGTTTGGCTTTGCCTGTCCCTGCCTCAACTGGCATCGGTGAGTCAATACAGAGTCACGCCTAATGGACAGTGGCGGGGAGCTTAAGGTTCGCATAGCATCGCCATTTCACTCATTGATGCTAAAGGTGTACAGGTCCGTCAAAAACGCCCCCACCGCCAAGCATCTTCACTTCCAAGGGACTACACAGTCCGGCTAGCACCGTAAGATTTTCCTACGGATCTGCCTGAGGAAGCACGCGCCGATAAGCCCGCTCACGCCCGGCGCGTTGGTGCATCATTTCATCCAGCTTTGCGAGCAAGCTGCTAGCCTGCTATGGATGATGCGCCCCACGCTTAACAGGTGTTTAAAAAAGACTTTGACCGAGCCCACGCGTTTTTGTAGCCCCTCAAGATAGCGAGTACACTGCACCGGTTTTATGCTCTTGGACAGCGTTGGCTTTGGATGGCTGTTAAGCGACAATCAAACCAGAGGCGTCTTGGCAGTGCGTCGTGATCATGGTTCCGTTTCCGCATCGTTACCCGTTCTCAGCAATGCTGAGGTTGCCGACCGTCTCGCCAGCCTGGCGCAGCTCTTGTCATCGCAAAAGGAAAATCCTTACAAGGTAAAAGCCTATCAGCGGGCAGCGGCACGAATCCGCAATCTCTCTGAAAGCTTGGACGAAATGGTCCGCGATCAAGAGGACTTAACACAATTTGCAGGCATTGGCGAGGCGATTGCGAGCGCTATCCGAGAAATCGTCACAACTGGAACTCTCGAAAAACTCGAGAAACTACGTGCTCAGGTCACACCGGCCGTCGCAAGTATTGCCAGCCATCCCCGGCTGGATCCGAAGCGCGTCATACGTGTTTACAAGAAGTTCGGCATTTGCTCCGTCGACGAGTTAAGTCAACGGCTTGAAAGCGGTGAGATCGAAAGGGTGTTCGGGGCACGGATGGCGCAGCACATCCAGCAAGGTCTGACCGACACACGCGCGATGCTGCTATATCGGGCAGATGATCTGAGCGCAGCGATCGAGGCGTTTCTCCTGGGGCCGTGCGCTGTTAACAGAGCGGCGGCCGCAGGCGACTTCCGTCGCCGGGTTGATGTCATCGAGCAACTTATCTTCGTTATTGAGACCCACGACTTTCCCGCTGTCGTCGCGCGCGTGCAGCGGTATGGAGGGCGTACTCCTCTCGTGTCATCGGGAAAGGACCACGCGCTATTTTCGCTTTCGTCCGGTCTTCTGCTACGGCTGCAGCTTGCCGGCGAAGACGACTGGGGATTTCACATGGTGGCCTGCACGGGTTCCAAAGCTCACCTCAAAAAGCTGACCGCTGCGACGGCTCCCCTCCGTGATCTAAGATCAGGAACATTCAAGTCAGAAGCGGCGCTTTATCGCAAGTTTAGCCTTCGCTACATGGAGCCCGAACTGCGGGAGGGCCATGATGAGGTCGCTCGCTCGAAGGCGGGTGCTCTCCCAGCCCTTGTTGCTGCCAAAGACATCCGGGGCGATCTTCATGCCCACTCGATGTCAAGCGATGGCGTCGATTCGATTGAGGATATGGCGGAGGCGGCGCGGGAGCGCGGATACAGTTATATTGGCATCACGGACCATTCACAGAGCCTGAAAATCGCGAGCGGTGTATCGGTCGATGATTTATGGGCACAGATTCGTTTCATTGACAAATTGAATGGCAAACTCCGCGGTTTCCGGGTGCTTAAATCAAGCGAAGTGGACATCTTGGCGGACGGGTCGTTGGACTATCCCGACGAGCTGCTGAAAGAACTCGATTACACCGTCTGCTCGATTCACTCCCGCTTCGCTCTTGGCCGGGAAGCCCAAACGGAGCGAATCCTCCGCGCGATGGACAACCGTTATTTCAACATTCTTGGTCATGCAACCGGCCGTCTGCTGCTCAAGCGGCCGGGCTATGAGATCGACATAGACCGGGTCATTGTGCACGCCAGCGAAAATGGTTGTTTTTTTGAAATTAATTCGAGCCCAGACCGTTTGGACCTCTCGGCCGAAAACGCTCGCCGGGCGGCAGAAGTGGGCATTCTGATCTCAATTTCAACCGATTCACACAGCACAGGAGAGATGAATCTGATTCGGTACGGCATCGACCAGGCGCGTCGCGCCGGCCTGGAGAAGACCGGTGTTCTCAACTGCCTCCCATGGGCGAAGCTTCAGCGGTTATTTCAGCGCTAGTGTCGTCACATGCATCCCTTTCCACATTTCTGGAAACTAAGAGACAGCCGAATTTAGAGGCACCGGTGTCTTTCGGCATTCATAGGGGGAGTAATGCTCGAACGCTTGCTGTTACCTGAAAAACATGCCATCTCGATCCTTCTAAAGGATCACGACACAGTCAAGGGCCTATTCGACCGGTTCGAAAAGTCGAAATCGGTGGCTGAGAAAGAAAAGCTCATTGCTGAAGCTCTTACTGAGCTCAAGATCCATGCCGTGATCGAGGAAGAGATTTTCTATCCCGCGGTGCGGAAACATGTGGGCAAGGACCTGATGAACGAAGCCGATGAAGAGCATCACGTTGCACGAATCCTTATCGCTGAGCTAGACAATGGCGGCCGGGGAAATGATCATCGGTATGCCAAGTTTACTGTGCTCACGGAGAGCGTGAGACACCACATTAAGGAAGAAGAAAACGAGATGTTGCCGAAGGCCAAAGCCATTGATATTGACTTCGAAGCGCTGGGTCAGCAAATGATGGAGCGCAAAAAGCAGCTCAACCGGGACGGAATACCCTCGGACGCGGAACACGCCATGGTAGCTGGTGCAAAGGGCGGTG